>Ga0256840_1000092_pt1 | contig 75711 bp, 71 predicted proteins | sample 355202metaG_FD_185969 | JGI IMG/M metagenome (GOLD analysis project Ga0256840, IMG submission 185969) | Hydrothermal vent microbial communities from Mid Atlantic Ridge, Atlantic Ocean - 355-202 | ecosystem: Environmental > Aquatic > Marine > Hydrothermal vents | place: Atlantic Ocean: Mid... | reverse complement strand
ACAATTGGCCCTTTTGGTAAAAATATTGGCTAAATTTACGGACTGGCTCATGCCAGTAAAATCCATTCAGCTTGTAGCTGGATGACTTATTGAGGAAGCTCTATGTAAAGCATCAGGTAGATTGGGAACCATGACTCCCTGTTGCCTGCAATAATTTTTATATAACGGAGGAATCCATGGATGATATTATCAATGCGATAAAAAATAAAGATCCGGAGCAGCATGAATTTCATCAGGCTGTTGAAGAGGTCGTGGCGACTGTCAAACCAGTGCTTGACCGCAACCCGGAATACCGGCAGCATGCCGTGCTGGCAAGAATTACAGAACCGGAACGAGTGCTCATGTTTCGAGTGCCGTGGATGGATGATGATGCTCAGGTTCATGTTAATCGAGGCTTTCGAGTGGAGATGAACTCTGCAATCGGCCCCTATAAAGGCGGGCTTCGCTTTCATCCTTCAGTGAATCTTGGAATTATTAAATTTCTGGCCTTTGAGCAGGTCTTTAAGAATTCTCTTACCACCCTGGCCATGGGGGGAGGAAAGGGGGGGGCTGATTTTGATCCCAAAGGAAAGTCTGATGGTGAGGTAATGCGTTTTTGTCAATCTTTTATGGCGGAATTGTTCCGTCATATTGGACCGAATACAGATGTTCCCGCAGGTGATATTGGTGTCGGGGCGCGTGAGATTGGCTTTCTTTTCGGGATGTATAAAAAGCTGCGCAATGAGTTTACAGGAGTGCTCACCGGGAAAAGTCTTGACTGGGGGGGGAGTCTGATTCGTCCCGAGGCAACTGGATACGGTACGGTCTATTTTGCCGCAGAGATGCTGGCTGCCAGAGACGAAACTCTTGAGGGGAAAAACTGCATTGTGTCTGGTTCCGGAAATGTGGCTCAGTATCTCACGGAAAAAGTGATCGATCTAGGAGGGAAGGTTCTCACACTTTCAGATTCATCAGGGTATATATATGATGAAGAGGGTATTGACCGGGAAAAAATCGCTTTTGTACAGCAGCTGAAAAATATCAGGCGGGGACGTATTAGTGAATATGTTGAAAATTATCCCCATGCTGTATACACCCCCCTTGATCCACAACTAGATTATAATCCTCTCTGGGCCCATAAGGCAGATTGTGCCTTTCCTTGTGCAACACAGAATGAGATTAATGAGCAAGATGGCAAGAATTTGGTGGCTGGCGGGGTTCGTCTTATCAGCGAGGGGGCCAATATGCCATCCGTACCGGCTGCAGTTGATCTTTTTGTTGAAAATCAGCTTCTGTATGCGCCAGGTAAGGCTGCAAACGCCGGAGGTGTAGCGGTTTCAGGTCTTGAAATGGCTCAGAACTCCATGCGTCTTTCCTGGCCGCGTCAGGAGGTGGATGACAGGTTGAAGCATATCATGAAGTCCATTCATCGCACCTGCGTTGATGCGAGTGAGAGTTATGGGGCAAAGGGTAATTATGTGGCGGGTGCTAATATAGCAGGTTTTGTTAAAGTGGTGAATGCCATGCTTGATCAGGGGCTTGTTTAGGAGAGAACTAGCCGGTTTTGTTTTTCTATGAAGAAAGTAATGCTATATGATGAACAGTGTGCTCGGGATTTCAGTCTTCTCGGGCCCCGAATGGATCAGTTTTTTGCTGAGATTGCTGTGGATTGTCCATATCATCTTCCCCATGATGCTCTGTTTTATCAGGCGTTGTTTTCCCCCCTTTCCGATAGAATTATGGAGCTTTTTCTGGCCTCGGGATACAGGCGTAACGGGAATTGCATTTACACAATGCACTGCTCTGACTGTGCCGCCTGTATTCCCATTCGTCTTCACCCCCAGGAAATGTGTTACAATAGAAACCAGCGTCGGATTGCAAAAAAAAACCAAGATATTGATGTTGAATTTACGCCCATTGAGGCAAGTGACCGAAATGTGGCCTTATGTGAGAAGTTTCTTCGGACTCGCTATCCGCAGAAAAATAATGACGCCAGATCCTATTATGAGGGATTCTTTTGCAATGGTATTATTCCCGGCATGGAAATCCGGTATTATCTTCGGGGAGAGTTGATTGGAACTGGCATCGTGGATGTGGGTTACAACTGGATGAATGCTGTTTATTTCTATTTTGATCCCGATGCGGCTTCACGAAGCCTTGGGACGTTTAATATCCTGACCATGATTGAGACCTGCCTCAAACTTGATATCCCCTATCTTTATCTTGGTTATTATATCAAAGATGTTGCTGCAATGAATTATAAGAGTCGTTTTAATCCTCATTATCTTTATATTAATGGGGAGTGGCAAAAAAGGGGGAAAAGCTCAGAAAAAGGAAGCTGATAAAAATCACAAAAGGGACGTGAAGACTGGGGGCACCACTTTATATCGTATGTTACGATTTCGTTATTGCGATATGTTGTGGTTTTTGGTTGACCACAATGATCTGTTATGTTAATTTGGAGAGACATCTGGGGAAAGGTATTTTTTTAAGTCTCTGTTTTTTTGATGGAGGTTATTATGAAAAAATGGCACCTGGAAGGACTTCTGTATCATATTTCTCCTGAAAAACTTGTCCTCCCTGATCCTGGTCAACCTGTTTCACCTCGCTCCTCATTTCTTACAATTAGCAAAGAGCCGAAAATAGTGTCTTGGTGTCGGGAGGTTGTGGCCTTTTTTATCCGTTTTTTTTGAGAATTTATGCAAGAAGCACTGTTGTACACCAAAAGAAAGAATCTCGATGTTGATTGTTTTCTCTGTAATCATTTCTGTACTATCGCAAATCATAGGCGCGGGCTTTGTGGAGTTCGGGAAAACAGAGACGGGGTTCTCCAGAGTCTGGTTTACGGTAAAATTGTTGCCGAGAATGTAGATCCCATTGAAAAGAAACCACTTTTTCACGTGTTCCCCGGTAGTCGAACGTTGTCTATCTCCACCGTTGGTTGTAACTTTTCCTGTCGTCACTGTCAGAATGCCTCTGTTTCTCAACCCGGATCGTTTAGCGCAGATGCTGTGCCCGGTCAGTTCCGGACAGCTGAAGATATTGTAGCTAATGCTGTGGCAACAGGCTGTGATTCTATCAGTTATACCTATGTAGAGCCCACCATATTTATCGAATTTGCCATTGACTGTATGGAGCTTGGGTACAGTAAAGGCCTGCGGAATTATTTTGTCTCCAATGGCTATATGAGTGAGGAGGCTGTTAAGTTGCTCCTTCCTTTCCTTGATGCCATAAACATTGATCTGAAGTCTTTTAGTGATAGTTTTTATAGGAAAATTTGTGCTGCTCGATTGCAGCCTGTACTTGATACAATACAAAGTATGTCTGATGCTGGTGTGTGGGTGGAAGTAACCACATTACTGATCCCGGGGCTGAATGACAGCGAAAAGGAATTGCAGGAAATAGCAGACTTTCTTGTGTCTGTTGATCCCTCCATTCCCTGGCATGTGACAGGTTTTTATCCAGCCTATAAGCTGACAGAATGTCTGGCAACTTCTCCGGAATCCCTTGAAAAAGCTCGACAGATTGGGATTGCTGCAGGGCTCAACTTTGTTTATGTTGGCAATAGACCGGGTACTGGTGGAGAGAATACTTATTGTCCTTCCTGTGCAGCTGAGCTTATAACACGCCGCAGTTTCTCTATTCTGAAAGACTGCCTGAAAGATGGTAGATGCCAATATTGCAATTACCCGATCAGCGGTTTGTGGGGGTAAGTTTCTATTTCTCTTCTTTTTTTCTTGTATTTATCGCTATGCAATAAATGTCTTTCAGTTTATTCTACCTGTGCCCTGTATTCAGAACTCCTTGATAAATTCGTAAAAAGGCTTATGGCAAGTTGAACAGGGAATATGAAAAGAGCTCCAAAGCAGCCTCTGTTGTCTCTGAACGGATAGGAAGGATAGAATCCGTTGCTGTTTCTCTCTTTAAGGAGTGGCAGAAGGAGGAGCTGAAGCAATATGAGAGTAAAATGCTGCGGCGATCCAATGAGGACCCGTTGAAGGCGGCAAAAGTGCGGGATAGCATAATGCTCAGGCCATCGGTTCCCTTCAACCCGAATTTGCAGGATTGGAGAGTAAGATCAAAGAGTTGATTAGATCCATGAACGTTGCCATCAATTCCTCTAATAAATTAATTCTGATATTAAATAATTATGCCCATTCAAACCCATTCTGTTGTTGCACTGGTCGGACGGCCCAATGTCGGAAAATCGACACTTTTCAATCGTATCACCAAGTCAAGGAAGGCTCTGGTTGATCCCACTCCCGGTGTTACCAGAGATCGGCATTATGAGAAGGTTATGTGGAATGACAAACTTTTCATGCTGGTTGATACTGGCGGTATTGAGGACTCCAGCGGCGATGCAATGGGAGGACATATCCGGGACCAGGCTTTGAATGCCATTGAAGAGGCGGATATTATCCTTTTTCTCCTGGATGGTCGGGAAGGGGTAACCCCGGCGGATAAGGAAGTTGCCAACATGCTACGCCGTACTCGGAAGACTATCTTCTATGTGGTGAATAAAATTGATGGCCCGGAACAGGAAATTGAGCAGATGTCCCAGTTTTACGAGCTTGGTGTGGAAGAACTCTGGGCCCTGTCATCAGAACATAAATATGGATATCACACCCTTATGGACGCGCTTGGGGAGAGTCTGATAGCCAGTGATGATGATCTTGGCCTTCCTGAAGGTACGGTGAAGGTTGCATTTTTCGGCAGACCCAATGTAGGGAAGTCCTCCATGATAAATCAGATTCTGGGGCAGGATCGCATGGTGGTTTCATCGGTTTCCGGGACTACCAGGGATTCTGTTGATACACTCTTGAGCCATGGAAAACATAATTATCTTCTTATTGACACGGCAGGTATTAGAAGAAAAGGTAAGACAAAGGAAAAACTGGAAAAATTTTCAATACTAAAGGCCCTGGCTGCACTTGAGCGGTGTGATATCGCCGTGGTTTTAATTGATGCCGATGAAGGAATCACCGAACAGGATACCAAGGTAATCGGTTATACCCAGGAGCAGGGCCGTGGTTTGATTCTGGTTGTTAATAAATGGGACCTGGTGAAGGATGTTAAGGAACGGCAGCGGCAGATCATGGCCGAGATTTCTCTAGCAGTTCCCTTTGTGGGATTTGCACCGCTTCTCACTGCTTCTGCGCTTACCGGTTACGGGATAAAGCGTCTCTTTCCAACGATTGGTTCTGTCTATAAACAGTTCACCTCAGTATTCCCGACTTCGGCATTAAATAGATTACTCAAAGATGCAGTGGAAGACCATTCACCACCCATTTATAAAAATAAAAGATTGAAGTTTTACTACACCTCACAGGTTGGCAACCGGCCCCCAAAATTTGTTATCATGAGCAACTCTTCAAAAGGTGTTCACTTCTCCTACGAACGGTACCTCACCAATAGGTTTCGTGAAGGACTCGGGCTTGATAAGGTTCCCATTCAACTCTTTATTCGAGATAAGAACAGGGACAAAAAAGGTAAAAGATAGCCGGTATGGCTTGATTTTCTGTCTGAGTTGCTCAACTCAGACAGAAAGGGAGAAGATGAAATCAGGCTTGAGGGGCGGGGGGGCTGGGTTTAGGGACTGTTCGTCTGGGGGCTGGTTTCTGTTGTGCTGGATTCACCTCGGTCTGTTTAATAGTAGACATGACTGCTGTTACCATGGAGGCCACATCGGTCAGATTCGCTGGCAGTATCATGGTGTTATTTTCTTTGGCAAGTTTCCCAAACTCAGCAACATAGCTCTTGGCTACTTCGAGATTGGCAGCTTCACTCCCTCCGGGCAGACTGAGAGCTTGAGCTACCCGGCGTATTCCTTCAGCCGTGGCTTCAGCAACCATGGTGATTTCCCTGGCGCGACCCTCGGCCTCATTGATACGTTTCATCTTCTCGCCTTCTGACAGAGCAATGGCCTCGGCACGGTCACCTGCAGCGCGGTTGATTGTGGACTGCTTATCCGCCTCAGACCTGGCTATTTCAGCACGTTTCTCACGCTCGGCCTTCATCTGTTTTTCCATGGCCTCGAGGACTGTCCTTGGTGGCTGGATATCTTTAATTTCATATCGCAGCACTTTAACGCCCCAGTTCTCTGCGGCTTCGTCAAGGGCCATGACCACCTGACCGTTGAGGGTCTCTCTGGCTTCAAATGTTCTGTCGAGTTCGATTTTGCCAATCGCTGAACGAAGACTTGTCTGGGCAAGCTGTGCTGCTGCAAAGTGAAAGTTATCAATCCCATAGGCTGATTTTTTAGTATCAATGACCTGGATGTAGAGAATACCATCAACTTCCAGGGTGACGTTATCTGCTGTAATGCAGGTTTGAGCTGATATATCAATGGGTTCCTCTTTCAGACTTCGTTTGTAGGCTACCTTGTCAATGAATGGAATAAGGATATGGAAACCGGCCTGGAGGGTGGTGCGATATTTCCCAAGCCTTTCCACTACAAATTCCATGCGCTGCGGAACAACTACTGCGGCCTTGATAAGAACAACAACCATGAGACCAATGAGAATACCAAGGGCTGTAAGAGTTTCCATTTGTTTCTCCGAGGGTTGAGATGGTTAACGTGTGGATTGAGTCGTCAGCTGATTTTTTGTACAGAAATGAGGAGGCCGTCTTGTTTTACAATTTCAACGACTTCTCCTGCGTCGATCTGCTCATTGGCCTCGGCCCGCCAGAAGGTTCCTGAAAATTTAACCTGTCCCTCTGCCGGTGGAATTATGGATACTGTTACCTCACATTTTTCCCCACCGTCTGCCATGATGGAGTCCTCGACACTATCTACAGCATCTCCTGTAAAAACTTTTTTGACAATGCCCCGGAGCCCAAAGAGCGAAATCAGTGATGCGCCCAGAAAGATGGCAAGTTGTATGTCAAGTGTCACTGGGAAAAGATAGCATGCAAGGGCTGTTATCCATGCGGCAACTCCAAAGAAAAAGAGAATAAAGCCGGGAACGGCCATTTCCATAACAAAAAGAAGTACGCCCATGCTGAGCCATAACAGCCCCGGGTTAGTGAGTTCCATCATAAGTCTATGGTTCCTTTTCAGGGGTTAGTACCTAACGTTACTGAAGTTTAGCTAAGATTCTCAGTTCGTGTCTGTCGATTAATGAGAATTTTTCTCTCAATTGAGGCGCAAGTTCTTTTATTTTTCAGGCATTGCTTCAACGTATTGTATGGGATAGGACGTAAACAGTCAAACTATACAGTACAAAAGGGCAAATGAAGACAAACACCAGCCTCCGTGAGTAATCCGTGGTTATCTTGTTGGTAACATCATGGAATTAAGGGTGAAAGTATCAAAAAGGTATGTTTGTAGAAAACACTTTCTTCTCTTAAGAGAATAGCTCTTGTTTGATGTTGTTGAGGAGTCAGGTATTGCTTGAATTTACAGAACTTTTCTGTGAAGATGAGAGATGAGGATATTTTTTGTGCGGTTGACATGGGTAATAAATGTTCTGAAGTGAGGCGGGTAATTTCTTCGAACATGTCAATTCTATTGTATTTCAGTGTGTTACTGAAGTGGAATCACTATATCGCTTTTAATTAAGGAGTGTGGAAAAACATGACTAATAAACTTAAACCACCCTCAAAAGAGCCTTCAATCCGATTAGTTATGCTCCCCAAATACACTAATCCTGATGGTGATATCTTTGGGGGGATGATTCTGTCCTTGATAGATGAGGCAGCTGCTGTTGAGGCGCAGCGCCAGGCACCGCATCGTTTTGTGACGGTGAGCATGGACTCTATCCAGTTTCATCGCCCGGTACAGGTGGGGGATATTGTCAGTCTCTGGTGTCAGGCGGTGGCAGTTGGCAGAAGTTCTATTGAAATCCATATTGATGTGCTTGCCAATCCCCGACGCACCGACGAGGAGTACAAAGTAACTGAGGCCAGTGTGACCATGGTGGCCATCAATGAGGAAAGAAAGGCTATTCCTGTTTTTGGAGAATGATCAAACCTGACAATCTTATAAAAAGGTCAATTGATAGATGGCTAAATAAAAACGCATCCCATTTATTTCTCAGGCACAGGCAGTAGTCCCGATTCTGCTTCTTTCTGCGTTATTTTCCCGGTTTCAAAAGTGTAAAAGATGTCGGCGGCGTTGCCGTTTGATGCTGTTGTGGTTTGAACATAGATTTTGTGATTGAGACGGTATCGGGTGACAAATTCTGAATCCCCGGTTTTCACGTCAGTACCAACAGACACAGAGAGCTTGTTATTAATCTGACGGCCTATGGACACTTTGGCACCTTGGTTTCCGCCACCTGGCCCTGCACCGGTGAGCAGGTATGATATCACCTGGCTCTCTGACATGGGTGGGTTGGAAAATGTTGTAATCCGTGGTTTTGTGGCAGGACCGATTGCAGTAATACCGGCGACTATGTCTCCCACATTTCGTGTTGCCCTGAGGTTTATTCCGGGTTGAGTTAAGGGACCGCCCGGAAAGGAGATTACTCCTGTTTCAATAGTAAGGTCCTGCCCATAGGCGCGGAAATTCCCCTGTTTAATATAGAAAGCGCCGCTGCCGGTCATTGGCTCATCCGGCTCTGCGAGAATGTGAAGCTGACCGTTGATAAAGGCGTTAAGGCCAAATCCGGCAAAATGGATATTGTCCCCAAGAATTAGCTTGAGGTTGGTGTGGAGTGGCAGTGAGGTGTCTTCTTCCTTTTCTTCCTGAAGAATGACAACATCTGGAGAGGGTGTCTGGCTTCCTTTAGGGAGATCCCGCAGGAGAATATCAGCTCTTGGGATAGTGGCCTCGCCCGTTATGCTCAGCACCCCATCTTCCCTTTTGAAAAGGAGGTCTGATGAAAGAAATAGTTGTGCCTCCGGCAGGTTGATAAGAAGAAAGTTCCTTCCTTTGAGAGAAACCTGGAGAGGCCAGTTTTGAGATGCATCCAGTGTGGCTCTGCCATCTAGATTCATGAAACCGTCGCGGGAATTCAGTTTTCCCTCAAAACTGATTTCTGTTGAGTCAGACAGAAGGGAAAACGTGGTATCTCGGAGATCAAGGCCTGCCTTTGGGACCCAGAGGTGAGGGATAGCAATCTTTCCTGTGCCGTTAATGTCCGGCTTGCTGAAACTACCCTGGATGTCCAGGTTAATATTCATGGCAGCGTCGAGTTTTTGGACTGCGGGGACTAGAGCTTCTATGATCTCAAATTCCCGGGCCTGAATGGTTATATCTCCATCAAGGCTGGCATCACTGTTGAGAGTGTGGCCGACGAGTATATCTGGTGATTTAAGTCTGGCTGTGATGCTGTTTGAATCGATTCCCAAACGAAAGTCTGCGTCAAGGGAGTTGTCCAGAATATGAAGCTCAAGCCTGCCGCCTTCGTGGGGTAGGTTTCTTTCTTTTTGATTGGTGATATAGGAAATGCTTCCCGGGCTGATTTCCAGAGTTATTCCAGCCTTGAGGTTCTCCGTCATGGTGACACTGGCGTTTCCAGAAAGCGATCCACTGAAGTATTTTACGGAATCGGGGAGCCATGGTGAAAACATGGTCAGGGGCAGGGATGTCAGTTTGAGCTCTGCTTCAGTCCTGTTTGCTGCTGCTTCCCATGCCCCACCAAGGCAGAGTGCAGATTGATTACGGCTAAGGCAGATTGTGTCAATCTCCGCAGTGCTGGTGTTTGCGGATAGCTTTACTGCCTGTTCCAAACGCCAGCTACCAAAGTCTGCCGAGTGTAGATCAAGTTGCGAAATGGTTCCATACCACTGCTCATTTTCATATTCACCCCTGAAGCCGATAGCGATCTCAGCCAGGGAATGTACGGCAGATATCTGCAGATTGTGATCTTCTTTTGTCCCGGATCCTTTCATGCATACTGTATCTAAAAGGTTTTTCCCAACCTCCAGATGGCTGCCGCTGATGTTCACGTTGAAAGGGGTTTGCCAGCTGAGATCAAGATCAGCAGCTGCCTGCAACTCTGCGAGTTTGATATCCTCAAAAGCAATGGCTGATCCTTGCAGCTGCAGTTTCAGCCGAGGGTCTTTCATCTTTCCAAGTATGCTCCCGGTAGCAAGAAATGTACCTTCAGCCTCGGGATAGAGATCGGAAAGGTCACTGATGTCCATAGCCCATTCAAGTTGTGAATGCTGGCCAATAACACCATTGGCGGAAATTGTGGTATCACCTGAGGAAATAAGAAGTTTGCTGATTGCAAACTCATCTGGAGAGACTGCTATGTGTCCGGTTCCAGCAAGGGGAAGTTCCCTGAGATGGCCCTGCAACGTTGTTAAGGTTATGTCAGCAGTGACGCCTGAGCCCTTCAGATCACCGGATGATTTAATCTGCCAGGCAAGTTTGCCGGGCCAATCTGAATATTTTACTCCGGGGTTGATCTCGTGCCCGATACTTTTCAGTTGCCAGGTAACAACCGGTGACCATTGAATCTTTCCTGTAATCGTAGCGGAACCATCAAGGAGATTGGAATGAAGACTAAGGTTGGTTATCGCGTCTTTGCTTCCGTCACCACTCAACTGAATGGTTGCGGATGGGATGCTACCTCCGGAGGCCATTACATCCGTAACTTTCAGATGATAGTTGTCGGGAGTACCTTGGATGGATATCTGTCCCCGAGTAGTGCTGTAAATGCTCTTACCGGTCAGTGGCCATTGCAGCTCCTGCCACTGCAGTACCAGATCCATATCTTGGCTGTTGTCTACGGTTCCGGAGAGATCGATGCGGCCCTTTGAATTGAGCTGCTGTATTGTCAGCTGGCTGATGGTGGTGGCCAGGGTGTCCAGCTGCATATCCGCATTCAGGGTTGCATCTACATTTAAAGCACTGTTTTCTGGGTCTCTTAAGCCAAGGGTTGCAGAGGCGGAAAGTTGCCGCAGATCACCCTTGCACTCTATTTTTCCTGTAAGATCTCCAGGGATATCGAGGCTGAATAGTTTTGGTTGTAGGCTTGTGATATCGAGGGATGCCCGGTAGCTTGGATTGCTGAGAACACTTTTAATATGTATATCCAGTCCACCCTGAATATCTCCACGAATCCGCTCTTTGATATCAAGTCCGTCCAGGTTTCCATTATATTCACCCTGGATTTCAACTGAGGGAATGCCATCACCTCTGGTTGTCATTGATGTCGACAGTTGCAGCGGATAATTCCCTGTGGGGCTGATCACTCCGGAGGCAGTAACTGTTACCTGTGGAAGAGAGATGTCCAGCCTTTGTAGGAAAATGTTTTTGTCCCAGTGGAGGGCAATGCCGGCACTACTGACTACGAAAGCTTCAGTGTTGTTTGTTGCAGAGAGGATTATAAAATTGTGCAGTTCAAGTTTAGCGATAGTGATATTGAAGGGAAGCCTGATTTCAGGGAGCGTGAACGGTTTGTTTTTGTCAGGGGGGGGCTTTTCGCTGGTAGTCGGCAGGGTGTAGACGATGGTGTCAGCAGTGAATTCAAGGATGTGGAGATGGAGGCGGAGCATTTCGCTGCTTTTCCAGTCAAAAACAAGTCGATTGATCTTGATAATCCCTGTTGCTGGATTTTGAATAAGAACATCCTGAAGCTCGAGTCTATCAAGAAGTGCGCCGCTGGACGATCCAATGTGGAGTGTACCAACAAGATTGGTTACCTGGTTGAGCAGGAAGGATGTGCCTCGCTCTGTTCCTGTGAGGAAGAAGAAAGTACCACCCAGGAGCAGTATCAAGGCAAACAGAGCAGCGCCAGAGCGTAAGATCAACTTTTTCACAATGTTGCTCCAAAACCGATATGAATTCGCCAGTCATCAAGTTGTGGTTGCTCGCTGGCTGGATAGGCAATGTCGAAGCGAAGGGAACCAAATGGTGCCAGCCAGCGAAATCCTAGCCCTGCCCCGACAAAGACTTTATCCAAAGTGTCGTTGTAAGCGTTACCCAGATCAACAAACCCATCCACTACCCAGGATTCGGCAACTCTATGGTCATATTGAAGGCTGCCGGAAAAGACCTGCTTTCCACCGACAACTACTCCAAGGTCATCTCTGGGGCCGAGGGATTCATAGCTGTATCCCCGTACTGAGTTATCGCCACCTGCAAAAAACCTGAGGGAGGTTGGATAAATAGAAAAATTATCTACCCATGCCGCTCCAACTTCCATGCGTGTATTTATGCGTCCATTCTCTCCTAGTCCCATCATGTATTGTCCCTTAACATGGAGGCGTGCAAAATTGGTATCTGAGAACATAGTCTCTGCAGCACCGCGGAGGTCTGTGAAAAAATAGTAGCCTTTTTGGGGGAAAACTGTCTTTTCCATGGTGGAGAAGCGCACGGTGCCACCGGGGATGAGCAAGTTTGTTGTGGTCTTCGGGGTGTTCCCAACAGTGAAAATCTCACTTGCCGCAAGGATGAAGGCTTTGTAAAACTGAGTATCTTCAAAATTTCTGTGGACAAAGGCTGTTTCCAGGTCAAAGGTGCTGCTGCTGGTGTCGGGTGTTTCTTCATAGTTGTAACTTGTTGATGAAACCCAGTTGTCAGTCATTGGGTTTACAACGGGGATACTGTATTGTCCCCGAAGGGTACTCTCTTTCCCGGAAAGCTTTATAAGTACTTCAGAGTGATGTCCGTAGCGGTTGATCAGTCGGTCATCCCATCGCGCAGATCCTCGCAGTCCAACATCAGTTTCGTAGCCAAGCCCAAAGGTGAACCTGTGTGGAACTATGGGATCCATCAGGACATTTACCGGTAAAAGGTTATTGTGTGCTTTGTGAAAGAGTGGTTCGATGGTGACTTCTCTGGCGTAGTTACTGGCTATCAGAATCTGCTGAAAGGTGAGCAGGTCTTCATGGGAGTAGGGGCTCCCTTTTTTAATATTGTTATACTGGGCCAGCAGATCCGGATCTAAAAAGTCCTGTTGAAAGAATACGTCTCCAAAGTAATACAGTGGACCGGTATCCATGTGAAGGGTGAGTTCAGCACTGTTACGGGCTAGATCCACCAGCCATTTACTCGTTATAAATTTCGCTTTTGGGTAACCAGTGGAGAAGGCAACACTCATAAAACTGTTTTTTGCCGCTTCATACTCGGAATGAACAAGGCGGTTGCTGCAGTTTTTAAAGTAATTCTTGATGCTTTCCTGGAAAACATATTCTGCCGCCCCTTCTCCTGTCCAGCGAATATCACGTTTGGTAATCTTAACGGGCAGACCCTTGTCCACAGTATAGGTTGCGTTCCAAACCCCATCTGTTTCTCGTAAATCAGCTACGATCTCAGGCTGGTAGTAGCCATAAGGCTGCAATGCTTCTTTGATTTCCTGATTGGCCTGCTGGTGGAGGCTCTGTATCCAGTGCCGGGTGAGTTCTTTGTTATCTTTCTGTTTCTCGATATCAAGGAAATTGAGGACGTTTTCATACAAAGGATCTTCAAGTCCCCGTACTGTTACGACAAGGGGAGGCTTGGCCAGAAGTGGAGTTGCAGAGGACAGGATGTAAAAAAATCCCACGACGATTAAAGAGAGGATGGGCAAAAAACTATCTCTGAATTTTCGGGGCGGGAAGAAAGCGGGTTTCATTATTGTGAATTTCAGACATATTGCTGAAGAATTAAAAAACGCCACTGTTTTAAAAGACTATTCGGTTTTTTTTGAGGTGGTGGAATTATGGTACCCTGGTTCACCAGTGAAGAGGGAAGATGTTTTTATTCGCAGCTGATGCATTCAGCGGGGCAGGAGCCTATGGCTTCTTTAACACAGTTCTTATCCACTGTATCCTCGTCAATCACATAAGCCTTGCCATCATCTTCATTAAAGGCAAATACACTTTTGCAAAGTTCTACACAGGTTTCACACCCGATACATTCATCCTGGTCAATTTGTACTTTCTCAGCCATTGTTCACCTGCTCACCGGTTATGTATATATCCTGAATCCGTGGCTACCTTGTGGTAGTTTTGCATGGTAACATGTTGAAACTAAAGTATATAACATGCAATCAGGTATGTTTGGGGAAGTCAGCTTGTATCACCATCGAATACTCACTGATTCAGGCACCTGCAACATTTGTAGAGATCGGAGGGAATGGTTAGAGCTGCAACTGCTATTTTACCTTGCTTACAATATAGCAACTAAAGACCGGCAGTTAAAGAAAAATCTGTTTTCCGCAAAGATCGGCAAATTACCAGGCCTTCGTCTTAAGTATCTTTTTAACCTTATCGAGAGATTTCTTTTCCATTATGAGCATTCTCTTATGCTTGGCTTCATTTATTTTGTCGAGTAGAACGCTTAAATCAACTGGTTTCTCAAGGAAATCTTCAGCGCCAAGTTTCATTGCATCAATGCCCTTTTTTACAGAGGCATGACCAGTTAAAATGATAATTTCCAGGTCACCATTTTTTTCCTTGAGGCGGCGCAGAGTTTCGATACCGTCAATGCCAGGCATGGCAAGATCAACAATGATGGCGTCAAAGTTCTGATCTTCAGCCCGATCGAGTGCATCTTCACCACTTGTAGCTGTACTGACCTTCAGACCATGGGTTTCGAGACGTTCAGAGAGAACTTCCAGAAATTTTTCTTCGTCGTCAACTAACAATACTTTCCCTTCAATTGTGTTCATATGTTCCTCTTTCCTTAAAGTGACGTTATATAAATATTTGAATCTGTGATGGGTTCGTGATTGGTTGCTGTGGCAATGGATTAAAGTACAGGCTCACAAGTAGTAACCAGGGAAATTTGAAAAAAACATCTACCTCTCTTCAGGGCGTTCGCAGCCGGTGCATCCTGTTCTCTTCAAACCCATGGACACACTACACTATAATCAACCTGAAGAAAAAAAACAGGCTCCATCACCATCGAACGGGCATGGCTTCAGGACTGTGAGAATGACAAATGACAGAAGGTCAGGTAGATGGCAGAGTCAAAATAATCTGGTACGGGTCTGATCCTGGAGGTGTCCGGTTGAGACCGATGTTCATTTTTGCGGCGACAAATTGCAACACTTCGTCGCTGTTATCTGGTTCTGGTGATTCCGGTATTGTGTCAAGTGGTTCGGTGCTACTGAGACAGACACGGATTATCTGGTCATTTATATGTGATGAGATTTCAATGACACTCCCTGCAGCAAGGCTGTTTGTAAGTTCCTGAATTATCATAAAAATGATAAATTGAAACAAGGATGGGTTATTGGTAATTGGCGGTATGTTGTCTTGAAGGTTGACTTTTAGCCGGATGTTCTTTAACCGTGCCACCCGGTCGATAAGAGCAAGTTCTTCGATCAAGAGATCGTTTACATTAAAACTCGACAGTGACGTGTCCATGCGGTGGGCAAAACTGTTTAAATGGTTGGCCATGCCATTCGCCTCCCGGATACGTTCACCAATGGTATTGATAATTTTCTTGAATCTGACGCGGGTCTGTTCATCTTCACTTTCGGTCATGCCAAGCAGGTCAGCCATTAGGCCGCTGGACTCGTTGATGATAGCCAGATGATTTTTGAGCTCATGGGTGTAGCCTGCCAGTAATTTTCCCACAGAGGCAAGTTGTCTGTCTCGCAATGTGTTTTCCAGTTTCATCCTCATGATGCGAATCCTTGTTTTTTTCTGAATCCGTAATGGATTCATTATTGTTTCGTTGGCAACATACAGGCGGCGTTGTAAAAACTCCTCCCCTGCTTAGCTGTCGTTTATTTTAGCTTTTTACAAGTTCACCACACCTTGAAACACAAATATGCAATTCGTGATGATGTATGTTTGAAGACGTCATTTGCCTCACTTATTACTGTCGAACACTCCCGAATTCAGATTTCACTTAAGGGGCTGATGTGCGGTTCTTATAAGCCTCTTGTATCTTTTTTGTTAAATCACAGATGTTTACAGGTTTCATGATAAAAGCAAATGCTCCCTTTTCCAGGCTGCTTGATCCTCCGGAAGAAGCCCCATGTCCTGTCAGCATTATGACTTCAATGGCAGGGTGTTTCTCTTTAATTTTGACAAGAACATCAAAGCCACTCATATCAGGCATTCTCAGATCCAGCAGAATTATATCAGGAAAATAAGTGGAGCCAAGTCCTTTCAGGGCTTCAGTTCCACTGTTGGCTGTATCAACATGATAGTTTCTCAGCTCAAGCCTTTCTGCGAGTGCGGAAGCAAACTCAACTTCATCATCAACGATTAAGAGTTTGATCTCATCCATTTAACCCTCCACCTTTATGGGAATTGTTTACAGGTAGACTTACAGTAAATGTCGTCCCCTGTCCAACTTCTGACTCGACTGTAATATTTCCACCAAGTTTTTTAACCAGACCATAAGTTATGGAAAGGCCTAGGCCAGTCCCTTGTCCGGCCTCCTTCGTGGTAAAAAATGGATCGAATATACGTTTGATAAGCTCAGGAGGCATGCCGGGGCCGGTGTCATGGACAGAAATGTCTATAATATCCTCATCTTCGCGCAGTACGGTGATGAGAGTTATCTCACCGTCCTCTCCTATAGCATCAATGGCGTTGTTGGTGATATTGAGGAAAATCTGCTGCAGTTGGCCACGGTCGCTGAAAATCATGGGAAGGTTTTCAGCAAAGGCAAGCTCGAAACGAATATGGCTGTACAGGGCTTCTTTTTCAAGAAAACCGAGGACCTCACGGAGGAGGTCTGTGATATCTATGTATTCAAAGACCACATCCATCCTTCGGGCAAACCCTAAAAGGCGGTGGGTTATGACTTTGCAGCGTTCCACTGCATCTTGGATTCCATCAATGGATTTAAGGAGCTTCTCCTTGTGTTGGAAGTCATCTGCAAATACCATTAGATCTGTCACAAGGCCCGCCTTTTGATCAATAATGGCCAGAGGGTTGTTGATTTCATGGGCTACACCGGCGGCGAGCCTTCCTATAGACGCGAGTTTGTTTGTGTGTTCTGCCTCGGTCATTGCAACATTACGCTTGTCGTCTGCTTCACGCAGCCGATCTGTTATAGCATTGACGACTTGTATAATGACCACCAAGGCCAGAAATGTACAGCCAAGGAAAATTAGGCGCATCCTGTGGCGGAATGATGACCATTTCTCTCCGTATATGTATGTCTCTTTGACTATACCAAGAATCCAGGGGCTGTCTTCAATATGAACAAAAGATCTTAATTGTTTTATACCATTGTAGTTTGCGGTGTTGATAATAATTTCCCCCTCTGGGGGAGGTTTGAGAAAAGGATAGGTTTCAAGAAGATCGCCGAAAATATTTGATCGGGTTTGAAGAACCCCCTGGTTGTTAACAAGGAAAATATCCTGGGAAGCCTTGGTACTGACGGTTGATATGTAGTTTTGCAAGGTTTCATAGTCAATGCTGAGGCGCAGTACCCAATATTCTTCCTTCCCGGGCAGTTTATTGCTGACAGCTATGACAAAATGGGGCAACTTTCTAAACCCCATGAATACATTGCTTATATAAAGCTGCCGGGCAAGGACCTTCACGTACCAATCCTGGTCACTATAGTCATAGCCTTCAAGGCGAAAAGGTCCTGCATATTTCTGTTGAATTCCGGAGGGGCCGATCACCCCAAGATCAACAAATCCTGGATATTGATCCTTCAGGCGAAGAAACAGCTCACTGACATTCTCTTGTTCAAGGAGCTCATTGTAATTGTACTTTTTAGAGACAAACTTAACAACGGATTGCAGTTCATGGATAAATGCTTCGATGGTTTTCTGTGTTCCCTGGGTATGCCAGAGAAGCTGCTCTTCTTCTTCTTTTTCCAGAAGTTTTTTATATTCTAGTGAGCTGAGACCTGTGACTACGATGAGGGGAATAAAACAAATAGCAAACATTGCACCGTAGAGCATAAAACGAAAGTTTTTGTAGCTGCTGCCTTTATCGATTCCATGGACAATTATGGTTAGATAATGGGTAATTTTATGAATAATGGAACTCATTTTGCTTGCTCTCCCTGCATTGTTTCAGGTAAAATTATGCTGGGCCTTAAGGTGCCCTTGTTAACTGCTTTCAAGGCTTCGGAATATGGTCCTATGACTGAGTCAATGACCTGGATATTTTTCCAGGTAAGATACTTTAGGTGACTTTCCTCGATCCCCCCGCAAATAACAGTATTAACTCCCTCTTTAATGATGAGGGCACAGAGTTCTTCAGAGGAGGGGCGGGTCATCAGAATGGTTCGTGGAGTACCTAGGATGTGCTGATCCACGCAGAGTGCAATCAGAACCTCGGTTGTCAGGTCAAAACGTGGAGCTATATTTCTTTTTTGGATGGTGAGTAATATTTTCATAAAGGAGACTTGTTCAGCTTAATTCGTACCTGTTGAGTTTGCGCCACAGGGTTGTTCTGCCCCAGCCTAATATGCGGGCAGCTTTGGAACGGTTTCCCCCGGTTTTCTTCATGGCGTCAAGTATCATTTCTTTTTCAACTTCCCCCCATCCCCCATTGCCCGTGGTTGAAGACGAAGCTGTCTCTGCAATGGTCTCACTTGGCATCTGCTCTTTTCTTGGCGCAACTTCCTGACCTCTCTGAGGAGAAAAGAGATACTTGGGTAAAGATTCTTCCTGGATTTTCTTTTCCTGGCATATATTCACGGCGTACTCAATAATATTGCGGAGTTCACGAACATTACCTGGATAACGATACGATGTTAATATTTCAATAGATCTTTTGGAAAATCCCTTGATGGGCTTATTCAGGGAACCACTAAATTTCCGCATAAAATGATCGAGAAGCAGTCGAACATCACCCTCCCGTTCACGGAGCGGTGGCAAGTGCATGCGCAGGACATTGAGGCGGTAGAAGAGATCTTCCCTGAATTCACCAAGCTTGACCAGTTCCCTCAAGGGGCGGTGGGTAGCGGCAATAATGCGGATATTAACCTTCACTTTTTTAACCCCACCCACAGGGAAAAATTCTTTGTCATCCAGCACCGAGAGGAGCTTCACCTGTAGGGTGAGAGGCAGGTCTCCTATCTCGGTGAGAAAAATGGTACCATTTTGTGCCATACGGAACAGGCCAGGTTTATCTTTTACGGCACCTGTGAATGCACCTCTGGCGTGACCAAATAATTCAGATTCGAGCAAGGCCTCAGGCAGAGCTCCACAGTTAACTTTAATGAAGGGATGACGAGACCTTTTTGAAGTTTTATGGATGGCTTCGGCAAACATATCTTTGCCTGTCCCGGTTTCTCCAGTGATTAGGACTGAGGCGTCGGTATGAGCAAGTACAGGTATCAGGTCGAACGTTTCCTGTATCTTGGGGCTAAGACCGAGGATATCCACAACAGCATTATTGTTGCGGCGTTTTTTGTCAAAAGACTCCAAGGCAGAGATATCTTCAAGAAACACCAGAAGTCCGGCCGCAATACCGGAATCATCCATCAAGGGGGAAACAGTGAAGTGGACGGGAATTTTTTTGTGGTGCTGGGTGATAATATCACCTGCAACTGATAGACATTCCACTGATTCTAAAACTTCATGAAATTTCCTACCGTTATTGTCTATATTGCTGCGTAAAATGTAGTCTGCGTAGACTCCACGTGCATCAGAACTGGAGAATCCTGTAAGGACCTCCAGAAAACTGTTCATCTCCAGGATGCGCAGCTCAGTATCCAGAATGAGAACACCATGCGGGACACTGTTTAAGATCTCTATTACAGCAATTTTTTCCAGTGGGCTGGGAATTGTTGATGCCATAACGCTTGACCGCCTCTGTTTAATTACACAGCCCTCTCTTTTCCCTGACAGTAACCGTCAGGTTACTCTATAAGGGAACACCGTCAAAAAATCTACTATTGACCAGAAAATGTACATAAATACTTGCCGCGTATCCAAGAGCAATAACCGGCATCCATTTAAGATGACCAAAAAATGTATACATACCACGAGCCTGCCCCATGAGAGCTACACCGGCAGCTGACCCAATGGACAGCATACTTCCCCCAACCCCTGCGGTCAGAGTCGCCAGCAGCCACTGTCCCGTTGACATATCAGGTTTCATGGTCAGCACTGCAAACATGACGGGAATGTTGTCAACAATGGCAGAGAGAACACCAACCATTATATTGGCAGGTGTGGTTCCCCATCCAATATACATGACCTGAGATGCCATTGCCAGGTAGCCGATAAATCCCAGGCCACCAACGCAGAGAATAACCCCATAAAAAAACATCAATGTGTCCCACTCAGCTCTGGCAATTTTTTTGAAAATATCAAAAGCAACGGTGTCACCAAGTCGCTCCTCAGCTTTTACTGGATCATGTCCAGCTGAGCCGGGACCATTTTTGTGAGTTTTTTTCAGGTAATAACCGTAAAGTTTCAGATAGGCAAGACCTGTCATCATCCCCATCATCGGCGGCAGGTGGAGAAAGTTATGGAAACTGACGGCTGTTATAATAGTCAGTAAGAACAGAGCCATAACCACAACAGCACCACGTTTCATAGTGACATCGCCTTCACAGGCCGCAGGTTGGGCATTGGGAACAGCAAAGCTCATGATCACAGCTGGTACCAGCCAATTAACTGCTGAAGGGATAAAAAGGTTGAAAAAAGTCCAAAAGTCAACAATGCCTTTCTGCCACACCATAAGGGTAGTGATGTCGCCGAAAGGACTGAACGCGCCACCTGCATTGGCAGCTACGACGATGTTGATGCATGCCAGGCTGACAAATTTGACATTGCCTTTACCAATTGCCATGACGACGGCGCACATTAGAAGGGCAGTGGTCAGGTTATCAGCAATCGGAGAAATGAAAAAAGCGAGGACACCGGTAATCCAGAAGAGTTTGCGTAGTGAATAGCCGGCACACACCAGTTTGACTCGCAGAGTCTCGAAAACCAGCCTTTCTTCCATGGCATTGATATAGGTCATTGCCACCAGTAAAAAGAGAAAGAGTTCAGCGAACTCAAGGATGTTGTGGCGAACTGCTACCTCTGCGGCATGAGTAAGGCCGTTGCTGGCATAAACCCAGGCAACAATCGCCCAAATCATCCCGGCAGCCAGCAGGACGGGTTTTGATTTACGCATATGAGTAAATTCTTCGGCCATGACCAAAGCGTACGCAATGACGAAAATCGCAATTGAGACGTATCCTGCCCAATGAGACGTGAGGTCAATTTGGCCACCAGATCCAGCAGTTGCCGCCAATGCCGTACCAGGCAGGCCAATGAGTACAGAAACAAGGAATATAAACTTACTGGAAAAAAAAGACACTGTTTGGTCCTCCCCAATTTTCACGAAACGTACCGGTTCTGTGTTGCTGAACCGGTACGTTTTGAGCTGTTATTGTTTTGTTGAAGTATCTGGATCATTACCAGAATCCTTTGACTAGAGTCTATCCGCAATGAACAGACACTAACATGTGTAATAATGCCACATTAAGGGATTTCTGCCAACAAAAGATGGTGTAAGTAGTATTATCGTACTGTTGGGGTCACATATATCTCCATACCCATCACCGGCCAGATGACAGCAACCGCAAGCCAGGTAACCAGCATAAGTACAACACTTGCCGGGAGTCCCCATAAAAAGAATTCTCCAGTGGTGAATTGTTTAGAGTTGTAGGCTATGGCGTTGGGGGCAGCACCAACCAGTAACAGGAATGGCATACCGGATACAACCAGAGCAGAGAATAGAATCACTTCTCCACCAACTCCAAGATAAGGTGCAATGACCAGAGCCACTGGCAGGGAGATAGCAATTGCAGCAACATTCATGATAAAGTTGGTCATCATCATGACAAAAAAGGCCATACCAATAATAAATACAATGGAGGGGGAATCCTGAAAAAGAACCAGCCAGTTAACAGCCATCCATTTAGCTGCCCCGGTTTCCCACAAGCAAAAGCCGATGGACATGGCACCTGCAAAAAGGAGAATGATATTCCAGGGAATTTCCTCAAGGTCATCAATGTCCAGAATATTAAAGAGAAAAAAAGCGATGGTGGAACAGAGCAGGATACCGGTCTTGTGCAAACCGTCCAATGCTGGGATGAAGTTTTTCAGGGCTATGATCAGAATGGTTCCTACAACAATGACGGCTGTCAATATTTCATTTCTGCTCCAACTTCCCAATTCAATATACATCCTCTTGGCTTTTTCTTTAAGGCCGGGAATTCGAGCCTGTTCTGGCTTGAAAAAAATCATGAAGAAGCCCCACAGCAGGAAAACCATGATCCAGCCAATGGGGAACATGTACATGGTAAGTTGAAAAAAGCTGATATCTACATTCATAATGTCTTTGTAGAAACCAAGAGCAACCGCACCGCGGGCGGCGCCAAGCAAGGTGACAATACTTCCTGCACCTGCCACATAAGCCATGCCTATAAAAAGGCCCTTACCAAATTTGGTGGGTTTGTCTTCGTCTGAATAGAGGGCGTGAATGGCCATGAGCAGGGGGAACATGGTGGCGGCAACGGCTGTATGGGCCATGACATGAGTCAAGGCAGCTGTCATAACAAAACAGCCAAGATAGATCATGCTTGTTTTCTCGCCGACAATGGAGAGCATTTTGTAGGCAATACGCTTAGTCAACCCTGTTTTGGTGAAGACCATGCCAATAACAATAGAACCGAAAATAAAGAGAACTGAAGGGTCCATGAAATCTTTGAAGGCCACCTTGGGGTCGCGGATCATGAAAAGTGCCTGGAGGACTCCGATGGTAAGACTGGTGACGCCAATGGGGACAACCTCAAAGACCCACCATGTTGCAGCCAGTAGAAAGACGGCAATGGCTCCTTTGGCTTGCGGGCTCAATACAAAGTGCTTCCCCATAGGGTCAATGGCATCCGGCCAGGGCGGACAGTAATAGACAAAGGCAAAAAGTCCAATACCGGTAAACATAAATATAAGCCGTTTCCAGTCGAACGGCTTACTAGCTTCAGCTAAAGCTACTTCTGTTGTTGCATGAGACATAGCTAACACCCTCTTCTTCTAATTTTATTGTGTTTTTAATCCATCATAGTCTGCAGGCGCTGCAGATAGCGGTAAATATTTCTTCCAAGCGGATAACTCCGATTATGTTTCCGTCTTCCGATACTGGTAAGAAAATTTCGTTATTATGCAACATGATGGAAAGAGCCTTCAGCAGAGGATCACTTCCCTTGACGATTGTGTTGCTTGAAATCATAAAGTCCTTGATGGGGATATCGTGTTTTTCAGAACATTTTCTGAAAAAAGATTCTTCCCATAAAAAGGCTAGGTCAGGGTATTTCCCATCTTTCCCCTCAAAACCTCCTGGTGAGTCTGCCAGCCGCCTATCAAGGGCCCGGAGGATGGTTTGCAGGTTAAGACAACCAGTTAGTTGATTGCTTTCGTTAATAATGAGCACTCCGCCATACTGGAGGCGCCCTTCGTTGCCACAGGTATAAGAAAGCAATATTTGTACAGCATCACTTAATGTTTGCGAATCTCTCAGGTGGGGGTAGCGGTCAATTGGTATTATGCAATCTTTTACGACCTGTTTTTCTGCAGTCACAAGTTCTCTCCTCTTGGATAGTTAAACCATTAAGTTAGGCATGAAGGATATATAACGGGAACACCTACCTGGGGCCAGATGTGGCTGGAGTGCCATCGGGTACAGGTGTGTTAGAAGCGGAGTTTTTAATAAAAACCGGCATTATTATGGTACTTTTTGCGGGATGTATTTCAGCTAGGTAAGAGGCGTGTGCTTACCAGCTTTTGCTTTTCAGAATTTTTTTCATTTCGTCCTGAGATTTCTTTTCAAGAACCAGCATTCTTTTATGTTTTGCATTACTGATTTTTTCTAGAAGCACGTTGAGATCCACCGGCTTTTCCAGGAAATCTTCGGCACCAAGCTTCATTGCCTCGATACCGGTCTCAACAGTAGCCTGCCCGGTTAAAATTATAATCTCAAGATCCGGGCGCTTCTCCTTGATCCGTTTCATGGTCTCGATGCCGTTGATACCCGGCATGGCAAGATCCACCACGATGGCGTCAAAATTACTGTCTTCAACCTGGGCAACAGCATCTTCTCCACTTGTTACCGAGTTCACTTGCAGGCCACGGGTTTCAAGTCGTTCTGAAAGAACTTCCAGAAACTGCTCTTCGTCATCAACCAGTAGTACGTTGGCATTTAGTTTATCTGCCATGTCTCTCCCTCCAAAGGTTTAAGGTTCGTCAGTTTTCACAATGCACCTGGTGGTATAAAACACGTTGGGTAGGTACATTGGTCGATAGTAGGAATCCTGATGCTTGTTTTCAGGCGATCGCTTTCTTTGCTGTGATTTTTTTATAGGCTTCTGCAATGGTGGCAGAAATTTTTTCAACGTCTGTCGGCTTCTGTAGATAGGCGTATGCGCCAAGGTTCATGCATGTCTCTCGATCAGCTTCGGATCCATGCCCTGTTAAAATGATAACCTCGATATTGGGATTTGTTTTTTTTATTTGCTGCAGTACCTCGATACCGTTAATACCAGGCATTTTAAGGTCAAGCACCATGACATCAGGTTTGTCAGTGTCTACAAAATTCAAAGCCTGCTGGCCGTCATATACAGCATAGGGTCCCATATTCCGGGTTGTCAGTCTTTCGGACAGTGTCTGGACGTATTCTTTTTCATCATCAACCAGCAGGACTTTAGGGGGCAATTCGAAGTTCTGGTCACGATATATTGATGTGATATGTCCCTTGCCCTGAAGAACCTCTACATCTTTAACACCCGGAACACTGCCGGCAATTGCAGATAACTTTTCTGTAAGTCTGTTGAAGTTGAAGGAACCCTTGGTGACCTTGAGTGAAACACAACCGTTGTGTGTTTCAACTTCAACCCGTTGCCCCTTGGAGAGTAGCGCATTTTCAACCTTGGCGGTGAGAGCGAAATCCTTAACAGCCTGAATAGATTCTTCCGTTTCAAGTACAGCGGGTTTGTTAAGGTTTTCCTGGATGAGGTTGATGATGTCATCGCTATTTTTTCCACCGACGGGGATAACAATATCATACAGAGATTTATCAAAAGCCTCTTTGTGGAACAGGAAATCAGTCCAACTGTAAGCGCTGATGTCTTCTTCCCGGATAATCTGTGCAGCTTCTTTCTCAGGGATACCTTCATTCACCGCTCTCTTGCACCTCATGTCGCTACTGTCAATAACCAGTACTTTTAAAACGTGGGTTATATCGTTGGGAATAAGAAGTGATGTGAAACCGTAATAAATTTCGTTTTGTTTTTGTGCTAATCGTTCTGCCAGGATAAATTTAAGGTGTGCAACGTTACGTTCTCTCTCCAGGGTAAACTGATTGAAAACGGATGTTTTTTTATAAAGAGCTTGTTCCAGCTTGTTTCGGATTGCCAGTTGCCTGTCACAGGCTTCATCGATAATATCCCCATCTGTGATGACCTCAAGTCCCAATAACGTACGAAGTTTGTGTAAAATTTCTTTTTCGTTAGTGAATTTGCTGCAGAATATAGCTACGGATGGCATCGCTGATCTCCTTTTGTGGAATAATCTATGGTCCGACAACTAATAAAGACTATGCGAATAGTGTGCCAAGGTAGTTGCTTTTTGTCTTTACGTTGTAATAACAGTGGGATGTGATGTTTTGGTGCCAGGGGGGGAGAAACAGGATTGGAACGTAGTGAAACGCTCACGTTTGCCTTTGGTGATGTTTTCGTAGTTGGTCTAGTATGTTATTGGTTTTTCTGGCGCGGTGAAACGCAATGGAACAAGTGTTTCAAAGTGGTTCAGCTCGGACGGCCTGTCTGGCAGCTGTCAACTCAAATCACACGCTTATTTGACAATGGAGATTACCCATGTGAAGTAAAGAGGGGGAAAGAAGGAGGCCTTTGCTGTCGCCATTGGAAATATGGTGATAGCAGCAAAGGCTGGTGGTGGGAGGGAAACTTTTTTTACAGGCTTCTGGCTTTGTCCAGGGCTCTTTTAAAGGCATTGGCAGATCCTGCAATTACGGTATCACTGACACAGAATGCCAGTCGGAAGTATCCCGGCGCGCCAAATCCCTGACCAGGTACAGCCAGGATCTTCTCTTCCTGAAGGATTGCACAAAACTTCACATCGTCAGTGATGGGAGATTTGGGGAAGACATAAAAGGCGCCTTTTGGGGGGATGAATTCATAGCCGGCATCACGTAACAGTTTGCAAAAAGTTTCCCTGCGCTCGACGTAGATGGAGGTGTCAACGCTTGCATCCTGAAGTTCAGCTACAACGCGCTGCATAAGGGCCGGTGCGTTGACGAAGCCGAGAATCCGGTTGGCCAGGGTCATTGCATCGAGAAGGGCTGCTTTTTCTGTGATCTCGGGGTGAACTGCTAGGTATCCGATACGCTCACCTGGTAGTGAGAGATTTTTGGAATAAGATGACAGGACTATGGAGTTATTTGTGGCCTGAAAGACACTGCCAACAGCATTGTTGTCAAAAATAATCTTGCGGTACGGCTCATCTGCCAGGAGATAGATGGTCGTTTTGAGTTCAGCCCCTTTTTTATCCAGCAGCGCCCCGAGTTCATTGAGGGAGGCCTGGGAGTAAATCTGGCCGGTTGGATTATTGGGAGAGTTGATGATAACGGCTTTTGTCTTTTCCGTTATGGCTTCTCCAATGGCGTTTATGTCAAGGTTGAACTCGCTATCGGTCTGAACGATCTTACTGACCCCGCCATGATTATCCACATAGAAGTTGTATTCTACAAAATAGGGTGCAAGAAGAATTACTTCTTCACCAGGGTTCAGGAGTGACTTCATGACCACATTCAAGGCGCCGGCTGCACCGCAGGTCATAAGCATGTCGCCATGAAAGACATCAATACCCTGTTCACTGGACATCTTGCCCGCAAGGGCTTCACGGACCCATGGGTATCCGCCATTGGGCATATAGGCGTGCATACCGGGTGTTTCGTCGGCAACTATTTCTTTGATGACTTTATTGTATTCAGCTGGTGGCGGAACATCAGGGTTGCCAAGGCTGAAATCAAATACATTTGCAGCACCATGCTGTGCCTTCATCTTTGCACCTTCTTCAAACATCTTACGGATCCAGGAAGATTTTTCTGCAAAATTACGCATCTTTGTTGAGATAGTCATTATGGTAAACTCCTTATTTTTTATGGATTGTTCATGTATCCACTCAGGGTATTATCTTTTTTTGAAATAATCATAGGCTGCATTGATTTCTTTCATTTTGCCTTCTGCAACAGAACGGAATTCCTCACCCAGGTGGCGGACCTTATCCGGATGGTATTTCATGCTGAGCTTTCGGTAGGCCTTTTTGATGGTATCCGAGTCTGCACCAGGTTCAAGCCCGAGAATGGCATAGTAGTGCTCCTCCGTTCTCTGGTTTGTGTAGGAAGACGACTGCTGTTTGCTGCCATACTTGTATTTTGCTTCAATGGTACGTTTGTCGTAGTCCTTTATCTGCAGGTAAGCTGCTATGTCCCGTGCCATTTTGAGTTCGGCTTCGGGTACCTGCGGTTTAGTGTAGAGGATCTGGTAAATCAGTTCCAGAAGGATGAGTCTTGGCTCATAGGCGAAGGTGTCACGGAATTCAAGGAGTAGTGATTCCAGGGATTGAGGGGAGTCTACGGCCTCTTTGATCAAGTTTTTGACCCAGTACATACGGGTCTGATCATAACGGAGATTGTATTGAAAGAAACGCTGGATGGTGGATATCTCTTCCTTGCTGACCACCCCGTCTATCCTGGCAATGTTGATCAGAGTATGAATGAGGAGCCACACAAAACGGTTGTGGCTTTCGGTTTGTGATGCTTCATAGTCGGATACTTTTCTCTGAATCCAGTAGCTGAATCCCCAGAAAAGACCGATAAATATTAAAATACCAGCAAGTCCAGAGTAGATAAGAACTCCAAGAAAATTTAAAAGTCCAGAAAAACCGCCTGTTAGCAGGCTGAAGAGGAGCAGGATGAGGAGGCATCCTCCACATCCTGGTTGTTGATTTCTTTGGTATGGCATTTTTTTTATTTGGGGCCAAAAGGGATGTTATTGGTGGTAGAGAGCGTCTCCAAAAAGGGCATTGAGAAATTGATCGGGGTCAAAATCACGCAGATCATCAATCTGTTCACCAATCCCGATGAAGCGGATGGGGATGTCGAGTTCACGGCTGATATTGGCAACGATACCACCTTTGGCTGTACCATCAAGTTTAGTGAGTGCAAGGCCGGTGATTCCAACGGCTTCGTTGAAAAGTTTAGCCTGTGACACAGCATTCTGGCCAGTGGTTGCATCGAGTACCAGTAGGATCTCATGAGGGGCATTGGGTATTCTTTTTCCCATGACCTTCTTGATCTTTTTGAGTTCCTCCATGAGGTTGACCTGGGTGTGCAGCCTCCCGGCAGTGTCTACTATAACCACATCGTAATCTTCTGCAACGGCCAAGTCCATCGCATCAAAGGCAACAGCGGATGGGTCGGCACCTTCATCTTTGGAAACAACCTGGGTGTTATTGCGTTCCCCCCAAATTTTGAGTTGGGCTACAGCGGCGGCGCGAAAAGTGTCAGCGGCCACTAGAAGAACGGACTGGCCGGAGTTCTTGAATTTCTTTGTGATTTTTCCGATAGTTGTGGTTTTTCCTACTCCGTTTACACCCACCACCATGATCACAAAAGGGCCGGATTTCGGCATAACCAGTTCCGCGGCCTTGTCAGAATTTGTGATAAAAGAGCGCAGTTTCTCCTTCAGTACCGCTTTCAGTTCTATAGGGTTGGAGAGGGCGTCACGTTTAACCCTTTTTCTGGCATCATCAAGGAGCTCCATGGTGGTGTTGATGCCAATGTCTGCAGTGATGAGGATTTCTTCAAGTTCGTCAAAAAGGTCAGCGTCGATCTCTTTTTTGCCGAGAAAGAGGCTGTCTATTCGGTAGATCAGGGACTCTTTGGTTTTGTTGAGCCGGGAAGAGAGCCGTTGGAACATAGATTCCCTTCCGGAGCTGCTGCCCTCCTGCTGTTCGGTCGCAGGTAGGGTAGTCTGTGGTGGCTCTGTCTCTGGTTGAGTACCGGAGTTTCCGGTTGATTCCAGGGAAACCGAATCTTCAGATGTGTCACCTGCGGGAGCGGCTGGATTGTTGTCAGTAGCAGCGGCTTTCTCGGGCTCAAATGCTTTTTCGGTAATATCCTGACTGTTCTGCTCTACAGTAACGTCGGCATGGGGACTGTCTTTTGAGAATTTTTTCTTAAACCAGCCTAACATAAACGAAATCCTTTGTTGATCAGCGGTAATCTTGAATCAGTGATGACTTAGTGATTGTTATTCTCGGTAACATATTAAATACAAACATGAAATTAGAAATTAGTATGTTAGTAAAAAAACACTCACCTTCCCTTGGGTGTTCAATGGTAATGTCTTTAGTTTGACCCCGTTTCTTTCAGTCACAAAAACTATTCATATTACGGCCAGATCTTGAAGAAAGCAATAAAAACAGACAGAGAATTGAGACATCATAAATAATAATGTGTGATGGTGGCTGGCCGCAGTGGAAAATATTTGCTTTTCCAGAGAACAGCATTACTGTATGCCTTGATTGTGGCCAGCGGGACGGCGTTCCATTTGTGGTTGTGATCTTTGTGCAAACATACTGAAAATACTATCTTTTACATTTGATAAGCTTGTGGAAAGATAAAATAACCGATGGTTAAGTGAAAAGCTTCAGATGCACCCCAAGAGTACTTTCTGGGGGCGTGAGGCACGCATTTTTTGTTTAATTTTACCTATCAGGGTGTATCGTAATTAAATAAAAAAAACGAAGCAACGAAGTAGGTGAAGAATTTTTACGACGCCATAAATTTTTTTTATATATGTTACAGGAGGATGTTATGAGTTCATGCGGTTCAGGAAGTTCCTGCTCAAGTGGTAGCTGCGGAAGCAGCAAAGAGTCTCAACAGGCCCAGATGGCACAGCAGGACAATGCTATTACCCGGTCTCTTGGGAAGATCAAAAATAAAATTCTGGTGATGAGCGGCAAGGGTGGCGTTGGTAAATCCACTGTATCTGTAAATCTTGCTCTTGGCCTTGCGGCTCGGGGTCACAAGGTCGGCCTGATGGATGTGGATCTCCATGGTCCCGATGTTATCAGGATGCTCAATCTGAAAGGAAGTCTTGAAGCACCAGAAAACCCTGATGATCTTGTGCCACCCCTTGAATACAACGACAACTTGAAAGTTGTTTCATTGGAATACATGATGAAAGATCGTGACGAGGCTATTATCTGGCGTGGTCCCCTCAAGATTCAGGCAATACGTCAGTTTGTTGCTGATATGGACTGGGGAGAACTTGACTACCTCGTTATTGATGCTCCCCCAGGTACTGGTGACGAACCCCTTTCGGTTGCTCAGACTATTCCTGGTGTCAAAGCGCTGGTTGTTACCACACCTCAGAAAGTAGCCCTTGCTGATGTGCGTAAATCTCTTAATTTCTGCAAAACTGTAGAAATGGAGGTTGTTGGCGTGGTTGAGAATATGTCCGGTTTTGTCTGTCCTGAGTGTAATGCAACAGTAGATATTTTTAAGACTGGTGGTGGTGAAGAGATAGCTCGTGAATTTGAGCTGGCATTCCTTGGGGCGGTTCCAATGGATCCCAAGGTTGTTATCGCAGGTGATGACGGGGTTCCTTACCTCTCATCCGATGCTAAGAGTCCTGCAACCGAGGCGTTCTCTAAGATTGTAGACGGTGTTGAATTACGTATGCCTCCTGTTGCGGCGCCTGTGACCCTCAATATGGCTTCCGGCGATTCTGAATCTGATTGTGGTTGCGGTGGAACCTGTAACCCTGATACCTGCGACTGCTGATATCTTTTGTGTCAGGCTGTCTGGGAAGTGAGCAGGACCGTATAAAAAACCTGCTCTTTCTCACCAGTCTGAAGTCGTTAACCTTTGTATTTATAATCTTATGTTTTTAAAACAAATAACTGTTGGGTCTATGGGCGTCTGTTGCTACATTGTCGGCTGCTCTGAAACCTCTCTCTGTGCAGTGATAGACCCGGGTGGTGATGAGAAGAGAATCCTGCAGGAAGTAAAAGATGCTGGGCTCGTGATTGACAGTATCATTGCCACCCACGGGCATCCTGATCACGTTTGTGGAAACAGAACGCTGAAAGAGGCAAGTGGTGCTGATATCATCATGCATGAGGATGATGTGGAGTTTTTTGGGCGGCCTGAGGTAGAGAAATATTTTTCGATGCTTGGCCTTGAATCTTCTCCACCCGCTGATCGTATTGTGAAACACGGTGATGTGATAGCCGTGGGTAATGAAACTCTGCAGGTGATACACACTCCGGGGCATACGCCTGGAGGTATCTGCCTCTATTGTGCCCCTGATCTGATCACTGGTGACTCTCTTTTTGTGGGAGGGATCGGTCGTACAGATTTCCCCGGAGGTTCTCATGATGAGCTGATCTCCGGTATCCGGGAGAAGCTACTCACTCTGCCGCCTGAAACTATCGTCTGGCCGGGACATGGCTATGGAGGGTCTCGTTCAACCATCGAAGAAGAGGCACGTTCCAATCCCTATCTGACCTGATTCCTTCATCTTTTTGTGACCTTATCCTATGCGTGAAATTGTTCTAGGTACTGCAGGCCATGTTGATCATGGAAAAACCAGTTTTATCAGAGCTCTGACAGGTATTGAGACCGATAGACTGAAAGAGGAGAAAAAGCGTGGCATCACCATTGAGCTGGGTTTTGCTTACCTCGACCTTCCCTGTGGGCATCGTCTTGGCATTGTGGATGTTCCAGGCCATGAAAAGTTTGTTAAGAATATGGTTGCAGGGGTATCAGGGATGGACCTTGTGGCCTTTATCATTGCGGCGGACGAGGGCATCATGCCTCAGACTCAGGAGCACTTTGAAATTTGTCGGCTGCTTGGGGTGAAACAGGGTGTCATTGTCATCACCAAAAAAGATATGGTTGATGAAGAGTGGTTGGAAATGGTCACCGAAGAGGTGCGCGAGTACTGTGAAGGTAGCTTTTTAGAAGATGCTCCATTGGTTCCTGTTTCGTCTGTAACTAGTGAAGGCATGGATGAAATACGCAACTTGCTCGATTCTTTTGTCGCAGGTCAGGAATTCCATGAAGTGCACGGGCCGTTCCGCCTCCCTGTGGATCGGATTTTTGCCATAAAGGGGTTTGGCGCTGTCATCACCGGAACTTCCATGTCGGGACGTGTCTCCATCGGAGACGAACTCCGCTTCTATCCGATGGATATGGTGGCCAAGGTGCGTGGTATACAGGTGCATTCCTCAGACGTCGAAACCGTCGAGGCTGGACACCGCACAGCTATCAATCTTCAGGGTGTTGACACAGCTTCTGTCTCCCGGGGTATGGTTGCTGCTACTCCTGGTACCCTGCTGCCTGGCTATATGCTGGATTGTGGATTTCTATATCTTGCCTCAAATACCAAGCCCCTGAAACATCGGGCCCGTGTTCGCGTTCATCTCGGAACGGCTGAAATAATGGGACGTATTTCCATCCTTGATCGTGATCTCTTGCAGCCTGGAGAGTCCGTCGGTGTCCAGATTCTTCTGGAGGAGGCCGTTGCAGTATGGCCTGGAGATCGTTATGTGGTGCGATCCTATTCTCCTGTTGCTACTATCGGTGGTGGTGAAGTCTTGGGGAATATGCCACCTCGAAAACGGAAACGTCTTACAGAACGGGATCGGGAAGAAAACGTGAAGACCTTTGAGATTCTGACCGGGGAAAATGTGGAGAGTAAAATTCTACTTTTTCTCAGGGAGCGGGGAATACAGGGGCTGACTTTTGATGAACTTGCGGTACGTTTGGGGGTATTTGGCAAGTCACTTAAAAAGATCATAACAGCTCCTCTTTCGTCCCGGAAAATTGTTGTTGTAGACTCGGCAACACAGCGTTACCTTGATAAAACAGTGACAGACAGGGTGGAGCAGTCCATGCTTGGTAATCTGGAACAGTTTCATCGTGAAAACCCGCTGCAGGCTGGCCTTTCAAAGGAGGAGTTGCGTTCAGGACTTGGTAAAAATGTGGATCAGAAAGTCTTCCACTTCTGTCTTTCAGAACTTCGGAAAAAAGGTCTGGTGGTACAGGAGGATTCGGCAGTGCGACTTGTCTCCCATCAGGTAGCCCTCCAGGCAGATGAAAAACAGCTTCAGAAGGATCTTGAGGTCTGGTATTCTAAGAAAAAGCTGGCTCCTGCAACCATGCGTGAGACCCTGGAGCATTTCAGCGATTATCCAGTATCACTGGTGAAAGAGGTTTTCGCACTGTTATTGAGAGAAGAAAAGCTCGTGAAGGTGAGTGAAACCCTTTATTATGATGCTGCAGCTATCGAATTGCTGGCACTGCAAGTTTCTGAATTTATAGAAAAAGAGGGTGAGATTGATGCGCCTCGCTTTAAGAATCTCACCGGATTGACCCGAAAGTTCTCTATCCCTCTGCTTGAATATTTTGATCGTATTAAACTCACCATCCGAGTTGGTGATATCCGTATACTCCGTAAGAAGAGATAAAAGATATACAGTCTTTTACTAACCAGAAACAACCGGTTTTCCAAAATTATCAAAACATCAGACTGCAAACAGACACCTCATGGCTGGGCCTTTTTTTCTTCAGTTCGTCTGGCAATTCTGACCCTGTTTCTTCTCGCCGCAACGTCTGTTATCGGAACCCTTCTTCCCCAAAATAAAAGTGCTGACTGGTACGCTGATGAGTATGGCTCCGTTACGGCGTATATTATTGATATTTGTAATCTCTCTGATATGTATCATTCCTTCTGGTTCATGGGACTCCTTGGTGTTCTTTGCGCCAATCTTATTGTCTGCAGTCTGGAGAGGTTCCCTGGTGTCTGGAGACAGATTACCATGGATGGTCTGACTGTTCCCGATGAACACATTAAGAGAAAGAAGCTGCAGGGATCCTGGACTTTACCGTTGTCTCTTGGAGATAGCGCTGAATTGTTGCAGAAAAGGCTTTGTCGTTTGGGATGGAACAGTTCGCTTAGTCACGACGGGGAGAGAGATGTTCGTATATTCTCTCAGAAAGGTGCGTATAGCAGGGCTGGAGTATATAGTGTTCATAGCTCTATACTTCTCATAGTTCTCGGCGCAGTTATCGGGAGTTTTCTTGGATTTAGAGGAAATGTCATGATCCCGGTGGATGAGGAGACGGGGGTAATCTTTGTGGGTGACGGTCGATCCACCATGGATCTTGGTTTCACATTGCGCTGTGAGTCTTTTGATATCGAATTTTATCCTGATGGTATGGTTAAAGATTACAGGAGCAGGCTTACTGTAATTGCGTCTGGTCGAGAGCAACTCAGTAAAGAGATAGAGGTTAATGCACCACTGAAGTACCGGGGTATCACCTTCTACCAGGCAACATATGAAGGTTATAATGAATTTCAACTTCAGTTGAACAATATTGATACTGATGAGATGATAAACGTTATCATCCCGTTTCAGAAAGAACAGCAGTGGCAACAGGAAAACCTTTCCTTTGGCATCATTAATGGCGAGGTGAGAGGGCAGTCAGTAATAAAGGTGAAAGTATGGCTTTCCAATGAAAGTGACGAACCTGTTACAGTATGGCTCGACGATGGTCAGTCAAAGACTGTACAATTGGGAAGTGGCCGGTATCTGCTGAGAGTAAAACAGATGTATGGAACAGGACTGCAGGTAACGAAAGATCCTGGCGTCTGGCTTGTCTATCTGGGATGTTTACTGATGGTCGTGGGATTGGTTCTCAGTTTTTTTATTTCTCACAGACGGATCTGGCTCCTTCTCCAAGGGGAAGGAGAAGGAACCAGTGTTTTTTTTGCCGGGGGTAGCAATAAAAACCGATCCGAATTTGAAAAACAGTTCAGTGTTCTGTTCAAAAAGCTGCAAGATGGTTCCTCACGCAGGGACTGAACTGGTATTCCTCCTGCTATTTACCGAAATTAATCTTCCTGAAAAGTATTTCGCCAAATACAAAAGCGGCAAGGAAAAAGAAGATTGCTCCAACGGTGATCATGCTTTCATGGAGACTGGGTGTGTATGAGTAATACTGGGGCAGACCAACTACATTGAACTGAAAGTAATGTGGGATGAGCTGTCCGACGATGACCAGGTGGTAGTAGAGTGTAAAGGTTCCTACCAGGCAGGATATACTGGCGATTGCAAGCATTCCTTTGTTTCTTCCCCTTGAAAGCAATACCAGGAGTATTGGCAGAATAACGGCCAGTATCACTTCGCCTATCCAGAAGTTAGGGGCGAAGTTGCCCTGGACCAGGAGGTACATGGCTTCGGGGTTTTTTGTGAACTCAGGGTAAAAGCCTCCCATGATCTTCACGCCTGTGAAATAGAGAAGTCCAACCAGCAGAGCTAAAAAGAGGCGTGAAGTGGCCCGCAACGCATTGTTTTCAGCCTCAGTTGGTGTCTCTTTGTTGAGTTTATTGGCTATCCAGGTAAAGAGCAGGATTGCGGCACAGCCGGTGAGAGTGGAGAGTGTGAGGAAGTAGAGGGGCATGTAATTCTCACTCCAGAAACCGCGTCCACCCAGAATGGCCATATCGGAGTTCATGTTCAGGTTTCCCATGGTCACGGTAAGAAGGGCTATAATGGAGAAAATTCTAGCCTTTTTCTCATTCTTCATAAAAAGAGAGAGCAGGTTGAATACCATGAAGATCATAAAGAGGCTGTAAATCGTGGTTTTCCACCAGATGTTTGATGCCGGATGTGGGGAGAGCAGGGCGAAAAAAGGGACTCTCCAGGGGTTCTCAAGCTCAAGAGTAATGCACATAAGTCCTGTTGCCATGGTGACCAGGGACAGGAATGCTGTACGGTTGATGATTGGTTTGAAGACCTCAATGTTAAAGATCTGACCAAGTGATAAGACGATGCAAAGCCCTGTTGAGAGGCAGGCAAAGAATACATAGGGGCTGATGAGGATTCCCCACGGGATTTCACGGCTGGTGCCAAAGACGTTGTCATGTCCGACCAACAGTGCATGAGCTCCGAAGGAGAGGCCAATCATACTGATGATGGCGAGGACAACAAAGAGAATTTCCTGAGGGCCAAAGGTTATATATTTTGAGTCGATTTTCTTTTCAAGAATCATGGTGCTTTTCCTGTTGTTTAATTTGAATATTTGCTGAGTCTCATATTTGCCCGGTTACTTTTCCACGTAAAAGACATTGGGCATACTGTTTAATTCAGGACGCAGGACCCAGAAAACTTTTCCGGCAGAGTGAATGAGTTTATAGGCAGGGGTATCAGGGTTGGTGAGATCGCCAAATACCCGGACATTTGCAGGACAGGCTGCAGCACATGCAGTGATTTTCCCGTTACTCTCTTTGAGCTTGGTGTCGTAACAGAAGTTACACTTGTCAATGGCCCGAATTTCTTCATCAAAGAATCGAGCATTGTATGGACAGGCAGCCATACAGGTTTTGCAACCGATACATTTACTGATGTTCATTCGAACGATGCCATTGATTTCGTCCTTGAAAGTGGCACTGGTGGGACAGACTCGAACACATGGGGGACGGTTGCAATGGTTACACAGAATGGGCATGAAAATGCGTTCTCTTTCACCAGGAGCTTTTGGTACGCTGCGTTCAAGGATATCAGTTCTGTATCCGTGCAGGGAGACATTGTTTGTGCTACGGCATGCATCAAGACACTTTTCGCAGTCGATGCAGTGCTTTTCACGGATGACCATGGTGTAATGTGGGCTGTAGGGATAATTTCCATCAAGTATTTTCCCGCCACTGACAGCACCGTCAACATTTTTAGCTGATGTCAGGGAGAGTACTGTTCCTCCGAGAAAAACACCGGTTATGGCAAGGCCAAACTGTAGAAACTGCCGCCTTTCCACGGAGGGGATATTTTTAATTCCCTCATTACTGAGTTTTTTTAAGTCTTCAATCTTCATATTATCCTCTTTGTTTACTTTCATTCTGTCCTCTTCTAGATCTTTCTTACTATTCAGGTTCGTCGTGACACATGTCACAATCCTGTTTTATTGCTTTGCCAAATTGGGTTTTATGCACTTCGTCATGGCACCGAAAACAACCGTATCCATCGTCAGAATTGAGGTGACCAAGGTGCTGGCGATATGTTCCCCAGGTTACCTTCATCTCGGGCCACACATTGTTCAGGTAAGCTTCCAGCAAAAATGTTCCTGAACGAACAATTTTATCTCTGTTCATATTCACATAATCTTTTCCGTGTCGTTTGGAGACGAGCTCAATGAGGTCAGGAACGATTCTTTCAATAGCTTCGTTCCTCCTTGTGTATTCAATTTTCAGAATGGTGGTGCTGTCTTCACGTATCCCTGCAATATTGGAGTCAATCTTTTTTGAATAAAGACCAAAGTCAATGATCTGGTCAAGCTGGTCGTAAATGTGAGTCGGCCGGTTATGACAGTCGATACAGTCCATGGTACGCCACGCTGGGGTAACACCTTTGTCAGGGACATCATTTCCTGTGGAATATTCCTCTGTAGTTCCATCGGGTTTTGTGACCCTTACTCTTCCTATTCTGGTACGCTTTGTGTCAAGAGCCTGATATTCAACGGTAATGTTACGACTGACGTGCCAGTGGATTCCTTCAAACTCATCGGTTACGGGATTGCGGCCACCAATGTGAAGGGCTACTTCCTGAATTTGCGGGTCAGTCTGGTTATCGTTTGTGTAACTGATAAACTCTTTGATCTTTTTACCGTGAAATTTATCGGGCCAGTGACAGGATTCACAGGTTTCTCTTGCTGGCCTGAGGTTCTCTACTGGAGCGGTGATGGGGCGGTTGAAATCACTGCTGATAATTGCTTTCACCTGTCGGATTCCGGAGAGTTTTGCCTGCACATACCAGGAGGATCCAGTCCCAATATGGCAGGATACGCAGGATACCTTGGCATGGGGGGATCGTTGGTAGGCGGAGTACTGTGGTTCCATAACTTCATGACAGACCACACCACAAAAGTATGAGGAGTCGGTGAAGGTATATCCTTCATAAAGCACCAGAACTATGATCGTGAGATTGATGACTGACAGAATCAGAAATAAGACAATTCCTTTTCTGTGTTGCTTGTCCGCGAGGTCAATTTGAAGGTGATTGGTGTTGAGGAGGCTGCCCTGGAACCACTTTTTCCTTCGGAAGTAGCAGGCGAGAGGAATCAATGCCAGTCCGAAGAGCATCATTAATGGCAGAAACATGAATGTGAAAATGAAAAAATAGTGGTCTGAAATTAAACCGGTGAGGTGACAGATAAACCCGATGATTATAAGGGTAACGGATATTGTGGTAAGGCTAACCCCTATAATTCCAAGAGGCGTTTTCCAGGTACAGCTGAGCAATTTTTCCCAGGCTTCTGTCTTCTTACTGTTCCTGTTACCGCTGCTCGTGTGTTCGGGGGGATTCATTTTTCTCCTCCATGCAGGCTTTTCTGTAGGATTTTTGCGCTTTTTTCACCATTCTCCATAATTTTGTAGAGGATTTCTTTTTGCTCATCACCAACTTTTTCAGCTTCACAATAGTCTGCGAGCAGCTGTGAGTAGTTGATTATTCCGTTAAGTCTGTTGGTGACTTCATTGACGATGGAAAAGAACTCTGCCTCACGAGGGCTGGGAGTATCATTGTGTAGTGCTGCTTCTGGTGGAAGTTGCAGCAAATGATTAAAAGAGGAAATGAGAGTTTTGACCTCTATACTGCTTGTATACTCGTCATTCAGTTCCAGAGGGGTTTTGTTGACCAAGGCATTTTTACTCTGTTCAGCAAGAATAATAAGAGGTTTGACTGATTTTTTGTAGAGAATGATCAGGGTGAAACTTGTTAACGCGACAATCAGTCCCATGAGAACCAGCGCCTTTTTCTGGTAGCCCATAACTCTATTCTTCATTTCGCTCACCACAATTCTGTCAAACTGGAGAAATTGATTGTTGATCTGACGGAGTTGACTGACAATGGCAAGGGCCTGAGTGGTATCTGTGGGAGCTTCAGCCATACTTCTGAGATCTATCGCCACCTGTTCCAGATCAATTTCTTTGAGAAATGAGATTTTATATTGTCCCGGTATGAGACGACTTTCAAGCATATCAGTATAGCGACCATGGAGCTGTTCTATTTCCCTGGCAGCGGCCTGGATTTGTGAGGCATTCTGGGTTAGGAGAGCCTCAGTGGTCTGTTCTCGAATGGTTGAAAAGAGGAAAATCGTACTTTCACTTTGTTTAACGATGGTATTGTACGCATCCATCATCCGGTTTTGGGAATAGCCTGCGATCAGGAGCATTCCAAGTAGGAGTGCGGTGCAAAGAAATGTAATGGTGCTGAGTCTACGTAGAGATCGCATCTGTTTCCTATAAGTCCTGAGCTTGTATGCAGTCATGTCGAACCGCGCAGGTCCGGCAGCTTGGTTCGGGGTTTTCTGTAGCAGCAGCTTCTTTTTCAAGGCTGCATTGAACAATGATTTCAAATTCTTCTCCATCGAGAGTTTCGACCTGGAGAAGAATTTCTGCAAGATTCTTAAGGAGCCAGTGCTCCTGTTTGAGGATGCGAACCGCTTCTTCATAACAACCGGTGAGTAATTCATTTACTTCATGATCTATCCGGGTTGTGGTTTCATGGCTCATTGATAATCTGCTAGCTGTACTTTCAAGAAAACCACCACTGTCAATGGCGTAGGCCTGTGGACCCAAGGTGTTACTCATACCCCATTTGCAGATCATGTCTGTTGCGATCTGGGTGGCAGTGAGTAGGTCGCCTTGTGCACCTGTGGTCTGTTCCCCAAAAATAATTTCTTCAGCTGCCCGACCACCCATGAGGACAATTATTTTGGTGCGTAGATACTCTTTGGAGTAGGCTGGATGATCACTAAGGGGTAATTGCTGGGTCTGACCAAGGGCCATGCCCCGAGGGACTATGGTAATTTTATGCAGAGGGTCGGATTTAGGGAGTTTGCTGGCAAGTATCCCATGTCCGGCTTCGTGAAAAGCAAGAATCTTACGATCCTCCTCATTTACAACTAGACCTTTTCGTTCAACACCCATGAGAATACGGTCACGTGCCTTTTCAAAATCATTGTTATCAATATGATCGCTACCGTGCCTGGCGGCCATAAGTGCTGCTTCATTTATGAGGTTAGCAAGTTCAGCACCGGTGAATCCGGGAGTTGCCCTGGCAACATTTTCAAGATTTACTTCTGGGGCAAGTGCGACTTTTTTGCCATGAATTTTAAGAATCTCAAACCTGCCTTTGACATCGGGTGGTAAGATATTTATCTGCCTGTCAAAACGTCCGGGACGTTTAAGGGCTGAGTCTAGAATGTCAGGCCTGTTTGTGGCAGCAAGTACCACAATGGTGTCTTCAGTATCAAAGCCATCCATCTCAACCAGCAGAGCGTTCAGTGTCTGGCCCCGTTCCTCCTGTCCCCCAGCAGAGGCACCACTGGATCTACTTGCTCCCACAGCATCAATTTCATCTATAAAAACAATACAGGGAGTATTTTTCTTCGCCTCTTTAAAAATATCCCTGACCCTGGATGCACCTACACCTACAAACATCTCCACAAAGTCGGAGCCACTAAAGCTGTAAAATGGAACCTTTGCCTCACCTGCAACAGTCTTGGCTAGCATGGTTTTTCCGGTTCCAGGAGGACCTTGAAGGAGAATACCCTTAGGGATGGTTGCTCCAATCTTTTTATAACTTTCCGGGGACTTAAGGAAAGATACAACTTCTTCAAGCTCCTCCTTTGCCTCAGGAATGCCAGCGATGTCTTTGAACGTAAGTTGAAGGTCATTGCCACTGATGCTGACGAGTTTATCGCTGGCAAATTTGTTGTCTTCTTCATCGTCTTTTTTGTTCTTATAAGATGACCACCAGGCAACCAGAATTAACAGGACAATAAATCCGGATATGACAGTCATGTAAATCAGGTTGAACCTGTCCTGCTTTACAATAACACGGATATTTTTGCCCTGGACCCTTTCTAGAAATCTGCTGGCATCTGGAACAGTTGTTACGAAGGTATGGCCTTCTCTGTCAGTAAAAGCGACTTTATTTCCAGTGAATTTAAGTTTTACTATCTGATTATTGTTTAACCGCTCAATAACCTTGCTGTAATCCTGACTCGGATGCCTGTGTTCAATGAACCAGAGCAGCGCAAGGAACATTGCCAGAGCAGAGAATAGAAAACAGAGAAGAAGATTTCGAACAAGAATAGCCATAGTTAGTCTCGGAAAAAGAATTGGTATTTGGGATTCACCACCAGTTTTGTTATACGGTCAGACATCTCTTCGAAGTGTAGGGAAGAGGGGCCGGTAGTTTTTAAAAGTAATGAATGTGTTTGTCAATAAGACACTACAGGACCACTTGCGGTAATGGTAATCACTACTGTAGGTAAAACAAAAAGAGCCCTGTGGAGTTATCTCCACAGGGCTCTTTTTGTTTGCTGTCTGGAATGAATGCAATATTTCTATTTCCGACGTAGGGTGTACTACATGCCACTTACTGCCTTCAACCATCCACCTGCCAACGCAAGTGGGCCACCAGCCTGAAACATTGCGCTGGCAAGACATGCAATACTCCAGAGGCCAACAACTCCAGCAAATGCTGCAATGGTGCCTATGATGATTTTGTCAATTTCGGTGGAGACTGAGGTCTTAGAGTCAGTCTGGGCGGCACTTCCGGTTTTCTGTTTGGTCATAACTGTTTCTGCCATCTTTTTCCTCTCTTAGGTTTGTTGTATTAGATAAGACTTAAATTGTTTTTTTAAAAAATATTCAAGGTTACATTCCTGCAAGTGCCTTGAAATAACTGCCAACCAGCTGCAATGGCCCTCCTGCCTGGAACATGGCACTGAATAAGCAGGCGACGCTCCAAAGGGCTACGACTCCGGTAAATGCAGCAACTGAACCAATAACAACCTTGTCAATTTCTGTGGTAACGGAGCTTTTGGTAGCATCATGAACTCCGACTGTACTTTTCTGTTGTGTAAGTGTCGTATTACCCATGGTGTATCTCCTTCTTGAGGTTGATAGGGTGTTGCTGTGTTGTAACTCTTACTAAGCACATGCCGTGCCAGAGTGACACAAAGTGGCGTGTTTCTTTGTGGTGGTTGTTGTGACGTCCTGTAATCACTCACAAAAAGAATGGTGTTGGCTGTGTGTCCCAAGGGTCGGACAGTGGCCTGTCCCAGGCGCTGCAATGGCGGGATGTCCCGGACATGTCCCGAATGTGTCTCTAGTGTGTCCCTAATGTGTCTCTGGTGGGACATGTATTGCAAGGGTATTGCAAACAGTACAGGTAAGAAGGCATTGTATGACAGAAGAGATGAACTACAGTTTTATGACTCATCTATGTGGTAACGTTGCATTTGCCTGTAAAGAGTAGAGCGGGCAATGCCTAATATCTTAGCGGCTTTCACCTTGTTACCGTTAGCTTTCCTGAGGGCATCGATGATCTTTTCATCTTCTCTCTGGTATTCAGGGTTAGCTGAGAATAAGGTTATGGGTTTCTCGGTATTTTTGGGTATTTGAGGAGAAGCGGAGGAATGAACCACTTTTGGGGGAGTTTGGTGCAGTTCTTCTGGAAGGTGTTTCAGGAGCAGAACAGGACCATTGCAAAGGACACACGCTCTTTCCATGACGTGCCGTAATTCACGTACATTACCGGGCCAGTAGTATCGAGACATACAATCCAGTGCTTGGTCAGAAATGGTAGCAATTTTTTTGTTAAGTTGTTTGCGGAAAATAGTAAGGAAATGAGTGGCAAGTAGCGGTATACCGTTTATTCGTTCACGAAGAGGGGGGAGTTTTACTTCAATAACCTTGAGACGATAATAAAGGTCTTCGCGGAATTTCCCCTGTGATACCATTTCATGGAAGTCTACATTGGTGGCAGCAATAATCCGCACATCAACATGAATAGGGGTGTCCTGTCCAACAGGGGTGAAGGTTTTTTCCTGCAGGAAACGCAGAAGCAGGAGCTGGGTGCGTGGTGAGATGTCTCCAATTTCATCAAGAAACAGGGTGCCACCGTCTGCCTGCAGCAATCTCCCGGGTCTATTACGGTCAGCACCAGTAAAAGCACCTTTGGAGTGACCAAAAAGTTCGCTTTCAAGTAGGGTTTCGGTTGCGGAAACGCAGTCAATTTTTATAAGCGGCTTGTCACGCCTGGAGCTTTCAGCATGCAGTGCTTCGGCAGCAAGTTCTTTTCCTGTACCAGATTCACCTGTGATGAGAACAGCTGTGTCAACCTTTCCTATATTCTCTATCATCTTGTAAACTTCCTGCATAACACTGCTTGCACCTACATAGCCGTGGAATCTTTGCCTTATTTCTCTTACTTCCTTAGGTTCGTCACTGCTGAGATCTCTTGCCACAATGACAACACCCTGAAACTCATTATCCTCACCACGAAGTGGCGAAGCGTTGAGGCTGATGAGTTTAGTGGTATCGTCACTGGTATGGTACTCAATAAGATGCTTTCTGACCTCGGTGCCATCCTGCAGAACTTTTTTGGCATCACGAATACAGGCAAAAGCAACTTCAGTTGGTAGGTTGTTTAATGAAGGCGGTCCTTCTTTATTGGTCTCTTTAAACCATTGTTCCGCTGTTTCATTTAATTGAACGATATTCATTTTGGAATCTATGGTGATAATAGCATCGCTTACTGATTGAAAAATGGTTTCAAGGTAGCGACGATACTTTTCATTTTCGCGTTGCAACCGACCAGCCTTGTTCTCAAGGTACCAGTGGATAAGTGCCTGCCGGGTAAAGCGGAGAAGAGTTTCCTTGTTGACTGGTTTTGAAATGTAATCAAAGGCGCGGTGCCTAACAGCTTCTGCAGCTGACTCAAGGTTTGGGAATCCAGTGATCATAACTACTGGACACATCACACCAAGTTCCCTTGTTTTTCGTAGAAGGTCAGTTCCGCAGGGACCAATGAGGACAATATCGCTGATGATTAAGTCGTAGGGAGTATTTTTGAGTTCTTCAACAGCCTCATCAAATGTTTCAACAGCCTTGACATGACGATAACCTGCTGAGGTAAGAAATATCTCAAAGGTTTGCCTGATTGACTCTTCATCGTCGACAATAAGGATTTTTGCTGTATATAAATCTTTGTCCATAAGCTTAGATTCCCGCAGGGAGTTCCATTATTATTTCAGTGTATTTATCAAGAATGGAATTGACCCGCAGATCTCCTCCATGATCTTTTAAGATACCGTAACTGATACTCAGCCCAAGTCCTGTACCTTCTCCAGGTGCTTTGGTTGTAAAAAAAGGCTCAAAGAGGCGCTCGAGGAGCGACTGTGGAAAGCCGGTGCCATAATCTTTTACGACAATGGTGACCATGGGATTCCTTTTGCTTTCTGTGTAACCACATGTTATCTCAATACATTTGTTTGGGTGGTATCCTGGGTATCTGGCGTTTAATGCATAGCGGCTGTTACTGATCAGGTTAACTAACACCTGTTGCAGTTGCTGAAAGTCAGCAATGATGAGGTGGTCTCTTGCGGGAAAACTGGTTTTTATCGTAATTCCCTCTTTCTTTAACTGGTGCTGCACTAGAGTAAGACTTTCTTTTATAATCGTTACAGGATTGACCGGCTGGCGTTCATGCTTTTCGGCCCTTGAAAAAGAAAGCAGGTTATGGGTAATTGATGCGATTCGATCGCCTTCTTTGATAATTTTGTGCACAATGTCACGCCCTGAAGAATCAAGTTTGTAATTGTCAAGAAGTATCTGAGCAAAATTAATTATTCCGGTGATGGGGTTATTGACTTCATGGGCAACACCTGCGGCGAGTTCTCCAATGGCTGCAAGTTTTGCGGTACGGATTGAATCCATCTTACGGCTTTCATCTCGAGTGAGTTCCCTGGCAATGAGCATGATTTTGTCTATATTGCCACTTGGCTCCGTAACGGGTGATATTGTAAAAGAATATTCACCATTGAGTCCTGGAAGGCGAGTCTCTTCTACTTTTGGGGAACAGGTTTTAAGAAATTCTTCAAGAGGACACTTGATATGTGGCCATTTACCGCCATGGACAATTTGGCAGATACCGGTTCCTACAACTTGATCTCTTGGCTTTCGAGCTGCGAGAAGTGTCGCATTATTTGCCTCTATAATCGTTCCACTCGGGGTTACAACAAGTACCGGATCCTGAATGGCATTAAAAAGTTGTTCCCAGGTATCTGTGTGGTTACAGTTCTGAGGATTGGGGCAGCTGTGGGGAGGATGAGTGGTGACTGTACGAAGAGGGGGACTGTCGTTATCTTTTTTACACACTGGTCTTACTTGCCCTAGGATGGTGGTTTGTTGATAGCGGAAAGATGTAATTCTGGAGTATTGTACTACATTGTGCTTTTAATTTCGAAGAAAAACTTTATAGGTCTACAAGCATTTAGGGCGTTGCTGGGTTGAGTTTCCATGTAAACTCGTCTTTTGAAAAATAACAAGAATTCCAATGCGGTCAGGAAAAAAATGCAGACCTAGTTGTATTTGAGTTATTGCAGCAGTTTTTCAAGAAGGGCTTTAAAGTGACAAAGTGTCACCGGCAGGACTTCGATTTCAACTTGGATAAGATCATAAAATTCCACTATTTGCTCATCACTTAATGGATCAACACCAGTATCAAGAATCAATATTTTATTGTACCATCCTAGATTTAATCGGGCATCTGTAACGGTCCACTGGCCATCATTGATGGATTTGTTGATCATTTTAATCCATGCAGGAGTCATCAATGAGGTTCTTTTTTTCTGTAGTGATTGAACCAGTGTATCGCCAATAAGCATATCAATGCAGTTTTTTGCTTGTGGGATTCTGCCACCGCAGTCATTAACCACCTGAATCACATCACGTTTCCCCTTGCAGTGTCTGCCAACCAGAAAGCACACCTTGTCTGTTTTCTGTCTGGATGCTTTTTCGACTCCTGCCTGGAGCTGTTCTTCCATTTTCATTGGATTGTTATGGATGCTGTAATGCATGTAATCAATATGAAAAACCAGCTTGAGTTCGTTGAGAACATGTTCAAGTTCTTTTTGAAAAATGGGACAGGCAATGAGGGTGATGGCACGGTGTTCTGTGGTGTTTTTTTCGTGTAGAGATTTTTTGGTAGCAACGGGTTTAGGCTGATGTTCTTGCATATTGGTTTTGGATTAATGACGAATGGTTAAATTTGCAGTAATGAGCGAAATGTCGCGTTTTTAGCAGTCATTCAAGAGTAAGGAACTGTATGTCCATTGTACAGGGCAATGAGCTTGAAGTCAGTAGGGTAACCATTGTATGAGCAGCATCTGTTTTGTCTGTCTGGTCACTTTGAACTCTTCTGTTATCCTTAATCCTGGGATGGCTGCAACCTTCCCGTCTGAAATGAGAACTGGATAGTGATGACGTTCAGATCTGGGAATTTTGAGATCTGACAGGAATCTGGAAATCTTTTTGTTTCCGGGTGCGCCAAGGGGTCTGAAACGTTCTGCTTCCGAATAAGGACGCAGTAGCAGGGGGAACAGGAGCAGGTCTGCACTGATAATCAGTTTATGGGAGAAAACAGTGCGAATCTGGGCACTGTGGACTTTAGAAATAATGAGTTTTCGTTTCAGTTCAGATACAGGAAAGTCCCCTGGACCGGGAATTGTGATAGGAGGAAAAGTTTTTTTTATGATGGCAGAGCCCCGGTAGCCCGTCTGTTCAGCTGGGTGAAAAAAAATGATATTTGCCTGCTCTCTGACTGCACGCAGGCCGCCACTGAGATGAATTTCTTTGCCACTGGTAGAAGAACAAAGATAGAGAAGATGTTTTATTTTTTTAAATGATGGCTTGGACTTCATCTGCCAGCAGATTTTTTCAAGGATTCTACGCTTTATGGCCAGAGGTTCCCTGGAGAAGTCGGTAATGGAAAGATAGATCTTTGCTGGCTCGAGTTGAACATGTTTCAGAAAGGCCGCTCGAGATAGCTCATCAAGAAGATCATCCTCTGCAGAAAGTATTTCGGCTGTCTGCAGGAGGGTTCTACGGATAGACCCGTTGTAATGTTTCTCAAGATCGACAAGAAGATCCAGCCTGATCCTGTTTCGTAAAAAATCCTTTTCAAAGTTTGAACTATCTATACAATATTTGATGTTCAGTGAATGCAGGTAATCAAGTAGCTCCACTTTAGGTTCTTGAAGAAGGGGCCGGATAATGTGGCCATTTTTCAGTTTCATGCCACTAAGGCCGGTACGTCCACTGCCCCGAATAAGACGAAGAAGAATTTCTTCTGCCTGGTCATCTGCGGTATGTCCAACTGCGATGCAGCAGGCATTTTCTGAATTACGTATTTTTTCGAGTGCTTGATAGCGAAGGGTTCGTGCAGCTTCTTCAAGGGACGAGCCTTTTTGTTCTTTTTCCTGTATCACATTCACTGATATGCTGCGGAAAACAGCAGAACAGATTTCAGCCTGTTTTTTGACAAGTTTTTGTTCAGATTCCGTTTCATCTGGGCGCAGCCCATGGTCTACATATACCGCTATGCGTTTTGTGGTAGGATATAAAAAAGAGAGAATATGGAGGAGGCTGATTGAGTCAGAACCGGCAGAGACTGCGATAATAACAGGTTGTCCACTTTCTAGTAAAGAGTTTGATGTAAGAACTTTATGGATACGTCTCTGGATAGCATTCTTTTTCAAGGTTGGCATCTTTAGTTCAATTGATGGGGAAGTCTGTTTTTTATTTGAATATGCCATGTTTTCGTATAGCATACATAGAGGAGAAATTCTAAAATATTATCAGGTCAATATGAAAATTTTAATTGCTGAAGATGCGCCTGTAAATCAACTGTTACTTGCTAATTTCCTGAAACCCTATGGCGAGTGTCATCTTGTCAGTGATGGGGAGAGCGCCGTGGAGCGTTTTCGTGAGAGTCTGGAAGAGACTGCTCGGAAATATGACTTGGTCTGTCTTGATATTATGATGCCGGAAATGGATGGTCAGGCAGCACTTAAAGAGATTCGTCATCTTGAAAAAGAAAGAGGGCTTCACGATGGCAGCAGGGTTAAAGTGATGATGATCACCGCCCTTGATGATTCAGGGAATATCATGGAAGCACTGGTGAAAGGCGGGTGTGAAGCCTATCTCACCAAACCTGTAAGTGCCAGTGTGATACAGCAGCAACTTGTTGAACTGGGGTTGATTTGAGCGGGAGTACAGATCAGAGGGTAACAGGCTGTGGGCAGTACAGGCTTTTGCGCAACAGGGGTGGCAATGGAAAAAGCGGATTGAGAACAGGAATTCTCAATCCGCTTTTTTACGTTTCGACTTTGCTTTTCAGATTACTCTTTAACAGCAGCAAGAAGGTTTTGGATAGACGCCTTGGCATCGCCAAAGAGCATCATGGTATTATCTTTAAAGAAGAGTTCATTTTCGATACCGGCAAAACCAACATTCATAGAACGTTTTAGGACTACAACTGTTCTTGCTTTATCCACTTCAAGGATGGGCATACCGTAAATGGGACTACTAGGATTGGTTTTTGCCGCAGGGTTGACAACATCGTTGGCACCAATGACAAGCACAACGTCTGTGGTGGAAAAATCGTCATTGATGTCTTCCATTGCAAAGAGCTGATCGTAGGAGACATCCGCTTCTGCCAGAAGAACATTCATGTGTCCGGGCATACGTCCGGCAACTGAATGGATGGCATAGCGAACTTCAACTCCCTCTTCAGTGAGAAAATCACCAAGCTCGCGGGTAACATGCTGAGCTTGTGCTGCAGCCATTCCGTATCCTGGGACAATGATCAATGAATCGGCATTCTGCAGGGCAATGGCAACATCCTCTACCTCAAATCCTTTCATGCTGCCTGCGGGTCCTTCGCCGCCGTCTGCAACCGATTCGTCAATTGCGCCAAAGGCTCCGAAGAGGACATTAGCGAGGGATCGGTTCATTGCATCACACATGATTTTGGTGAGAAAGAGACCTGAGGCCCCAACCAGAGAACCAACGATGATAAGAGCATTGTTATTCAAGGCAAAACCGGTCATGGAAACAGCAAGTCCGGAGTAGGAATTAAGCAACGATACAATAACCGGCATATCAGCACCGCCAATGGGAATCACTGCAAGCACTCCAAGGCTGAGGGACAGAACGATGATCAGGTAAAATGCAAAGAGATTTGATGGGTCTTGAAAGACGGTGTAGGCGAGAAACAGGGTAAGAATAACAATTCCTGCATTGACAATCTGCTGGAAAGGATAGGTGATGGGACGAGTGGAAATGATACCCTGCAGTTTTGTATAAGCAATAATTGATCCGGTGAAGGTCAGGCCACCGATAATGATGGAGAGAAGTAGAGTGATGAGGGTGAAATTGGCAAAAGTGGCAGTTTGGCCGTTGAATTCGGCCATCGCTACCAGTGCTGATGCTGCACCACCGCAACCGTTAAACAGGGCTACCATTTCCGGCATGGAGGTCATCTCTACTTTGACGGCAGCATAGCCACCAATGGCAGCACCAATGGCGATGGCAATGATGATCATGGTAAAGCCGAACATGTCAGGGCTGGCCAGAGTGGCGATGATTGCCACACCCATTCCAGTCATGGACAAATAATTCCCGAGTTTGGCTGTTGCCGGAGAACTCAGGTTTTTGATACCCAGCATGAAGAGCACTGCTGATATCAGATATACAAAATCGATAATATTGACAGTAGACATAACTTAAACTCTCTTATTTGGTACATTCTTTAAGCACCCGACCTATGGTCGGGCAGGGATCCGTTAACCGGCTGCTATTCTTTTTTCTTCAGTTTCTTTTTCTTGAACATCTGCAGCATACGGTTGGTGACCATATAACCGCCCACCACGTTCACTGTGGCAAAGATAACGGCAAAAAATCCAATGGCAGATTCGGCGTCAATGGATTCCGGTCTTCCGGTCGCAATTAATGCACCAAGAATGGCAATACCAGAAATGGCATTCGAGCCAGACATAAGTGGGGTGTGTAAGGTCTGAGGCACTTTTGAAATAAGCTCGGCTCCTGCAAAGCAGGCCAGTACAAAAATGGTCAAACCAATGATGATTGTTCCTGTATCCATCTTTTCTTCTCCTTAACTAACCGGCCATGAGTGACTTGGTCAGTTCATGTATGACTTCGCCATCTTTGGTGACCAGTGATCCACTGGTAATTTCATCTTCCATATCCATCTTGAATCCATTTTCGTCACAAAGATGAAAAAGGAATTTTTCCACATTTTTGGAAAACATCTGAGAGGCGTGATAGGACATAGTGGAGGGCAGGTTCGCGTGGCCTATGACCTGAACACCATGGACAATGACATTCTCGCCCGGTGTCGTAACAGCACAGTTGCCGCCCATTTCGGCTGCCAGATCCACAATGACGGAACCCGGTTTCATGGATTTAACCTGTTCTTCAGTTATGAGTATGGGGGCTTTTTTGCCGGGAATCAGCGCTGTTGGAATAACAACATCTGACTTGGCGATATGTTTGGAGATGAGTTCTGCCTGTTTCTGCTTGTACACCTCAGACATCTCTTTGGCATATCCGCCTCCACCGGAGCCATCTTCTTTAACAGGTACTTCGACAAATTTGGCTCCTACAGAATTAACCTGTTCCTTAACTTCAGGACGTACATCAAAAGCTTCAACCACTCCACCAAGGCGTTTGGCAGTGGCACAGGCCATAAGTCCAGCAACACCAGCTCCCAAAACAAGAACTTTGGCGGGTGCAACTGTTCCTGCTGCAGTCATGAGCATGGGAAAGAATTTATTAATGTTGTCCGCTGCAAGCAGGACAGCTTTGTAACCGGAAATGGTACTCATGGAGGAAAGAACATCCATGGACTGTGCCAGGGTGGTTCTTGGAATAATGTCAAGGCCAAATGCGGTGATCTTCTTTTCCTGAAATTTTGTTACCAGATCGTGACGCAGGGTGGACTGGATGATGGAGATATAAAAGGAGTTGTCCTTTAATCTATCAACTTCTTCAATGGATGGGGGACGAACTTTAACAATACAGTCGCTTTGATTGATCAGCTCCTGGGTGTCAGTTACGATGGTGGCGCCTTTGTCCGTGTAGTCCTTGTCGCTGTGTCCGGATGCCAGGCCAGCGCCTGTTTCTATCAAAATCTCAAAGCCATTTTTGTTGAGTCGTTTGATTGAATCCGGGATAATAGCGACCCTGTTTTCGCCCTCTTCAGTCTCTTTTAGAACAGCGAGTTTCATATTGGGTCCTCTCCTGAAAAAAATTATGATAACGCCTTGTCAAATCTTTAGTGGCCCCGGTGATGAGGACTAAGATCAGAATAGTGAAATGAATGACGGCTCAATAGTACGGTATATCGGATGAATGGTCAAGAATTTAGACGGATTGCAACGGGGATGCTTCCAATTTTTCAAGGAGTCTGCTGTGAATATTATCAAAGCCGCCATTGGAAAGAATGGCAACCACATCCGTTGCCTGCAGGAGGGGAGTGATTTTATCAAGAATGATTTCAGTATCTGCACAGGACTCAGCGTGTACACCTCGATTACGAATATCAGCAGCCAGTCTGTCTGCTGAGAACATATCAATTGCGGGGATGTTATTGAGAGGAACGGGTTTGCGGATAAAAGTGAGTTCAGAAGCATCAAAGCAGTCAACATAATCCTGTTGAAAGACAGCCCTTCTTGAAGAGTTGGTACGAGGCTCAAAAATGGTAATGAGGCGTTGTTCCGGATAGGCATTCTTTAAGGCTTTCAAAGTCTCACGTACCGCTGTGGGGTGGTGGGCGAAATCATCTATGACAGTAATTCCGTTAACAATACCTCGAATCTCCTGACGCCGCTTTATCCCGCCAAAATTGGTCAGCCCCTCACTGATAGTCTTTTGGGGTACCCCAATGCTGTGGAGAGCTGCTGCTACGGCAAGGCTGTTCAGACAATTATGGGTTCCGGGAAGCCGGACGGAAAACTCGGCCCATTTTTTGCCCGAATGTTTTACGGTGAAGCGGGTGATACCGCCGTTTGCCTGAACACCAGCAAGGCACCAGTCAAGTTCAGGGCTCTGGCCATATCCCTGGACCTCACAGGGTGCACCTTTTACAACTTCACGCACATTAGGGTCATCCAGGTGGGCTATGATCAGCCCACCTTCAGGCAGCAGGGCAACAAACTTTTTAAAAGAATTTTTGATGGCTTCAAGGTCTGCGAAGATATCGGCATGGTCAAATTCCACTGAAGTGATGATTGCGATATCGGGTCGATAGTGGAGGAATTTTGATTCCTTGTCAAAAAAGGCGGTGTCATACTCATCACCTTCCGAAACAAAATGGGCACCTTTACCCAGGCGGAAGTTAGAGTCAAATTCCCGGACAATGCCTCCTATCATAAAGGTTGGATCAAGTTCAGCTCTATTCAGGCAGGAGGCCAGCAGAGATGAGGTTGTGGTTTTGCCATGGGTACCGGTTACCACCAGCGATGTACGGGACTGGATAAAAAAATGGGCCAGCGCCTGGGGAAACGACAGATAAGGAATTTTTGCGGCAGCCAGAGCTTCAGCTTCGGGATTTATACGGGTGATGACATTGCCGACAATGACCAGGTCCGGTTTGGGGGAGAGGTTTGTGGCTTTATATCCGTCATGGGCAGTGATACCAATTTCTTCAAGAAAAATGGACATGGGCGGATAAACTGCCTTGTCCGATCCTGTTATTCTGTATCCTGTAGCCTTGAGCATTCCGGCAAGAGCGGCCATCCCGGTTCCGCAGATACCCATGATATGGATATGTTTTATATTCTCAGGGGCCTTATTCAGGTCAGGAAGTAGCTCAGTCACGGCTTTTCCACCGTCTGTTTGATACTGTGGTATATTTTTTCAAAACTGCTCTCAAAAGTGGCTGGTGTCAAACGGCCAACTTCAATAAATTTAACGGCAATCTCCTTGGCTATCTTTAACAACAACGCATCACTGATTTTTTGTTCTGTGTCACTCATTGTTCTCACTCTGTGTGGCTTTAAAAAACGTTCGTTCAGGAATTAAAACCACCCCTGCGGCGGAAGAAGGCCAATTCGTCATACCAGCAGGGGCGGCTCTTCATCAGAAATAACCTTTCGAGCCATCCCTGTGAATTCTAAAAGGGGAATAGTTAGTTCCTGTGATTGATTATCGTACTATGGCAGATTACTGATTGCTTTTAAATCAATACTTTCTGCAAAGTTCATCAGGTCATCCAGGCTGGTGTTTTTTCCATTGAGGGTGACAAGAAAACGGTTGTTTACCACAATGTTAATGTCCCCTCGATTGTTTTTGAAATTAACGATTCCTTTGTGGCCGTTGATTAATTCAAATTGTCCGGCAGATGCTGCAAAAATTGGATTGGAAAACATCATGATCATTGATTGCAGGAGGGGGGAATCGGTGACGATGGCGATGTCCACCGTGGCTTTTTCTTTATGATATTTTCTCTCAGCCGTCAGGCCACCACCAAACAGTGATACTGCCGTGACCTTTGAATTTCCCGGTTCTGCCTGCCAGCCATCAAGGGGGGGAGGGAGTAGTTTTCCAAGAGCTTCACCTTTCTTCTGACGGATCAGTTGACTTGCATAGTCAAGGCTGGTTGCGGCATTGCCAAAATCATTGTTTCTATACTCCTCAATCGCTTTATCGATGGTTTCCAGAACAGGATCGGATGTAGCTGCGTGCAGGTAAGAAGAGCTGAACAGAAAAACATAGAGCAGTGCGAAAAAAAAGTTTTTAACCATGAGAAGTTCCTTGATAAAATTAAGTTTAGACAATGCTGCTCTTTGTGATCCGCAACAATGACAATCTCGTAAAAAGGTCAATTGATAAATGGTTAAGTAAAAAGACTCAGATGCAAGCCGTGTATTTATTGTTTGATTTCGGCGTACCAAGAGTACATTATTACAATAATTAACAAAAAATGCAGCAACGAAGTAGATGATGAGTTTTTACGACGCCATCAATAATAAAATACTTTCTTTTATTGATTATATTAATAGTGTTATATAATTCTAACAAGAAACTTATCAAGGGTGAATAAAATCGACCGTGTTTCAAAAAAGTTTTATCTGCATCGTTGCTACGTTTGTTTCTAATTTCAGTGTGCACTGGTTTGTCGCAATTAATAGAAAATGTACTCCTTATGTATGGGGAAGAGTCGCATTAGCCTGTTTATGCATCAGGTTATCTAGTTTTTACGAATTCATCAGAATTGTTAAATATTAGGAAAACTTCCTGGAATCTATGACAGCCGCCACAAACTTGAAAAGAAAGGCAGTAGCTTTTTACCAAGCTCTGCTTTTCAGTCTATCGCCATTTGTTTCGACAGCGATGGCAGATGTTCTTGTAATGCAGAATGGTGACAGACTTACGGGAGAAGTGGTGGCACGGAGCAGTGACTCGCTGCAGTTTAAGACACCTTATGCAGGAATAATCACCATCAAATGGGAGCAGATCAAAACGGTTGAGACGGAGCAGACGATGACTCTGCAGATTGCCAATGAGCAGATAATAAAAAGTACGTTATTGGAAAACTTGGAAGACAAAATCCTCTTGGTCGTGGATGAAGACACTGGCCAGAATATCCAGATGGAACAAGATCTCCTCACCGCAATAAACCCGCAACCGTGGATTTTTGGTGAGGGATTTCTCTTCACCGGGCGGATCAATCTTACCCTGAAGTATGAACGGGGAAACAATGAGGTTGATGAGGTTGATTCGGATGGTGAAATTGAGTTGCGGCGAAAGCAGCATCGCCTGAATGGAAAATTCAGTTATGAAAATGACAAAAAGTACGCCGCACAAACAAAAAATAAATGGAAGGTTGGCTCCAGTTATGATTATTTTCTACCCGACTCTTGGCAATGGGGGGTGCGAACATTTAAACGCTTTGTCGGCTTCACCCTGCTTGCCGAGAGTAACGAATTTGCAGAGCTTACCCTGCGGATGGGTGCCGGCCCCCATGTCGGTTATCAGTTCTATGAAGGCCATGCCATAAATCTGAAAACAGGCGCTGGGTTTTTACGAATTTCTGAAGAGTTTCAAAGTTCAGAAGGCAGGGACTACTGGGCACCTGGGTGGATGCTCGATTTTGATACCTTTTTGCTGACCGATATTCTGCAGTTTTATCATCGCCAGAATGGATTCTGGGGCTACGATGTGAGCGATAAGCTAGTGTGGACAAGCTGGACCGGATTTCGGGTACCACTCTGGGGTGGTTTTGTGGCCAGTACTGAACTGGAGTACGAATTTGACAGTGAGCCTCCAGAAGGTGTAGAAACAACCGACATAACCACCAGGGTAAAACTTGGATATAGCTGGTAGAAGCCTCTTTTGACAGGCAACCAGTAGAGGACTGTACAGTATGAAGAACATTTCTCTCCCCTGCGTTTTCCTGATTTTCTGATACTGACCGGAGTCACACATCTGAAATACGATATTTACCGAAGTGATTTTTATGAAGATAAGAAGGAGAGTAGGTGTTCATTGTGCCTCACTTTGTGTGACACTTGTGATTTCACCTTAAAGCGCTTTTTTCAAGTAGTTGAAATTACTACGTGAAGATGCAAGTCTGGCTGGGGGACAGGGATTCGAACCCCGATAAGCGGAGTCAGAGTCCGCTGTCTTGCCGTTAGACCATCCCCCAGGATGGAAAAGTGCTGAGGTGGATTATTTAGAAACTTTTCACGCTCCTGTCAAGGAAAATTAATCTCTTAAGAGATAAGTACTCCGGCATAGCCGACCACCTGTGTTATGTCACCGGTAACTTCGCCTGAATCCGTGTAGCGCACCAGTTCAGTTTTTGTGGCACCCAGTTCCAGGGCAGCGATCAAGGCCATTGTTACCGGCATGATTCCGCACATGGAAATATTATGACCGGTAACTGAACGGTAGAGGATATTGGGATTCATATCTGCCAGTTTTTTTAACACATAGTGGTCTTTTTTTTCTGCTGTTTCCCGAGGCTCATAATGGGTCATGTCTGATGACGCCACAATAAGGATGTTTTCTGTCTTAAACTGCTTGATGGTTTCAGCTAGAGCGAGTCCCACTTCATCGAGGGTACGGTATGAGACGTGGGAAAGAGTGATGGGGATGATGGACAGGTTTCTCTGGGCAGCCTGCAGAAATGGAATCTGCACTTCAAGGGAATGTTCAAATTTGTGAGCGAGTTCATCCTGCTCGATGATGTCAGAGTGTTTTAACAGAGCATCTGCAAAATCGTGGTTCACGGGAACTTGCCCCATGGGCATATCCCAGGTAGCTGTTGAGAGGGCAACCGGGGCACCCTTACCGGTATGATTTGGCCCGAGAAGAACTACAGTTTCGGGGACCGTTATCATTCCGATTGTTTCAGTTGCCACATCCCCGGAGTAAAGATACCCGGCATGGGGAGAGACAGCCGCCAGAACGTTTTTTCTCTTCTCTGTGCCGGTATTGTTCGCAGATAATTCCAGAAGAGCTTGACGTAACTCGTTGGCGTCTCCTGGATAAAAGCGTCCGGCCACGGACGGCATGCGGATACTGTTGTTCATATCAGTTTCGTTTAACACTCCAGCCCGTACCTTCCGGGCCGTCTTTAAGTTCTATCCCTTTTTCAAGAAGCTTGTCGCGGATCTGGTCACTGAGAGACCAATCCTTATCCTGTCTCGCCTGATTCCGGTCCTGGATAAGCTCAAGAATGTCAGCTTCACTGATACCAGTTTTTGCAAGCATGGCAGCCTTTTTACTCGCCAGGTAATCTGCGGCATTTTCTTCAAGTATCCCCATGATGGCAGCTAGCCTTTTAACAGTGGCGGCGCCACATTTTAACAGATCAAGATCAGTTGGTGCGGGGGAGGCCGGTAGCTGTCTCAGGATTTTATTGATGACCTTCACTGCTTCAAAGAGGCTGCCCTGAGCCTGCGCTGTGTTGAAGTCATTATCCATGGCTTTTCTGAATCGTTCTTCCAGTCCTTCGATTTTTTCTCTATCCTTGTTACTTGCAAGTGTTTGGATGCTGTCAGAGCAGGCCTCCTCAAGAGCATCCACAGCAGCCATACAGTTGTAGAGACGGTCGAGCCCGGCCATGGCATCCTGCATGGCAGCTTCTGAGAAATCGAGGGGGTTGCGATAGTGGGTGGAAAAAATGAAAAATCTCAACACTTCCGGATGGTAGTGCTCGAGTATGTCTCTGATGGTGAGGAAGTTACCCAGGGATTTTGACATTTTTTCATCTCGGATGGTAACAAAACCGTGATGAATCCACATATTTACAAAGGGCTTGTTATTGGCACCTTCACTCTGAGCCAGTTCATTCTCATGGTGCGGGAAGATGAGGTCCTGACCACCACCATGGATATCAAAGGTGGAACCAAGATATTTACGGCTCATTGCGGAACATTCTATATGCCAGCCGGGCCTTCCAGGCCCCCAGGGACTGTCCCAGCTCGGTTCACCGGGCTTGGATGCCTTCCAGAGAACAAAGTCCATGGGGTTTACCTTGTTTTCGTTGACAGATATACGGGCTCCTGCCTGCATATCGTCGAGATTTCGGCCGGAAAGCTTACCATATCCCTCAAAAGACTTGACGGAATAATACACATCTCCGGATGCTGGGTAGGCCATGTCCTTTTCAATCAGCTCAGCAATAAGATCTATCATTTCCTGGATATGTTCAGTGGCTTTGGGCTCCATGGTGGGACGGTCAACGCCAAGTTTGTCCATATCCACATAAAATTCGTCAATAAAACGATTGGCCAGTTCCTCAGTGCTGGTATTCTGCTCTGCAGCTCGTGCGATGATCTTGTCGTCGATGTCGGTGAAATTGCGGATATAGGTTACTCTGTTACCTGTGTATCTCAGGTAACGGACAATCATGTCAAAGGCAAGAGATGATCTGGCATGACCGATGTGGCAGTAGTCATAGGACGTAATTCCGCAGACATACAGCTTTATATGACCCGGTTCAATGGGCTTGAGTATTTCTTTTTTTCGTGTAAGTGTATTGTATATCTTTACTGGCATGATGATATTTTTTCAGAATCCTGGCTAGCCGGAAAGCTGTTTGCTTTTGTATTATTAAATGGGTATAGACTCATTGATACCATAATTCTAATACGGGGAAAAGGGAAGAATGGCCGAAAAAAAAGGGGACTCGAGCTCTAAAATTGATATGTTGAGAATCTGGGGACATCCCAGGGTACTCACTATGCTTTTTCTGGGCTTTTCTGCAGGTGTCCCCATACTTCTTATATTTTCCACCTTGTCTGTATGGCTGCGTGAAGCTGGGGTGAGCCGTTCTGCTGTGACATTTTTCAGCTGGGCAGCACTCGGGTATTCATTTAAGTTTATCTGGGCCCCGCTGGTGGATAAGTTGCCTCTTCCCCTGCTCACCAGGATATTTGGCAGGCGGCGCTCCTGGATGCTGCTATCCCAGTTTTCGGTGATAACTGCCATTGTGTGGATGGGGTTTACTGATCCCACCAGAGGTGATTCCAGTCTGGTCATCATGGCTCTGGCTGCTGTTTTTCTCGGGTTCTCATCGGCCACCCAGGATATTGTCATAGATGCGTACCGTATAGAGAGTGTCGATGAGTCGCTGCAAGCGATGCTGGCCTCAACCTATGTTGCCGGGTACCGCATAGGAATGCTGGTGGCTGGAGCGGGTTCACTCTATATGGCTTCATGGTTTGGCACGACCAGAGAGGTGTATAGCGTGGTTGCCTGGCGAAACACTTACCTTGTTATGGCTGCTGTTATGTTGGTCGGAGTGGTGACCACCTGTATTATTTCGGAACCGGAAGAGGCAAAAAAGAGTCTTTACAGCTATTCGGTAGCCCAGTACATCCGCTTTTTCTGCCTCTTCCTGCTCGCTGCGGCACTCTTTGCCGGCTGTTTCTTTCTCACTTCATCTATCGCCACTGACCTGAAGACGCAATTTGCAGGTCCGGAAAGTATTCATGGGAGGCTTATAAGCTTTGTAGTTGAGGCTTGTCGGCTGTTTCTGGCCTTGGTCGTAGCAGCTGGAGGGGCACTGATGTCGGTGAAAGCAGGACTTGCGGATGAAGATATGGTACGGGAGAGTTACGTGGCTCCGGTGCAGGATTTCTTTGTGCGCTATGGCGGAAAAACAGCCATTCTGTTATTGCTTCTGGTGGGTTTTTATCGAATTTCGGATATTGTACTTGGTGTGGTGTCCAATGTTTTTTACCTGGATATGGGTTTTAGTAAGAATGTAATAGCCACGGTGACCAAAACCTTTGGGGTGCTGATGACCCTTGCAGGAGGTTTTTTAGGGGGACTGCTCACCGTTCGGTATGGCGTGTACAGGATTCTTTTTGCGGGTGGTGTTCTCGCTGCGGCCACGAACCTGCTCTTTATGCTCCTTGCAAGAAGTGGTAATGATATTACCATGCTCACCGTGGTGATAGGTGCTGATAATCTCTGTGCCGGACTGGCCTCAACAGCCTTTGTGGCCTTTCTGTCAAGCCTTACCAATATTTCCTTTACCGCCGTTCAGTACGCTCTTTTCTCCTCTCTTATGACGTTGTTCCCAAAACTTATCGGTGGCTATTCCGGTACTGCTGTTTCGGCCTACGGATATGAATCCTTCTTCTTAATGACCACGCTCATGGGATTTCCGGTTCTTGTGTTAATCTGGTTTTCCGGAAGGCTGCTCAAGGACGAAACCTGAATTCTGCATATGGTTGATAAGCTTCCGGTGTCCTGCCGGGAAAGCAAAATTGTCGAGGGCTGAGAATGGTATCCAGTGGAAATTCCTGGCTGCATGTAGAACCGGGTCTGGATTTTTCTGCGCCAGCGTCACCAGAAAACAGTGCAGGGTCACCTTGTAACGGGTGTAATGGTGGGTGGTTGTGGTGATTTTTGATGCCACATCCACTCTAAATTCCGTTTCCTCGAAAAATTCCCGGAGCACTGCCTCCTCCGGATCCTCCCCCATCTCAATCCGGCCACCGGGAAATTCCCACAGAGATCCCCACACATCATCGGGCAGGCGTTGCTGAATGAAAAGTTTTCCATTATTGATCAAAACACCTGTGGCCATCTCAATGGGAATGATTTTGCTACTTTTCTTAGGAACGGGACGCTCGGTTATAAGATCATATTTGAGCGCGAGGCAATATGGGGCAAGGGGACAGGAGGAGCAGTGTGGATTCCTAGGTCGGCAGATAAGTGCACCAAGTTCCATCAGGCCCTGGTTAAACTCTCTGGCCTGGCCTTCCGGCAGAAGTTTTTTCGCAGTTTCCCAGTTGAGTGCTTTTGCTTCAGGACTGTCTGGGATGAGATCAATGTTGAAAATCCTTGCGAAAATTCGCACCACATTGGCATCAACTACAGCTACGTCACGATTATATCCGATGGAGGCAATTGCTCCCGCTGTATAAGGGCCGATACCTGGAAGTTGCAGGAGTTCTTTGCGGCTCGACGGGATTTCAGCGCCATATTGTTCAAGAAGTACCCTTGCGCTTTTTAAAATATTTCTGGCTCTTGAATAGTAGCCCAGCCCTTCCCAGCACTTGAGTACCTGATCTTCATGGGTGCTGACAAGTGATTGAATGTCTGGGAAAATATCCATCCAGCGTTTGAAATAAAGAACCACCCGGTCCATCTGGGTCTGTTGCAGCATGATTTCTGAAATCCATACCTCATAGGGGGCATAGCTGTGCCGCCAGGGAAGATCGCGTTGGTTCGCGCGGAACCAGCTAATCAAGGCCTTTTGCAGAGGGACTTGTTGTGTCATGTGTGCCTGGGAGCTTGTCCTGGAACAGTCGGACAGCCTCTTGATTGTTTTGTCACGGGAAATTGAAAGGTGATTTTGCACCCTTTTCCCGGATCCAGTTGAGACCTTTCTGAATCTTCTGGTAGCTGATAATCTTGTCGGTTAAGGCACGTTTAGCCGGGAAATCCAGAAGAACAATGCCAAGGATTATGGTGAGCAGGCCCTGGCCGGGCAGGAATAGCATCAGGACCCCAGCGGTTATCAGAAACACACCGATACTGTAGCGTAGAATGCGCAGCAGCAGAAACATCAGTGGATGTTCATTCTCTCTTTTAGGGCGTTCATGGATATGGAGAAAAAAGTCACTGTCCAGCCAATTAATGAAAAGAGGTATAAGAAGCAGGCTCAGGAAAAAGGTGAATCCTGAGATAATGCCAAGCCAGGTAACTATGTAGCCGTAGGAGTCAAGAAAGGATTGCATGGTTTTTTGCTGTTCAGGGTGATTCCAGCGGGGAATTTGCAAGCAGCCAGAGTCGCCAGGGACCATTTTTTCTTCTCTCTACAAGTTTCAATTGAGTCATGGGGAGGGCTTTGAGAAGTTCTTCTTCCATGGACGGGATAAATCCCGAAATAATGTAGTAGCGTGCCTTCCAGAAGCTCGAGTTGGTGAAAAAGTCGAGGAGCAGCCCTTTGTAAAGGTTAGCTACCACCAGATCAACCTTTGCGTCCGGGAGTCTGTTACGTAGATCTGCTTCCATGACATTTATCTGCTGTTCACAGTTGTTGAGGGCCACGTTTTTCAGCGCCACAGAGCAGGCAAAGGGGTTATTGTCATAAGATCGGATCTCTGTAACACCGAGTTTCGCAGCTCCCAGAGACAGTAATCCCGTTCCGGTGCCGAGATCAACCATGGTTTTAATTGATGCATCAGGAACTGATCCTATGAGGTCAGTTATTGTTTCAAGACAAAGTCTTGTGGAAGGATGGAACCCGGAGCCGAAAATAACACTTGGGTCAAGTTTAATGGGGATGGAGTTGTTACTGTGGTTGAGTTTCTCTGCTTCCCAGATTGGGGCAACAATGAGGGGGGGTACTTCAAAGGTGGTGATATCCAGCCCCGCCTCCCAATCTTGGTAGTTCAAGTTGGCTTCGTAGATTATCTTCGCATTGCTGCGATTGCAGATTGTTGTAACCAGTTCCTTTTTTTCCTTATGAAAAAAGAGGATAGCAGTGTCGTCTTCAATCCAGGTACCAATCAGATCGGGATCATCAATAATACCCAGGTCAATAGAGTCAAAGTTATATACGTACAGTTGATCATAATGTGTATATGGAGGTTTCAGCATGGGTGTCAGTATGGTGGCAGGGCAGGGAAACTGTTGCCGGGTATATTTGTTCTGATTGAATAATTAATTGGGCCGATTGGTTTTTACCATAACTGCTTTAATTTCAATACTACTACCGGTTGCAGATGGGTTTTCTCTCACCAGTACCTTGTTTTTTGTACTCAGTCGCTCAGGTGCAATGTTCAGACTGTGGATTAAGAAATCATGGACAATCAAGCTTCGTTCTTGCGCGAGTTCGAGGAGATCCCTGTCACTGATGTGGACAGGATTTGGTGGTACAGGGGTGAAATCGGAGAGTTCCTCTTTACTTATATTTTCCTCTTTAATGGTATTGCTAGGTTGGATGGCAGCAAGTTTGAGCTGTTTTTGACGATGTTCAGCAAGTTTTACCTTGTTAATGCCATCCACACGCTGTTGCTCGATATTCTCTTTTTCTTTTTTGAGAATATCACGATCCTTCCTGCCATCCGCCATCCCGGTTATCAGAAGGCCCAGCCCAGGGTGCTCTTTGAGGAGGTCCCCGTACCTGCTAAGTATGCTTCTGGCGGCTGCTTCCAGTTTGTTAGATCCGGGCAAAAAGGAGATAAATCCTTTGTCCTGGAGATCCTTAAACCTGCGATCAAGGAGAAGTGGCGCATAGGACGCCTTTATAACAGTGGTCTGGAAGCTGGCGAGTCCCTGCTGTAAAAGAGACTTGCTGCCAAGATCAATAACAACCTTCATAGAAAAGCTGTCACTCTTGTCTTTCATGACAGCCAGTGCCAGGGCTGTAGTCGAGTTGGTAGAACGGGCGTACAGTTTCTTGAGAAGCAGCTCGCTTTCACTGTGAAACTGCGAGACGGTCTCTGTCATGGTCAAATTCAGGTCCAGCTCTGCGGTAACGGGGTCAATGGGTGCCGTTTCAAACTGTCGGGCGAAATTTTTCAAAGGAAAATCGGAAAGGGTCATTTTTGCGTGTCCCTCAACTTTCGGATTGAAGAGGGCAGTTGATCCTGAAAAAGTAAGAGGAGATTCGTCAAGGAATCCCCTGATGGCAAAGGAAGAAAGGTTGTTTCCAGTGGTGTTAACGTCATTTATCCATCCCTCAAGGCCCTTAAAGGTTCCGCTCCAGGCAGGAAAGAGCCTTTTGTCTGTGAAATGAACAGTGGCGTCACGGAAGTTGATTTTCTTGATATCAACAGCCAGAGGGTTTTCCTTGTCGGAAGAGGCATTTGTAGACAGGGTACGGAGGCCCTTTTGAATGTGTTGAAAAGGAGAAAGATCACTGCGTGTCCATTGAAATTGCGGAGTATTGAGGAGTAGTGATTCGGCCTGCAGGGAAAAGGGCGTAAAGTGGCAGGTTACATTGTTGAATTCTGCCGTATCCCAACTGACAAGTGTTGTTTTACCACTGTTTTGTAATAAGGTATCAGAGAGCCTGAGGTTCCCTTGAAAAGATGAGTCTGGAAACCTGTACACTCCTTTTCCATGCAGGCTCATTTTGCTGGTTGCGAGAAGTGGCCAGCCTCTGGAAAACGCGGTGAAATTTTCAGACTCCAGATCGGAAAAGGCAAGCTTGGCTTGAATCCGAGAGGGGGTGAGGTTCAAAATTCCCCTGGCTTTAATAATTCCTTTTGGCGGGATCTTACCTGAAAAGGCAAAGTTTTCGGTGGTTGCCCGGTTGTTTAATCTGGTTGCCTGGAAGGTAACAGAACGGATTTTGAGAGGTTGGTCCTGTTTGGCAGTTCTTTTTAGTTGAATATCTCCTGAAAAATCTATGCCCATGATCAGGGGATGTTCCGGTTCTGTGAGAAGCCTGGTGAAAAGGGGAGGAAGTTTTTCGCTGGTCAGGTTGAGACTTGCTCCCTTAAGGAAAATATCCCCGAGATTGAGTGTATTATCTGAGTTGTTGATTCTGGTGAGGCGTACAGATTCTGCCTTAAACCAGGGGGATTTTTTATGGCTGATTTTGAGATTTTGAAACTGGAGTATACCTCCGGCAAATGTATAGGAAAGCTGTTCTTCCTTTGTTGAATGAAATGAGAGGTCGCCGGAGAAACTGGCAACACCAGCAACGGTGTCTCGGCTTTCAGGTGCAATCTGCTGAATAAATGTGGTAGCGGAAAAGTCATTTAAGAGGAGTTTCCCCTGGATGGATCCAGTCTGAGTAACGTCACCCTGCCAGGAAAAGGATCCCATATCACCGGCGTGTTCTCCGCTGATATGGATGGTTCCGGAAGTTTTCTGAGGATCAAAATTCTTGATTGAGACTTGCAGCTCATTCCATTGGGAACGGATACTTTTCCGGGCGCTATCGGTTGAACGGAATATAACAGTCGCCTGGTCGGTGAGAAAACGGTCAATGCTTATGGTGGGTGATTTGTTATTTGTTCTGTCTGTACGCGGGAAGAAAAGTGCGTGCAGTACCGAAGCTGTGAATTCTTCAGTGGCGCTGACCCGAATTTTCTTGGTGATGATATCATTTACATGAAACTTCTTTGCCATCGGCATGACAACTGCGTCGAGGGTAAGCGCGGGGATTGTGATTTCGAGCGATTCTTTTTTTCCGCCGAATGTCAGATCAGAGGCGTTCATCTTGATATCAATACGTAAACGATCCCCCTGTTTTCGATTGGGCGCAAAGCTGATTTCAAGGCTTGTGTCCGCCTGGCCCTGGGTCATGGTGAGTGGAAATGAGGCTGGCAGGTAAGAAAAATAGGGGACCAGGTTGAGAGATTGAATCGAGCAGGAGAGCTTTGTCTGAAATCCCTGATTATCATCAAGTTGTACTGCCTTACCACTGAGTGTGATCGGGCTGCCATTAATCACTGCGGAAAAATGAGGGGTGATATAATTTTCCGATTGAAATGAGAAGTTGGAGAGTGTGGGGATCGCAAGCTGTAACTCCTCAATTTCATGTGTTTTGTCTGTTACCTGATCTTCAAAGTAAATCTGGGAGTTATTGATGTCGATATTATTTAGAGAAAAAAGAAATGGCAAACTGGCAAAGTCGATGATCTGTCCATGTTTCTGGGTGCCTGAGAAAAAGGAAAGAATCGGAAGATTATAGCTTTTGTCTTTGTAGCGGATCAGGTTCAGCGCCAAATTATCGATCACCAGCTTGTCACAGGTAAAAGAGTTGCGAATGAGAGAGGTGAAATCAAGATCGATAAAGAGTGAATCAATTTTTAAAAGAGGGCTTGGTGTCGAGGGAACAGCTGTATCGGCAGTGATCTTTCTGAGGGTGAGTTGAAAGTTGAGTGGGTTTAGGTCGACCTTCTCAATTGTTAGATGAATACCTGACTGGTTGACTATGAACTGTGGCAGATATTTCTGGATAGCCCAAGGGAGAAAATACGTTGCTGTCAGAAAGTAGCCACTGATAATAAAAAAAACAACTAGGGCAATAAAAAGAGATTTTCTGGAGTTCTTGTGGCCTTTTTCCGGTGCTTTACGCCGATGGGGGAGGGGGGGGGCTTCTGTGGGCGGAGAAGTGCCCGGGGCAGTGGGTTCAATTGCTATGGAGCCGTATCGATCAGACATGGAAATAGGTGGAATGTGAAGGCGCTTTTACTTGCATCTGAGGTGGGTTTTGCAATAAAGTTTAAGAATGTTGATGAACTTGTAAAAATGCATCATCTCTTTTGTGTACGCCCCTTTAGGAAGTGCCCTTGGGGGATTTTTGTATAATGCCGACCTGTCTTGGTACGCAGTAACTAGGGAGAAATGTACGATTCGCAGACAATGTTTATGCATAGCCATCCGATTTTCAATTTTTTTATGACTTTATTATACTTAACATCGAACACAAAAACACAAAAATTAAGGAACCCAGAAAAAAAACATGGATAGTCGTCGTAAGATCATTTTATCCCTCTGCCTCACCCTATTTTTTCTTCTGGTGGGAACTGCCGGATATGTGATTATCGAACATTATACGCCGTTGGAAGCAATATATATGGCGGTTATAACAATCACCACGGTCGGTTATGGTGAAATTCATGCATTGTCTGAAGCGGGAAGGATCTTTACGATGTTCCTGCTTCTCTTTGGGGTGGGAAGCCTGGCCTTTGCGGCACACGCCTTCACCGAGTCAATGTTAGAACGGGCTTCAAGTCCGGTACGGGGAAAACGGATCATGGAAAAGAAAATCAGCCGCCTTGAAGATCATACCATTATTTGTGGGCATGGACGGGTGGGAGGAGCCGCGGCTGCGCACCTGGCGGAAGCAGGAAGGGGTTTTGTGGTATTGGAAAGTTCCAGGGAGCAGTGTGCGCTGTTGCGGGAGCAGGGGTATTTGTATCTGACAGGTGATGCCACCAGTGAAAAGACACTTATTGCTGCGGGTATTAAAGCTGCAGGCTCTTTGCTGGCACTTCTGAATTCAGATCCAGATAATCTCTTCACTGTTCTCACAGCCAGGGAGTTGAATCCGACTCTGCATATTGTGGCGCGCTCAGAATCGGCATCAGCTGAGTCAAAGATCCTGAGGGCTGGGGCGGATTCCATCATCTCGCCATATGCCTCAGCCGGACGGCGGGTAGCAGGAAAGATTATGGCTCGTGCGCGCAGGCAGCGTCCCGGAATTATAGTTTCAGATATGATTCTACCTGGGTCGCAGTCTCGGTGGGTTACGGTGAATGAAGAATCTGGTCTGGCTGAACATGCGGTGGAGGCGGCCTCTCTTTTTCTCGAGGTTCAGATATTGGGGATACGTCGTGAGGGGAAGGATATTTTGGCACCAACCCCTGATACCCAGCTGAGGATGGGAGACAAACTCCTGGTTCTGTCCAAGGCAAACGCTGCCACTGAGGAGGGAGCTTCTCCAGAGCAGCCACAGAAAATTGTCCTCGTGGATGACAACCCTGTTATCAGGAGGCTGTACACTCGTCTGTTTCAAAAGGCTGGTTTTAATATTATCACTTCATCAACCGGGCGTGAGGGCTGCGACATGATATTTCGGGAACAGCCTGATGCAGCTGTGGTTGATTATCACCTCGGAGATATATCAGGGCTCGAGTTGTGTGAAATCGTACGGGAAAATGAGTCCGGGCAGGGAGTAAAACTCTTTTTATTTACGGCTGATGACCGCCAGGAAGTCCGCGATAAGGCTATGGCGGCGGGTGCCGATGTGGTGGTTTTGAAGAGTTCAGAAGCTGCTGAAATAGTAAATGTTGTGCGTAAAGAACTCAGCCGGGGATAGCCGGGAAAAATAAAAATAGAGAGTCTGCCACCAAAAGCAACGTTTTCATTGGAGAACTTTGTTAAAGTTATGTATCATAAGGGCACATTTGTAAATGCTTGGCTGCGAACGACCCGAATGGAGGCGAGCGATTTTGTCAAAATTTCCCAATTGCGAATTTTATAACTACATTTCAGTATGTTATTAAAAAACAATTACGAAGCCGTCACGGATTCAGGTGCAAAGAAAAACTCCCTGATACTTGTTTTAGGTGAAACAAAAAATAATGATTGAAAGTCTCAATATCCTTCGCTGGCAGGATGTCCTGGATATCCTGATCGTAGCCTTTATCGTCTACCAGCTCATTACCATTATCCGGGGCACCCGCTCCGTGCAGATGGTACTGGGGCTGATTGTGGTGGGTATTGTCTACTTCATGGCCTCCATTCTGGATCTCGTTACTCTGCAGTGGCTGCTGAAAACGTTTCTCAGCTCCCTGTTTCTCATTATTATTATTGTATTTCAACAGGATATCCGGCGTGCACTCACCCAAGTGGGTAAGTCGCCGTTCCAAAAAAATCTTGATATGGCCGAAAAAGATTTGGATGAGATTATCCGGGCCGTATTTTATCTGTCGAAACGCCGCATTGGTGCTCTCATTGTGATCGAGCGGGAAACCGGGCTTCGTGATTTTATTGAGTCCGGCTTTAAACTGGATGCAAAACTCAGCAAGGAGTTGTTGATCTCCATTTTTATGCCGGTTTCTCCACTGCATGATGGTGGTGTCATAATTTACAAGGGACGGGTGCAGACCGCCGGTTGTATAATGCCTCTGTCGCAGAATCCTTATATCAGCAAACGTTTTGGAACACGGCATCGGGCAGCAATTGGCCTTTCAGAAGAAACTGATGCTGTAATTATTGTCGTCTCAGAGGAGACCCAGGAAGTATCACTTGTTCAGCATGGGGCACTGACTGCCATGCACGATGAAATGACTCTTACCAACACCCTGCGTACCATCTTTCTTCCCAAGGAGAATACGGTTGCTGGTTGGAAACAGTGGATGAACAGGTCATGAGTGTACTGAAAATCGGTAACTGGATACAGCATATCCCCAAAGACTGGATGCTGAAACTTGTCTCCCTCGGGATTGCCATTGTTCTTTGGTACTTTGTGGGTGGAGAAGATATCGTGAACAAGAATGTCATGGTGCCTGTTGAGGTTATTAATCTCCCCCGTGATCTTGTCATCTCAAATCAGTTTAAAAAAGAGATAGAAGTCTCCATCAGTGGCCCCCGCAGCCTGGTTCTTGATATCGGAAACCAAGGGCTTTCCAGGCAGGTTGATCTTGCCGAAGCGACACCGGGTACCATGGTTCTTGAAAACAGCAATGATGTGATCAATGTTCCCCGGGGAGTAAAGGTTCTGCGTATTCAGCCCAAAAGTGTCATTCTTTCCCTTGATAAGATGATCCAGAAGCAGTTTCAAGTGGAGCCGGTGACAGTTGGGGTGCTGGCCCCGGATTTTATTTTAAAAGAGATACGCATGGAGCCGGATTCTATCTCTATAACCGGCCCGCAGACTGTCCTGTCACAGTACGATGTGTTACGGACAAAGCCCATTGATATTACTGGAATGCGTGGCTCTACTCAGATCCAGATTCCCCTTGAACTTGATCAGGCAATTGTTGATCTGATCGGAGCCACCACCATCACCGCAGATCTTGATATAGCTGTTGAAACTGTTCAGAAAAAAATATCTAATCTGTTAGTGGAGGTGAAGAAAAATGGCCTGTTGCAACGAGTCAGTCCGGCCACTGTTTCCATTACCGTGGCTCTTCCTAAAACACTGATTCGTAACAAGGTTGACCTTCACACCTTGTTTTCAGTGACAGCAGTGGCTGAAAAAAATGACGGACAGATGCAGGTTAAAGTCGTTCCCGTCAGAGAATTTGAGAATCCGATACGTGTTCTTCGTATTGAACCGCAGGTGGTGACTTTGATTGAAGAAGCTGGTAAAGAGCAACCTGCCGCAGAAGTACCTGCAGAAGAATAATCTTGCTATTTAAAAAAAATATATCGAAATTTTAATTATAACACATCATGAGAAAACTATTTGGAACAGATGGCATCCGTGGGGTGGCCAATATTTATCCCATGACCACCGAAATAGCTATGCAGGTCGGTCGTGCCATTGCTTTTATTGTTAAAAACAGAAACGGTAGGCACCGGATTGTCATAGGGAAAGACACGCGACAGTCCGGCTACATGATCGAAAATGCCCTTGCGGCAGGGATCTGTTCAATGGGAGTTGATGTGTTACTTGTGGGGCCTTTGCCAACCCCCGGTATAGCTTTTATTACAACGTCCATGCGGGCCGATGCTGGAGTGGTGATTTCTGCATCCCATAATCCTTTTCAGGATAATGGTATTAAAATATTTTCCTCCGATGGCTTCAAACTCCCTGACAAAGTGGAAGCGGAAATCGAGGATCTGATATTTTCCCAGAAGATGGCTGCACTCAGGCCGGTTGCTGAGGAAGTAGGGCGTGCTAAACGTATCGATGATGCCAAGGGACGATATATAGTGTTTCTAAAAAATATCTTCCCCAAAAATCAGGTTCTTGATGGGATGCATATCGTCCTTGACTGCGCCCATGGTGCAACGTATGGCGTAGCTCCTCTAGTTTTTGAAGAACTGGGAGCAAAGGTTACGTCACTTGGTGTGAATCCTGATGGGAAGAATATTAATCATGAATGCGGCGCACTGCATCCCGATCTGATGGTGGCGAAGGTCAGGGAAACCGGCGCGGACATCGGGCTAGCCCTTGATGGCGACGGTGATCGTCTGATTGTCTGTGATGAAAACGGCAAGGTTGTGGATGGCGATCATATCATGGCAATTTGTGCCAGCGATCTTATGAAAAAGAGGAAGCTAAAGAAGAAGACTCTGGTTACCACTGTCATGTCAAATATGGGGCTCGGTCTTGCCATGGAAAAGATGGGTGGTAAGATGGTGCGAACCCAGGTTGGTGACCGCTATGTGGTGGAAGAGATGCGTAAAAAGGGGTATTCATTTGGCGGCGAACAGTCCGGACACCTGGTTTTCCTCGATCACATTACCACAGGAGACGGGAATCTTGCGGCTCTGCGTCTTCTGGCAATCATGCAGAAGCGCCAGAAACCGCTTTCGGAACTTGCCAAAATTATGAAATCCTACCCGCAGGTCTTAAATAATGTGCGGACCTCTTCCAGGATCGATTTTGAAAATTTCACAGATTTCCAGAAGGCTGTAAAGAAAATGGAAAAGAATCTTGGCTCCAAAGGTCGGATACTGGTCCGTGCCTCAGGTACTGAACCTGTTATTCGGGTAATGGTGGAAGGAGAGAGGAAGAAGATCATCCAGACCATGGCTGATGAGCTTGGTGACATGATTGCAAAGGTCTAATTTGTTTCTTTTGGACAGGTGTTGTCTTGGAAGCACCCTTGATGAGGGGATAAGTAGAGAGTTATTCCGTATGTTTTGATATGATCGAGCAGGTTTTTGTTTTGAATAGATTCCAGGTGGATACAATCAAAGAAGTATGGCAGTAACGTTTCTTCTTCAAGATAGTTTTGAATCCTGCTTACTGTCTGTGAGGTCAGTTTTTTTCCGCTGAGTGCAAGGTCGACATCGGAACCGGGTTTCGCGTTACCAATTGCTCTGGAACCAAAAACCACTGCCTTATCGATTTCCGGGTAAGATTTCAGTATGGAAGTCAACTGTGATATGCTGCTTTGTGGAAGATCAATCTGCTTCATGCTCATTGTACTTCCGTAACAATTGAACTAATGTTCTGATTTCCGGAGCAAAGTCGTCTTTTATTAATTTGTAAGCTTCCATGGCGAGGTTTTCATCATAGGTGTGTGCCAGCATATTTCTTTTCCCCAGCATATCCAGCCAACATTCGCCCTCTGCCAGTATCTGGTGTTGAAACGCTTTTTTAATGACCTCTCTTGGAAACTGACAGATTACACCTTGAGATTCGAGGTAATCTTTTAAGGTCTTCCAGCAAAGTTCAAATGTGAATTCAAAACTCTGGATAATACCTTGTTGTTCAATATCACTTGGGTTTGTAATGGCCAGGCCGCGTTCAAGTTGGCAAAATGCTCTGTCCAGGTTCTGAAACCGCTGTTTCCAGCGGATGCTTTTTAGTTTATCCATGGTTCTTTATCGGTTGAAGGATAGCCATTGATATCAGAGATATGTTTCTAATTCTCAACTTAATCACTTTTTGTACGAATTGAAATCAAATCATATCTTATTATGTTTTTTCACAAAGCCGTTATGAAATCAGATTTTTCTTGGATTCTGTCATTTTTGTGGAGCGCCGGCAACTGATGCCGGTCGAAAGGAGTGCCCCGAAAGCTCCAAGCAGAAGCACATATCCGATGAGGATCAGATGTGATGCCAGGGTAACGGCCATGGCATTGGGTGGTGCAATCTCAAGTAGTTTCAGTGCAGTTAACCAACCCGCTTCATGATTACCGCTGTTTGCCAGTCCCTGAATAGGGAGGAGTTGCAACGGCAGCTGGATTGCAGCAAAAAACCACACGTCGAGAAATGTCAGGGGGATGTCAAGTGATCGAATGACACAAAATGTTGTACAGCCGGTCCAGAACCAGATTACTAGGCTGTAAAGTAGCTCTTTTCCTTTGGGATAGCTTAGCTGTTTGCCATTGTCAGGTCGTATCTTCCGTGAAAGTTTCACAAACCACTCTTTTTTCCACCTGGTCAGCAGAATAAACAGATATGGAAATCCAATAAAAGAGACTCCAGTGCCCAAAAACAGTAAACGCCACTCAAGTTTCAACTGAGGCGCGGAGAAGATTGCTGCAGCGGAAAGGAGTATTCCGAGGCTCAGGACATCCATAAACCTTGCTCGCAGCAAAATACGGCTTCCCTGGGCAAGGGGAAGGTCATGGTAGAATTTCAAAAGGGCTGGAAGGCTAAGGTCGCCTGATCGCATTGGAAGGAAGTAGGAAGCGAAACCGTGAAGAGTTGTAATACGAAGTGTGTCAGGAAAAAGCTGGAGTGTGTTATCTGAGTATGTCTGGATTCGTTTAGCACGTGCCAGATAATTGACCAGATAACAGAACAGCCCGCTGAATACCCAAATGAGATTAACGGATTGCAGAGTTTTGAAAAGCTCGGTTCTGTATTTGACGCCAACGCCGATGATTAGAAGGAAAATCAGCAGAGAGAGTATGATTGACACCGTCTTTTTTGTCTTTGTTGGCATCATGGAGGAGTCGTTTTCTTTACCGTTTCGAAGTCGAACCGGTTATAAATATTCGTGCCCTTTGTAAGCTGCCTTTTTTTTGATAACCTTGCAGGGATTTCCAACTGCAACTGAGTTGCTTGGGATGTCCGATGTCACTATGGAACCTGCACCGATTGCAACATTATTACCTATACTGATTCCAGGTAGGACGACACTGTTCATACCAATCCAGACATTATTTCCAATACGGATCGGTTTGGTCTCTGTGTGCTGGTCATAATCATCCAGGTCGTGTCCGGCGCTGATGAGACCGACACCTGGACCGATACGGACATTATTACCGAGGATGATTCCATTTCTAGCCTGGATATAACAAAAGGCATTCATGCCTGGGGCGCAGCGATTGCCCGTGGTGATATTTTTCCAGTAGAGAATCCTGGATAATCTGTGTGCTGGCCACGGTATATTTCCATGTTTGCGCAAAACTTTCTGGTGAAAAAAGAAATAGAGCTGATGAGAGGTTGGAATACCCTTGGCTCTTGGGTAGAACCACGAAAGCCAGAAGAAAATCCAGGAGAATCTTTCTAGTATTTTGGAGAGTTGTTTCACTGTATGGATTGGTTTGTTTTTTTTGTTAATTGGTCTGGTGGAATTGTGATGTTCAGCTGCCAGAGTCTGTTGATTAAATGCTCCAATGTTGGTGGTTTGAAAATGTTGTCCATGGTGATAGTGATATAGTTCGGGTTTTTCTGGTACCTGGCGCGGTAAAAGTCATTTTTTTGTTTGTGAATGAATTGGTATTTGTTGATAATATCATTATTGATCAGGTTTTCGAGTGGCCAGAGGTGTGGCTGCCAGAATGGTATAAGATTGTGAGCAATAAGGCTTGTTTTCTTTTTTCTGGTGAATTGATACATTGATTGCGCAAAGTCATAAGAATCACGAGTGATATGGACTATTGCAGTTGCTGGGTCTTGAACAGCTTTATCGGGGATAACCATGGATATTAAGGGGTCTGTGCTGATAAGGATGTTTTTCGAAGGGAGGTTTTCTTTTAGAATCCGATCGAATAATCTCATGGATAAACCCTGGAAGGGCAGACCACAGTATGTCATATTTCCGATGATATTTGCTCTACGGGATAACCTTGTTTGATGAAGTACTGTGTAGCTTTCAGGGAGGTGTGCTTTGAGTATCTCGGCAACTCGAGTTGTTCCACATCTTCCAGTTGAGACAAAAAACAATTTTGTGATTTCTTTTTTTTTCACGCTTTCTTGAATGGGTTTGACACAGGATATATCCTTATGCAACTGGACTTTACATTAAAAAAATATGAGCAGTTATGTAGAAGTATATTGGCTGCTGGATTACGCACCTTTACTATTTCTGAATTCTTAACATCTGCTACGGATCATGAGGGAATTGTAATTTTCCGTCATGATGTTGATCGAAATCCCCTCCAAGCTTTGTCTATGGCTCAGGTTGAGAATAAATATGGGATTAGAGGTACCTATTATTTTCGTACCAAAACATCGGTTTTTCGTACAGATATTATACAGAAAATAAGTCAATTAGGCCATGAAATAGGATATCATTATGAAACTCTGGCGGAGTGCAGGGGGAATTATAAAGATGCCATGGCACTTTTCATAAAAGAATTAAATATGTTTCGTGAAATCTGTCGTGTCACCAGCATATCCATGCATGGTCGTCCTTTGTCAAAGTATGACAATCGGGATTTGTGGCAGAAATATGATTTTCTGGACCACGAACTCTATGGAGAGTGCTACCTTTCCATAGATTATAATCATGTTCTGTATCTGTCAGATACCGGAAGGACATGGCACCCGACTCGCTATAACGTAAGAGATAAGGTGTCTGGTCAGACGTTGCCGGAACTTGAGACAACAGATGAGTTGATTCAGTTTATTGGGGCGGGAATGAATAAACCGCTCTGTTTACTGACACACCCCAATCGCTGGACAGATTCCCCCTTGATTTGGGGCAAAGAGTGGTTGCTGGATCAATGTGTGAACCGAATCAAAGAGGTTCTCATCTGGGTGCGCCGCTAGAATTTTTCTTCCTATTTTAAATCCTTATTCACTTCCATATCGAACCACATGGCAAAAAGAATAAACTGACTGGCGGCCACAAAGGAAAACATCATTGCTAATGAAGTTGTGGGGGGGAAAAAACCACTGTTCAACTTGAACCAAGCTGCACGGATGGCTAAAGCTCCGGTGGCTCCAGTAAAGAACGTTCCCAGTAGATAAAAAAAGATCAGAGGATGGAAGTCTCTGATAACATACTTTTCTATCATTCTCCGCCAGAATCCTTTTATTAGAATCATAGGGATGGTGAACAACACTTTTCTTACTTTTATGCCGGAGACCTCACCAACATTATAAACAGGCCTGATAGAAACGTCACGAACCCTGAAGTTTCCAATGTTCAGTTTTATCAGGAGATCATTAGGCATACCATAGCGTGGGTAGATTGATTCCAAATCAATTGCTTTCAGGGCAGGTAGTGAGATAGCGGTGTAACCGCTCTGGGAATCGGCTACATGCCAGTAACCAGATGCAATTTTTGTCCCCAGGGAGAGGAATGAGTTGCCAAGGTAGCGGTAGTGGGGAATCATATCCCATGATTCACCGCGAAAGAGCCTGTTGCCTTTGGTATAATCACACTCACCTTTACATACAGGCTCCACAATTCGGTCAAGGTCGTCAGGATCCATCTGGAAATCTGCTGCCATGACAACAGTGACATCAATATTATTGTCTCTTGCCCATATATAGCCAGTTGATATGGCGGCGCCAACTCCCCGGTTTGTTTTATGTTGCAGTAAAACCACTTTTTGGTTTTTTTTGATTATTTCCTGAACTGCAGTCACCGTACCATCAGTGCTGAGATCATCCACAATAACAATATGGTCTACAAAGTCGGGCATGGTATCCACAACTTTTGCAATTAAAAGTTCTTCGTTGTATGCAGGGATAACGACTGAGATAATTTTGTTATGAAACATGGAATCCTATTTAACTTTTCATTATTTACGCATAGGGCAGACACCTGTAATGTTGTTCATCCTTCGGAAGTTGTTTCAGGTTGTCCGTAGCAATTGTCATCACTCTGCCCAGTAATGGCTCAAAATAACTTTCTATTATTTGCGGTTGTCCGCAGGCCGGGTGAAGGGAGAGAATGGTGAGCAGATCATATACAACCACCTGAGAGTAAATTGCATCAGGGTGATAATCACCAGCAAATATCGGGGTCAGGAGGTAGTGTCAAATATTTTTCGCACATTCTGTACAAGGTGGTCTCGCTTACTTTCGTTTTTCAATAAAAATCTTTTACCAAAGCTTTCAATTTCCGGTTAAGCTCGTTTAGTAGCGGATTGCAAGGC
>Ga0256840_1000091_pt1 | contig 76176 bp, 77 predicted proteins | sample 355202metaG_FD_185969 | JGI IMG/M metagenome (GOLD analysis project Ga0256840, IMG submission 185969) | Hydrothermal vent microbial communities from Mid Atlantic Ridge, Atlantic Ocean - 355-202 | ecosystem: Environmental > Aquatic > Marine > Hydrothermal vents | place: Atlantic Ocean: Mid... | reverse complement strand
GCAAAGACCCACGGCTCATCCATCAGCTTGCCTTAGAAATCGAAAACCGCCTTTACCACGTGCGCGGGCTTGCCAGTGTCTCTCATACCTGGGATTTTGACCGGGAAGAATTTCATCTCTTTCTTGATCACGAAAAGCTTGCCAGATGGGGGCTAACTCCTGCGGTGGTAGCCCGGGAGCTTTCTGCGGCCTTTGCCGGAAGTAAGGCCTCGCTCTGGCGCATCCCTGAAGAACACCCTTACGCCATCACCGTGCGTTTTGCCCCTTATGAGCGCGCCTCACTAAAAGACCTCCTGGACTATCTTATCCCTTCGCCCAAAGGGCCTGTGCCTTTAAGGGAAGTGGCCCACGTAAAAGAAGACTTTGTGCGAAGCGTAATTGTGCGCCAGGATTTAAATCCCGTTATCGATGTCCTGGGGTACCGCCGCAAGGCCGCCATTAGCCACATTATGGCAGGGGTGGAAAAATCCCTTAAAGGCCTTGCCATCCCGGAAGGGGTCAAAATATCCCAGGAAGGCGAGATAAAGCCCATGAAGGAGTCCTTTGGGCGCTTGAAAAACGCCCTTATCCTCTCGCTTATCCTGCTTTATTTTTCGCTGGTACCGACTTTTCGGTCTTTCAGACACCCGCTGACCATTATGGTAGCCATACCGCTTGCCCTTATCGGCGCCATCTGGGGGCTTCTTATAGTGGGCAGACACTTTTGCATGCCTGCCTCCATGGGCATGATTCTTCTCTCAGGGGTGGTGGTGAACAATTCTATCCTTTTGCTTGATTTTATCGAACGGGCCCGCAAGGCCGGGCAAAACATTTACCAGGCCATAGAAGGGGCCATCCGCGCCAGGACGCGCCCCATTCTCATGACGGCCCTTTCTACCATGGCAGGCATGCTTCCCATTGCCATGGAGAGGGCCATCGGGCTTGAGCGGCTTTCGCCTCTGGCGGTAGTGGCCATTGGCGGGCTTTTGGTAGGTACGGTCTTAACCCTGGTTTACGTACCACTTTTTTACGTGCTCCTTGAGCGCCTTAAAACTTTAATTAGGCCCTAAATAGGGCGAGGAATAGATCTCGCCCTAAAAATATTATTTAGGCCAGTTCTTTTAATCGGCCAATATTGGTACGAATACGTGACAGTTTTTTTTCCAGTTGTTGGGCCCTTTCTTTCTCTTTTTCTACCACCTCTTGAGGGGCTTTTTTCAGGAAATTATCGTTGGAAAGCCTTCCCTGGACACGAGCCAATTCTTTTAGGACTTTACTTTCTTCTTTGGCCAGTTTTTTTAACTCTGTTTCTACGTCTACCAAACCCTCCAAGGGCACAAAGATCTCTGCGTCTTCTAACACCGCCGAAGCCGCCCCTTTAGGTCTTGAACCATCTTCAATGAACTGTAAGTCCCGCACGCGAGCCAACAGCCGTATAGTCTCCTCTGCTTCCCTGAATAGCCTGCGTGTGGGCTCTCTTTCTGCCAACACCAGGACCGACAACTCGGCCGAGGGGTGCAGATTGTAATCAGACCTTATGGCCCTAATGGCTACTATAATGGCCTTGAGCTTTTCCATTTCTTTTTCCAGGGCTTCATCTTCATACTGCGGTAGGGGTTTAGGGTAAGAGGCCACCATAATAGATTCTCCCTGGTGGGGCAGGGCCTGCCAAATTTCTTCGGTGACAAAGGGCATAAAAGGGTGCAACATGCGCAGAGTCCCTTCTAACACGTACAGCAAAACGTTTTGAGCGATGCGACGTGTATCTTTTTTAGAAAGCAGTCTTTTAGACATCTCGATGAACCAATCACAATATTCGTGCCAGAAAAAGTGATAGAGAGCCAGGGCGGCCTGATCGAACTCGTAGTCTTCCAAGGCCTTGCGTACCCGACGGATCACCCGGGAAAGACGTGCTAAAATCCACTTACACTCCTTGGGGAGTTTATCTGGTTCTAGGGCAATCGATTCAAAATCACTTAGATTCATCAGGACAAAGCGCGAGGCATTCCATATCTTGTTTACAAAATGTCTATAGCCCTCAATACGGCTCTCAGAAAGCCTGATATCACGGCCTTGGGCAGCGAGAGCGGCCAAGGTAAAACGCAAGGCGTCGGTGCCGTACTTTTCGATCATTTCTAGGGGATCAATTACATTGCCTTTACTCTTGCTCATCTTCTGGCCGTGTTCATCGCGCACCAGAGCGTGAATATAAACGGTACGAAAGGGCACCGCTCCCATAAAGTGCAACCCCATCATCAGCATACGAGCCACCCAAAAATACAGGATGTCAAAGCTGGTTACCAATAGAGAAGTAGGGTAAAAAAGCTCTAATTCCCGCGTATGTTCAGGCCACCCCAGAGTGGAAAAGGGCCATAAGGCAGAAGAAAACCAAGTATCTAATACGTCTTCTTCTTGGACAATGTTTTCCGAACCACAATAAACACACGAAGTGGGGTCTTTTCGGGACACGGTTACTTGGCCACAGTCTTTACACGTCCAAGCCGGCAGCCGGTGCCCCCACCAAATCTGGCGCGATATGCACCAGTCTCTAATGTTATACATCCAGTCGTAGTATAAATTTTTCCAGTTTTCCGGGACTAATCTGGTAAAATTTCGCTCTACAGCAGCGATAGCTGGGGTGGCCAAGGGTTTCATTTTGACAAACCACTGCTTGGAAAGCAGGGGTTCTACCACCTGGTGACAACGATAACAGTGACCAAGCATCACTTCGTAGTCTTCAATCTTTTCCAAGAATCCTTGGGCTTGTAAATCTTCCACCACTTTTTTCCGGGCCTCAAAGCGATCTAGGCCTGCGTAAGGACCTGCTTCTTTGGTCAGGCGGGCATTCTCATCCATTATTTTAATAAACGGCAGACGGTGACGTTTGGCCATCTCGAAATCAGCAAAATCGTGGGCAGGTGTAACCTTAACCGCCCCTGTTCCAAATTCGGGATCCACTTCTTTATCCGCGATTATGGGGATCTCTCGGCCCAGAAGAGGCAATTTGATCTTCTGTCCTATCAGGTGTCTATAACGTTCGTCTTCAGGATTGACCGCCACAGCCGTATCTCCAAGCATGGTCTCGGGGCGTGTGGTTGCTACCACCACATAGCCTGTACCGTCGACCAATGGGTAGCGTATGTACCACAAATGGCCTTGGGTAGGCTCGTGTTCTACTTCTATATCGGCCAAAGCGGTATGACACCGGGGGCACCAGTTTATTATGTAGTCTCCTCGATAAATAAGTCCTTCTTCCCAAAGGCGGACAAAGACTTCCCGTACCGCCCGGGAAAGCCCTTTATCCATGGTGAAACGCAACCGCGACCAATCGCAAGAGCACCCTAGACGCTTTAGTTGGGTAATGATCCGGTGTCCGTATTGTTCCTTCCACTCCCATACGCGCTCTAGAAATTTTTCTCGTCCCAGATCATGACGCGTAAGACCTTCTTTGGCTAATTGCTTTTCCACTACGTTTTGGGTGGCGATACCAGCGTGGTCTGTACCCGGAACCCAAAGGGTATCGTAACCGTCCATGCGTTTGTACCGAACCATAATATCCTGCAGGGTAGTATTTAGGGCATGTCCCACATGGAGCATCCCGGTCACATTGGGTGGGGGGATTACCACGGAAAAGCGAGGACGCTTGGGATCAAGCTGAGGCTTAAAATAGCCCTTTTCTTCCCAAAAACGGTACCACTTTTCTTCTATACCTCTAAAATCATACGCCTTGGGTAGCTCCTTCACGATTGACCTCCTCTCAAGCAAGACTCGCCCAAATATAACCTGTGATTCAAGGGAGACCACCACTTTTATTGTTTTACCCCCTTTGGGGCCCTGCCGATCTCTTTAAAAAGAAAAGAGGCTCTCGACAAGGAGGAACTTTTGACCCGCTTGTATATGTTTTGGGAAGGCTGGGTGACGCTTTTGATCATCTTGTGGGGCCTTTTGTGCCCCCAGGCCAACGCCTACTTTTTGGTAGTTGTACAGGAAAATGGACACGGTTACGGCCAGGTGGGAAAAGAGGTACGCTGGCTGGTCTTTAGGGGCGAGCCCTTTCAGGGGGTAATCCGCGATTCTTTAGCACCAAAGGCCTTTATTGTCTTGCCTCAAGGCCAGCGGCAGCCTATCGCCTTGTCTATAATAAACTTAAAGGACTACAGTTCGGGAAAGGAGCGCCGGGGGTATCGCCCTCATTTCGTGCCGTCTTTAAAGGGTGATTATTACCTATGCCTCATCTCTCCCCCGTCTTTTGTCCCAGGACTTGGCGAGGTGTGGCAAGAATACAGCAAAGTTGCCTTGCATGTAGACACCGAAACCAACTGGGCCAAGGAGGTAGGGCTAAAGGCCGAAATTGTCCCTTTGACCCGTCCCTACGGTCTGGAACAGGGCACCCTCTTTCGCGGCCAAGTCCTCTGTGAGGGGAAGCCTGTAGCAGGAGTGTTGGTCCAAAGTACTTATTACCATGGGGTATATTTGCCTGTTTCCATACTGCCTAAAGGCCCCGGGGGGAAACCAGACAGTGCCAGGATGTACATGAGTCAACTTACCGACGATTCTGGACGCTTTGCCCTTTGCCTACCCCACACGGGCTGGTGGTTAATATCGGCCAGGCTTCCCCATGGTTATACCATGCTGGGCAACCAAAAACTCCCGTTGATCTTACGCGCCAGCATATGGCTTTATGTCTATCCTCCCTTTACGCCCAAGGAGGGAAGTTTTCCCCCCATAAAGGCCCTACCCCCCAGCCCCTTAAAGTAATTTTAGGGTAAGAGTCCCCACCGGCGAAGACAGGCTTCCATGCGTTTGCGATGCGATCCTGGCCAAAAAATCTTTTGACACTTGGCACACCAATAAAAGACGCTATGGGTCTCGTAAATATAGTCGGGCACCTGACCAAAAACCTCTTCTTTGGTCTTTTTTTCTAAAAGTGTATTACAACGTAGGCAACGTGAAAAAGGGCGTCTCAATCTTTTAAAGGCAGGTAATTGCTGAAAAAAATATTTTATTTGTTCTTCTACTTTGTCTTGGGGAAAGAAGAACACCCAAGGGGAAGAGACTAAGGCCCTTTTACGGGTGAGAAACAATATCCCTGGAGGGACGTCTTGGGCCCTTGAAAAATCGCCCTCTTCCACAGACAGACCCAAGGCCCTAAGCCACTTTGTTAGGCGGCCAACCGTATGGTCTCCCACCAACTGTACCTCAGAGACGGACCAATTCGTATTGTCGAGATCCAAGCCCAATTTTTTCGGCATGGCTCAATTGGACCGACCAGTCTACTTGGGGATAAAGTGCTTTAAACTTATCTACCCCAGCCCCGGCCTGGACTTTGGCCCTGGGTAAAGTTGGTTCTTGATTGACTAGATCTACACAAGCTTGATCCAAGGCCACAGGATCATCAGAGGCCAAAATTCCTATGTCTCCCACCACGGGGTAATCATTAAAACCGTAACAATCGCAAGCTGGCGAGACATCTTTGATAAAGTTCACAAAAATGGCCCTTTCCCGCTTGTTTGACCAGACAGCATAGGCATATTCAGCCATCTTTTTCATAAAAGACACGGCCTTTTCGTTCCATTGTACCTTTATGGCCCCCTGAGGACAAAGGGCTATACATTCGCCACAGCCGATACATTTTTCGGGATTAATCCGAAAGCGTTTCTTCTGGGCTTGAGGTACCGGCTCTGGGGCCTCTACCGGACAATTGTCGCGACAAGTTCCACAACCAATACACATCTTTTTGTTTATCTTGGGCGCTAAGGTAGAGTGCTGCTGCAATTTACCCTGACGGGCCGCGCACCCCATACCTAAGTTTTTAAGGGCCCCTCCAAAACCTGTAAGCTCGTGCCCCTTAAAATGGGAGAGCACCACCAGACCTTCGGCACGATAAATTTCTTTGGCCACAAAAAATTCCTTCAATAAAGGCAAAGACAACTCTATACGCTCATAAGAATTTCCTAAAAGACCATCGGCAATAATAACCGGAGCGCCCACCACGGAAAAAGAAAAACCATTCAAAAACGCCGTCTCTAAATGAATAACCGCGTCTGAACGGCTCCCTTTGTAAAGGGTATTTGTATCGGTGAGAAAGGGCCTTAGTCTCAAAGATTTAAGGATTTCTACTACCCTTTGAACCCACTGGGGACGTAGGTAGGCCAGATTACCGCGTTCTCCAAAATGCAATTTTACCCCAATAAGGCTTCCGGGACGAAAGCGCTCCTCAAGCCCCAAAGGGGTCAAAACCTGGTTAAGTTTGTCTAAAAGGCTCCTCTTTTTTTCTAGACGAAAATCTACAAAATATACCTTAGCCACTTGTCCCCCCTTTGGGGGCCCATGATAACACCGTCTTCCCCCATAGGGAAACACTAAGTAACCAGACCAACACCGGCTCAATATTGAAATATGATATTTAGACGTAGACCATAAGAGTAGGTATGATTGGCTGGTTCGTATACCAACGTTTGAGGGAATCCCCAATACCAGAGGACCTGAAGATCAGACTGGTCTATGTTCCAGTAAACCCAATAAGGGGTCACGGAAAACGACGTCCTGGAAGAGAGCTTCTTTGCTATCTCTAACTCCATTCTCCACCCATAGCCGTCTTTTTGGGTGTTTTCTGGATCGTTAAAGCCCACATCTACATCACTCAAGTGGCTCTTTACCTTGCCCCGCCAAAATATATCGTACTCCATTTTTAAATCTGTGCGCCACGGGCCCCTTGAATACGAAAACATAAGTCCTAAAGGAGAATACCAGTAACTTATTTCTCTTGCGTATCCTGAGGCCCCGCGCAATCGATCATGCCAATAGCGAAAGGCAACACCTAAGAAACCACTCAGGCCTAAGGCCCGTATTCGCCAAAATTCATAGCCTACGAGATAACGAACATTACAAAGCCAATCGTCTGTGGTGCCTGTTAACGCAGCCCCTGCCCAGGTATAACCACTATAATCTAACGTACCGTAAGCGATATCGAAAATAAAAGCCGAATATAGTCCCCGCGGTACGCGAAAAATTCCCCGGCCCTCTAATCCATATAAAGGGCCTTTAATGTTTACGTCTACCTCCGGCTCGGTATAGTCCATATAAGTGACAAAAGTACCCAAAGAAAAGAGTTCTTCCCCAAAAGCGGCTACACCACGGGCCTGAAAGACAAAAATAACGACTAAAAGAGACCAAAATAGAGGCTTTTTTCTAACCAAATTTATAGGCCACACCATAGCCCCCCCGGGGGTAATCCCATTTTATGTTGTGGAGAGGACAAGCTACACGGCAGGAACCACATTCTACACAGGCCTGATACCCGACAACTACCTGCCCCTGAGCATCTAAGCGGTATACCCCTACAGGGCAAAAAGACAAGCATGGTTTTTGGGCACACTTAAGACATAACCCGGGATCTCTCAGGGAGAGGTGAGACTTCTGTTCATCAACATAGTATTTGAGGGTAAAGACCTTATCATCTATGTTTACCTCGGGTAATGCTCTAGCGGCCATGATTTTGTTTACCACCCCTTTAAAAATTTCATTGCCCGGACGAAATCTCCCAAGAGACCGGTAACCCCCCTTTGTTTGCGTATCAACTGGCAAATTTCTTTAAATACTTCCTGTTTAGCCCTTCCTTGTGCTGTAAGATAGAGATGCAAGACTTCGTTTAACAGATAGGGGTATGTTTGAAAAAAGGACTTATTTTGCTGCAAAAAGGTTTTTAGTTTACGAAAATAACGAAGATCTTGGTAAATATAGCTATCTTTTAGGGCTTCTTCATACAAACGCAAGGTATGGTAACCAAAATTTCCCTTCTTATGGGCATATATAGCGGCCTTTCCGGCCAAGATACCCGAATAAATAGCCAAATTAGTCCCCTCCCTAAAAAGGGGATTAACAAGGCCCACGGCATCACCCACCGCCAATACACCATTACCGCAAAGTTTGGCCAAACCAAAAAATCCCCACTCGGGAATAAGGTGGGCACCGTATTCCAAGGTCTCCGCTTCGGCAAGCAAAGGGGCCAAAACCGGGTGACGTTTTAGATGTTCTAGGAGGGCATAGGGCTTAATATTGTGGGTGGCGTAATCTATGAGGAAAAGCCCCACCCCCAGGGAAAGGCAAGAGGTATTTGTATAGAGAAACCCTGTACCTGGCAACCCCAAAGAGGCTTCGCCCAAAAGCTCTACCGCAAGACCAGTGTCTTTTTGAAGACCGAAACGGCTTTCTAATTCTCCCTTGGGTAATTGGAGGACCTCTTTTACCGACAAAGCTACTTCTTTAGGCGAAAAATCTCTCGGTACAAGGCCGGCCTTTATGCTCAAGATTCTATTAACCCCTTCGGCCAAAATAACTACTGGGGCCTTTACTTGCGCTGGACGGTGGTCATCCCAAGAAGCTGTTCGATCGGTTTGTACACCGCATACAAAGTTATCTTTGATGAGCAAATCTATGACACGCACCTTAGGAACCACCAAAACACCTGCCTTTTGGGCCTGTTTGGCCAACCAAGCATCAAACTTTGCCCTAAAAGCAGTAAAGGCCCTGGGAGGGCTTTCTCGAAGTGTGGCATTGGTGTGGGTGATCTTTACTACACCGTCTTGGGAAAGGATCCACCACCCCTCCTCCGTAACCGGGCGCTCAAAGGGGAGTCTGGACGCGGAAAACAAGTCGGGAACTAAGGAGAGGACCGAGGCAGTATAAACAACTCCTCCAAAAAGATTTTTGGCCCCTGCAAAACGTCCGCGTTCCAATAAAATAGTATCAAGACCAGCCCGGGCACACGTTATAGCCGCGGCCATCCCGGCAGGCCCCCCACCAACTACAATAACGTCGTAATTAAGCCTTACCATGGCCTCTTTCCTTCTTTATGGCCTCTATCAGCGGGGGAAGAATCTGATATAAATCACCAACCAGACCCAAATCGGCTATACGGAAGATAGGAGCCTTGGGATCGGTGTTCACGGCAATAATAAAATCGGCGTTTTGCATACCCACTCGGTGTTGGATGGCCCCTGAAATACCAAGAGCCAAATAGACTTTAGGGCGTACAGTTTTGCCTGTTTGGCCCACTTGGTATTCATAATCAATCCATCCCGCATCCACAGCAGCACGACTGGCCCCTACTTCCCCTCCCAAAAGCTGGGCCAATTCCTTGAGTAAAGAAAAGCCTTGGGCCTTTCCAAGCCCGCGACCTCCAGCAACAATGACCTCTGCATATTCCAGGTTTACGACCTTGTCTTTAGGGATAAAGTCGACCCTTTTTACCCTGATCTCTTCTTCCCGTAGTCCTAATTCTTCTCTTATGATTTCTGCCTGCCGCGAGGGATCTTTGGTAGGCAGGGGGAACGTACGCGGTCGTACGGTAGACATCTGAGGACGGTGGTTAGGGCAAATAATGCTGGCCATAATATTGCCGCCAAAAGCAGGTCGCGTCATGATGAGGTTTTTTGACTTGGGGTCGATTTCAAGCCCAGTCACATCGGCCGTAAGTCCTGTTTCTAAAGAGGTAGCAATAGAGCCAGCTAAATCTCGTCCTACGGGAGTGGCGCCTAAAAGTAATATCTCTGGTTTATACTTTTTACAGAGATTGATCACCCCTTGGGCGTAAGGCTCATTACGATAGTATTGCAGTACAGGATCATCTATCAGATATACCTTGTCTGCTCCATAGGAAATAGCTTCCCTGGCCACAGACTCCACCTGATGGCCCAGGACCAAGGCCTCGGCCACCCCGTCTAATTCCTGGGCTAACTCTCCTGCCTTACCCAATAGCTCCCAGGATACCGGATGTACCTTACCTTCTTCTTGTTCTACAAAGACCCAAACCAAGGGCTTCAAAGGATCCCCCTATCTTTTAGCACAGCTATAATCTTCTCTACGGCCTCTGAAACACCTATTTCCGAAACAAAAAGAATATCTCCTGCCGATTTTAATTGTGGGGTGTAGACCCTATGCACCCGGGTAGGTGAACCTTTAAGGCCAAGCTTTTCTCGCTTATAAGGGATAGGCCTTTGTGCATTAAAAATTTCGGGTTTTGTCTGGGCCGCTTTGATAAGCTCTGGTAAGGGAGAAAAAGGAGGATCAGCTATCTCTTTATCGCAGGTGATAAGTACCGGTAAAGTTACTTTAAGCACCTCCACACCTGAAGCCGTCTTTCGATGAACTATTACCTCTTTTTTTTCCTGGTCTATGATTTCCAGCTTAACGGCATAAGTGATAAGGGGCACTCCCAATCTGCGGGCCACCCCTGGACCTACCTGGGCTGTATCTCCATCTATGGCCTGTTTGCCAAACAAAAATAGATCAAACGGCGCCTCTTGAGCGAGGTATTTAATAGCTTCGGCCAAAGTATAGCTGGTGGCCAACGTGTCGGCTCCGGCAAATTTGCGGTCAGAGAGAAGAATAACCCTATCGGCACCAAATTCCACTGCTTCTTTCAAGGCCTCTTCTGCCTGCGGAGGCCCCATGGTAATCACCGTAATATGTGCTCCGTAAAGGCGTTTTAATAGAGAAGCCAGGGCCAGGGCGTGAACATCATACGGATTAACAATAGAAGGTACTCCCTCCCGCACCAAAGTGCCTGTCTCTGGATTTATACGGATATTTGTGGTATCGGGGACTTGTTTGATCGAAACTAAAATATTCATTTTTCCTTATGCTGCCACAAATAATATTAAGTTTCAAGGATAAGGACTTCGTCCTCTTGAACATTATCTACCAAACCGTATCTGCATAGGTAATTAATCGGTCAAATTGAAATAAACTTAACCGTATATGAAAAATTTATGGGCCTATCCAAGCCCCCTTCCTAAGATGGAGGGAAATTTAGATATCTTCCTAAGAAGGGCATCTTCAAAAGTTAAGAGATTGTTGCGGGGAGAAAGAAAAGATTGGAGCGGGAAACGGGATTCGAACCCGCGACATCCACCTTGGCAAGGTGGCGCTCTACCACTGAGCTATTCCCGCTCCTCTCAAAGATACCTAAAATTAAATAACGAGCCCCAAGTAGGTTGTCAACACCTAAAGCTCGGCTAACTTGAGTAACTTTTCGTACTCGGCATCCACCCTGCGCTGGATTTCTTCGATATGTTCAGGCGTTAAATGTCGGAACCGTCTCTGCAATTTTAGATACTCTTCTACAGGTTTGGGACGCACTACCTTACGAGTAATGTAGTACTTGCCCTCTATCACCTCATAGAGGGGAAAAATCTTTGTATCTACCGCTAGGCGGGCCAGCTTTATAGAGTCTTCCCCTTTACATCCCCAACCGGTAGGACAGGGAGAAAAAATGTGTATATAAGCCGGGCCCTTTATCAGAGAGGCCTTTTTGACTTTATTCATGAGATCTAAAAAGAAGGCCGGTGACGCTGTAGCTACATAGGGAATGTTGTGGGCCACAGCAATGGCAGGGAGATTTTTCTTCCAGGTCATTTGCCCAAAACTTTTGGCCCCAGGAGGACTGGTGGTGGTCATAGCTCCATAAGGAGTGGCGCTTGAACGTTGTACACCTGTATTCATATAGGCTTCGTTATCTAAGCAGATATACAAGAAATCGTGGCCTCGTTCCAGGGCGCCCGATAGGGCCTGAAGGCCTATATCTGCGGTGCCCCCATCACCAGCCATGGCTACTACGCTTACGCGTTTATTCTTGGGAAACCGCTTATGGCGTTTCAAGACCTTAAGGGCCGCCTCTACCCCTGAAGCCACGGCCGCAGCGTTTTCAAAAGCAATGTGGATCCAGGGGACCCTCCACGATGTGTGGGGAAAGGGCGAGGAAATAATCTCCATACACCCTGTGGCGCTGGCCACGATTACGTCTCGACCCAAGGCCTTCATGGCCAGCCGTAAGGCCAAAACCTCTCCACACCCCTGACAAGCCCGGTGACCAGGCGCAAATGGTTCGTCTTTGGGTAAATTCTTAACGGTAAAACCTTTGAATTTGGAAAGTTCGGCTATCATGACTCTCGCACTCCTATAAGTTCGTAAGCTTCTTTGGGCCGTTTTTTCTTGTAAAAGAAGGCCCGATCAGCCATCTCTTCAAAGTCCTCTACGGTCACATCTCGTCCACCAAGGCCCGCTACAAAATTCACTACCCTGGGACGACGAGCACAATGATAAAGTACCGACCGGACTTCCGTTCCCACTGGCCCCCCACTAGCCCCAGGAGTCAGGGCCCGATCAATTACCGCCAGGACAGGCAAGCCAGATACAGCCTTTCTAAATTCCTTGGTGGGGAAAGGTCGCCACAAACGTAAACGGATAAGCCCAACCTTTTTACCCTCTTCGCGCATCTTATCCACCGCGGTCATGGCCGTTTCTGCTAGACTTCCCATGATCAAAAGCCCTACTTCCGCATCTTCCATGCGGTAAGTCTCTACCGGATGGTATTCACGACCAAACCGGGTGGCAAAATCCTTCCAGGCCCTTAGGATTACCCGTCTAGAGTTTTTAAAGGCCTCGTCCTGGGCCTTTTTGGCCTCAAAATAGATTTCCGGAACACCTACCGCCCCTATAGAAATGGGTTTGCGGGGATCCAATTTGTATTTGGGACGAAACGGAGGCAAAAAGGCATCTACATCTTCTTGATCAGGTAACACTATGGGTTCGATAACGTGACTAAGAGTAAAACCGTCTATATTTACAATCATGGGGAACATAACGTTCCTGTCCTCGGCCACCCTAAAGGCGTGAAGCACTAAGTCCACTGCTTCTTGGCCGTTTTCAGCAAAAGTCTGTATCCAGCCTATATCTCTTTGGGCCATAATGTCGCTGTGGTCATTCCAAATACTAATAGGTGCCGAAAGGGCCCTGTTGGCCACCACCATAACCACAGGCAAACGCAGAGCCGAAGCTATAAAAAGAATCTCGTGCATCAAGGCCAGCCCTTGAGAGCTCGTAGAGGTAAATGTCCTCGCCCCCGTAGCCACAGAGCCTAGGCAACAGCTAATAGCCGAGTGCTCTGATTCCACAGTCACATATTCAGCATCTAACTCCCCATTGGCCACCAATTCACTGAGATGTTCTACAATATGGGTCTGCGGGGTAATGGGATACGCCGCTATCACTTCCGCACGCGCAAGTTTAACCGCCTCGGCAATCGCTATAGACACTTCCATTGCTACTCTCTTTCCCATGGCTATACCTCCTCCAAAACCATGGTAATCGCCCCTTTAGGGCATACCGCCGCACATATCCCGCAGCCCTTGCAATAAAACAAATTCACCTGATAAAAACCCTCTTCATCGGCCTCGTAACACATATCAGGACAAAGGATATAACAGGAGCCACACTTTACACATTTTTCTTTGTCGAGTTCGGGCCGCATAGAACGCCAGTCTCCCGTCTTAAACTGGGCACTATTGCCTGGCTCAAAGATATAAAGCCCAAAAGGTACATCCTTCCACGACATAAGGGCCTGATCTTTTCCCATTTCCCTCTCCTTACTGATAGACTTTGGTCTCTTCCATGGCCCGCTTCATAGCGGCCTTGTTCTTCTCTGCCAAACGTCCAAAACGGTGCTCCAAGGCCTCTTCTAGATAGTTGAGCTCTACTAAACCTGTAGCCTTAAGCAGAGCACCTAGCATAGTGGTATTAGTAATAGGCAAACCCAATACTTCCATGGCGATCTTGGTCGCATCTACTACCGCCAAATTGCCTACATAACCCTTCAAGACCTCGCGCAGGGTCTTTTCGTCTTTATGAGAATTTAATATCACCCACCCATTTTCTTTTAATCCCTTGACCACATCTACTATAGTGGGCAGGGAAGGATCTAAGACCACTACGATATCAGGATGATAAACTTTCTCCCGCGTACGAATTACTTGGTCACTAACCCGCACAAAGGCCATTACCGGGGCCCCTCGTCTCTCCGGCCCAAAGCTAGGAAAAGCCTGGGCATATCTACCCTGGTTAATGGCCGAAATGGCCAGGAGTTCTGCCGATGTCACTGCACCTTGTCCACCACGACCATGAAGTCTCACTTCGATCATCGGACTTCTCCTTTGAGAGAAAAATAGATTATTTTTCTGTCTGTTAGCATAAGATGCTTAATTATGTCAACCTTAAGCTCTCCAAACACACTGTTTACCCACCCCATAAACAACTCTCCTATAGAAATAGGATTTTCACCGTATATAAATCGGCCTTAGCCTTTTTGTTCTGTAACCTTATTGTCTACATATTTTCGTATAAAAAGACTCTTATCATATGAGCATTAATTCACAAAATTCTACATCAATCAATTATATTAGACAGTCTTGAATTGGCGTCTCATCCAGTCTTTACTCTTGTTCGTGTGCCCAAAAGACCTTCTTTCCGATGAATGCGGACAACCGAAACGAAGCTAAAGAAAAAAAGAAAAGAGTAAAAGAGATAGGGAAGCGTATGAAGGCTATCCTGATAAAAGCTAAATTTAAAGTACCAAGTTTAATTTTTATGCTACTCGATAAGATATCTCAAGAATCATCAAGCTCCAGAAGAACAAGAATCAAATTCTTTATCAGGACACCCCTCAGCTGACCTTTGAACATGTCCAGGGCAAACCCCTCTCCCTTTGGGCATGACGAACAAACCGAAGCAATTCCTGAGAACGCCGCGGCAATCTTGTTCTCGTCAAGACAGGATAAGGAGTCGTGCAAGATCGAGTTTAGGCAAGTTCTCTACGGCCACCACGTGGCCTTGCGATGACGATTTAACAAGAAAAATGCTCCCCTTGCTCCCCAAGGGTTACTATGTGGAAAAGCAAAGACCAAATCTTGCAAAGCTCTCTTTTCCGGTTATCTTTTTGTCTAGTTCCGGGGTCGTCTAACGGCAGGACATGGGATTTTGGCTCCCAGAATGGTGGTTCGAATCCACCCCCCGGATCCATTATTTACCAAAATAGACCTCTTCAACCCGTGAAATGTCCGCTTCTTTCCCGGAAAATTCCCATTTGATCTGCCCATCATCTAGGACCAATAGGCGATCGGCAATCTTCAAGACCCGAGAAACATTTTGTTCTACTATCAAAAGGGCCAGTTCTTTTTTGATTTGGGAAAGGACATCAAAAATAAAGTGGGCTACTTTAGGAGCAAGCCCCATGGATGGTTCATCCAGGAAGAGACATCGCGGTTGGCTCATAAGGGCCCGACCAATGGCCAACATCTGTTGCTCTCCCCCAGAAAGGACCCCGGCCCTCACCTTAAGCCGTCTCCTCAAGGCCGGGAATAGGGCCAAGACCTTTTCCAAACGTTCACTAGCCCCTTTTGAGCAGTGAAAAGCCCCCAGCTCGAGATTTTCTCTCACCGTTAGGGGGGCAAAAATATGGCGCCCTTCAGGCACTAGAGCCACTCCTCTCTCCACCCTTTGCCAAGGCTTGAGGGGAGAAATGTCTTCGCCATCAAAAAACACCCGTCCTTTCTGCAAGGGTAAAACCCCCATCAAGGCCTTCAAGAGGGTGGTCTTGCCGGCACCGTTACGGCCTAATATGGCTACCGCCTCTCCAGGCTCTACCCCAAAGGATATGTTCGTTAGCACTCTTACCAGGCCGTAGCCCACCGCAATATTTTCTACCCTCAACACCCTTGCTCCCCTAAATAGGCCTCTATTACCCTGGGATCACGACGGATCTCCTCTGGACGACCTTGCGCAATGAGTTCCCCAGAGGCCAAGACTAAGATGCGGTCACATAATTCCAAAATTAGCTCAATATCGTGGTCGACTATCATAATCGTCAGGCCCGCAGACCTTATCTCCCTGAGCAGAGCCACTAAATCGCGAGCTTCTGCCGGAGAAAGACCCGCTGCAGGTTCATCTAACAAAAGGAGTTTAGGCTTGGACGCCAAAGCCCTTGCCAAAACCACACGGCGTTGGTCCCCATAAGGTAAGGCACTGGCCATGGAACCAGCTAAGTGCGCCAGACCAAAGCGTCGCAAAAGATCCCGTACCTCTTCTCTTAAGGCCCTCTCTTCCCGTCGTGCCTGCGGTGTACCTAAAAAGGCCTGCCAAAAGGGAACTCTTTGACGTCGGTAGGTCCCTAAGAGGACATTTTCAAAGACAGTAAGCTCATCAAAGACCTGCACATGCTGAAAAGTACGCGCTATTCCGGCTCGGGCAATAACATGAGACGGCCACCCAGAAATATCTTGGCCTTCAAAAAGGATTTTTCCTGCATCGGAAGCAACAAAACCGGTAATGATGTTTATCACCGTGGTTTTCCCTGCTCCGTTGGGACCTATAAGACCTACAATTTCCCCTCTTTCCAAGAAAAAACAAAGACCTTTGAGGGCCAAAAGACCCTCAAAATGTTTTTGTAGATTTTCCACCTCTAAAAGCCCCATAGACAAATTCTACAATCCCCTGCCCTGGTTAGTAACCCCCATTCCTGGTATGGTAGAATTTATGAAATATCGTCCTCAAGACCATTATTTTAAAAAGGCCAAAGCCGAGAAATATCCTGCACGTTCGGTATATAAACTCCAAGAGGCGGACAAAAAATATAAAATACTACGCCCAGGCCAACTAGTATTGGATCTAGGGGCAGCCCCTGGTTCCTGGAGTAAATACGCCCTTAAAAAGGTAGGGCCCAAAGGCCTGGTAGTGGGGGTAGATTTAAGCCCGGTAAACATCAAGCATAGCCGTTATAGGTTTGTCCAAAAAGACATCTTTCAGCTCTCCCCTCAGGAGCTAAATACCATAATTGAGAAAGACCACTTCGATGTAGTTTTAAGTGACATGGCCCCGAAAACCACAGGGGACCGCTCTGGAGATCACTTCCGTTCTATTGCTTTAGCAGAAAAAGCTCTGGCCTTGGCCGAGGCCCTCCTGCGTAGAGGAGGCACCTTTATGGTCAAGGTGTTCGAAGGCGAAGCCTTTCCCGATTTCGTAAAGCAGGTAAAAACCCGTTTAGGACCGGTAAAACGATTTCGCCCCCGGAGCACACGTCCTTCCAGCCGAGAGATATTTGTCTTGGTAATATCGCGTCAGCGCTAGGTCTATTTAGCCACTAAAAAAGAGGTGGGGAACTTGTGTGCAAGCCTGTGGGCTAAAGTACGGGCCGTGGAAAGATCCGAGGCAAGAAATATCTGAACCCTATAAAAGGTTTTTCCCTTCTGAGAAAAGGGTTCTATCAAGACAATACGATATTGCTTGGCTAACCGATTTTTTAAGCCCACAGCGTTAGCATAATTACTAAAAGCCCCTACTTGCAGGAAAAATTGTCCCCTTTGGACCCGCTCTATGTCCTTAAAAACTAAACGCCCGGCCCGGGGCGAGACCTCACCTAAGGCCACCACCCGGACTAAAGCCACACCTTTTTTAGCCATTCCCAGGGCCTTGGCCGCGGCGTAACTCAAATCTAAAATACGATCTTGGACAAAGGGACCGCGATCGTTAATACGCACTATGACCTGCCGTCCGTTTTCCAAGTTAGTTACTTGTACATAAGTCCCCAAGGGCAAAAGACGATGGGCCGCGGTAAAGGCATACATGTTGTAGCGCTCTCCACTAGCCGTAAAACGGCCGTGGAACTTGGCCCCATACCATGACGCATACCCTACCTCTACATAGCCCTTGGAGGAAGGTAAGGGATAATAGGTTTTACCATTGACCCGATAAGGACGCAGCCAAGGTTGTTGGACCGCCCCAGGAGAAAGAGAGGGAGATTTTTGGGGCGCACAACCACCTAAAAGGACTAATACCAAAACAAAACCAAACCACCGCTGCATAAGTTATATCTTAACAGCATAGAGGCCTGATATAGAAGGATTAATATCCCCCTTGGCCCTTAGTTACAACCGGGTATAATTCTTTTGTGCCTCAAATAACTGAAAATAGCCTTGCCAAAGAGAAAATCCGCGAAAGTATTTGGGAATTGTTAGTAAACCGAGGGGTAGCCCGGTTTCCAGGAGCCTTTGGGCGCATACCCAATTTCGTAGGCGCAGAAGCTGCTGCTTTAAGGGCTAGCTCTTTACCGGAATTTAAAAAGGCTCGTTTTATTGTGGTAAATCCGGATAGCCCTCAGTTTCCCTTACGGGTCAAGGCCCTGGAAGCAGGCAAAGTTATTTTTATGGCTGCTCCAAAACTAAAAAGCCCCAAGCCCTTTTTCCGTCTAGATCCCAGACAATTACGTGTACATCCCTTAAGGGCGGCTACTATTAAAGGGGCTTTGCGTTATGGTGTCGCTGTAGATCTGGAAGATATACCCCCTGTCGATCTTTTTGTTACCGGTTGTGTAGCCGTAACTATAACGGGGAAAAGATTGGGCAAGGGAGGTGGTTTTGCAGACCGAGAATATGCCCTCTTGGTTAACAAGAAACTAATCAAACCCTCTACTCCCGTGCTAACCACGGTGCACCCTTTACAGATTGTAAAAGACCTCCCCCAAGACGAACATGATCTACAAGTGGATATTATTGTCACACCGAAAGATATTTGTTACACACAACCTAAAGACGGTGTCAAAAATCTAAATTGTTTCACGTGAAACTTAAAGGAGTGTCGGTGCCCCGCATCATCGCCATAGCCAACCAAAAGGGTGGAGTGGGTAAAACAACCACGGCCATTAGTGTCGCCGCAGCCTTAGCCATTCTGGGCCAAAAGGTCTTGCTTGTAGACGCAGACCCTCAGGCCAATGCTACCAGTGGGCTTGGTTTTCAAAAGGCCTCTCCCAATTTATATCATGTACTCCTGCAAGAAGGGTCCTCCGCCCCAGCCTTAAAAAAAACCTCCTACGAGAGGCTCTACCTTTTACCTTCTTCAATAGACCTCATCGGGTGCGAGATGGAATTGGCCAAACGTAAGGGTCGGGAACTGCTCTTGGCCCAAACCCTTTCCAAGATCAAAGACGCCTTTGATTACATATTCATTGATTGCCCTCCCTCCCTGGGCATATTAACGGTAAACGCCCTGACCTGTGCCCAAGCAGTACTCATTCCCCTTCAGTGTGAATATTACGCCCTGGAAGGCCTGGGGCTATTGATCAATACAGTCCGGCTGGTAAAACGAAATTTTAACCCCCGCTTATTTTTATACGGTATTCTCCTTACCATGTATGACGCACGTAATCGTTTGACCCGACAGGTAGAACAGGAAGTACGTCACCACTTCAAAAAGGTGGTTTTTGACACGGTCATTCCCCGAAACATCCGCTTGAGCGAAGCGCCAAGCCACGGTAAACCCATTTTTGCCTATGATCCATCGGCCAGGGGGGCAAGGGCTTATATGTCCCTGGCTCAAGAAATTTTACGACGGGAGGCTTACCTTGTCCAAAAACAATAAAAAACTTGGCTTGGGACGAGGCTTATCAAGCCTACTCCCCGAAGATACCGACGTCCAAGAGACCCCCGAAGTGTTTTTCTGTCCGGTGGAGGCCATACGTCCTTCACCCTGGCAACCACGTACCAGTTACGACGAGGAGACCCTTCAGGAACTGGCCACTTCCATACGTGAAAAAGGAGTCCTCCAACCCCTACTGGTGCGAGAATTGACTCCTGGCTTATACGAATTAGTGGCGGGGGAAAGGCGCTGGCGGGCAGCCAAAATAGCCGGGCTGGAAAGGGTACCCGTAATCGTCAGAGACCTCTCCGCTCAAGAGGCCTTGGAACTAGCCCTCATCGAAAACCTCCAGCGCGAAGACTTAAACCCCCTGGAGGAGGCCAAGGGCTACCAGCGCCTTATTACCGAATTCCACCTTACTCAAGAAGAAATAGCCCAAAAGGTAGGAAAAGAACGTTCTACTATCGCCAACGCCCTAAGGCTGCTGAACCTGCCCGAAGATATACAGGAAGACCTCCTGGCAGGAAGGATCACCGCCGGCCATGCCCGGGCCATACTATCGCTAAAAGAGCCCTCTAAGATGCGCAGGCTAAGAGACCTGGTTGTGGCCCACCACCTGTCGGTGCGCCAGACCGAAAAGGCAGCGCGGAAAATGCGTACCGAAGAAACAACGCGGTCTCCCTGTCCTAAAGACCCTAATATAGTGGCCTTAGAAGAAGAATTACGCCATATCCTTGGCACGAAGGTCTCGCTTAATTGGGGTAAAAAGAAGGGACGCTTGGTAATTGAATTTCAAACCCCAGACCAATTTGAAGCCTTTTTAGCCAAACTAAGGGGGTAAAATGGCCATCCATTTATTAATAGACGGATACAATCTCTTGCATCAAATTCCAGAGCTCAGCTTACTCATGCAAGAAGATCCAGAGGCCGCCCGCCAGGCCTTACTCTCAAAGCTTAGGACCTACCAAAAAATTAAACGTCACAAGATCACCGTGGTCTTTGACGCCTGGGGTCGCGAGGAACCCCGCACAGAAAGCAACCAAAAGGGTATAAGGGTGATCTTTACCGCCCACGGCGAAATAGCCGACGATTTTATCAAGCGCGTTGCCGCCAAAGAAAGAGAGCGGGTAGTGGTAATCTCCTCCGACCGGGCCATTCGAAGTTTCGTGGAAAATCACGGGGCCCTTTCCATGAGTTCACGAGATTTTCTCGAGCGGCTAGAGCTGGCCTTGTATCAGGAAATGAAAGGCGAAATTTGGGACTCTCCCTATTTGCCTTCCACCAAACGACTGCCCAAAAAGGTCCGTCAGCGGCTGGCCAAACTGGCTAAGATTTAACCCTGGTTCCCGATATATTACCCCCAGAGGTTAACGCCCCTAGTCGGGAAACAAAAAACGCAAGTCTCCTCCAGTATAATGTAAGGCCCATAGACCAGCACGACGGGCGGCCAAAATATCATTGTCAAGATTATCGCCTACCATTAAAGCATGGTGGGGGGCCACGCCCATCTGGCTACAGGCCAGTTGGTAGAAATCCACAGCGGGCTTTAATAGCCCCACCTCACACGAAATAAAAAGCCTCTCAAAAAACTCGTCTAAGCCATAGGCCCTTAATAAACGCCTTAGCCGCTCATCCCAATTGGAAATAATAGTAAGCCTTTTATTTTTTTGACGCAGAGATTCCAGGACCTCCCGGGCACCCGGGGCCAAAGCAAAAGCCTCAGGCTGCGCAAAGGCCTCATAACACTCTTTGAAGGCTTTATCCGGATCAGTAAGTGTACCAAAAGGGGCTACAGCCTCCAAAAAGACCCGCCGCCAGCTTTCCAGACAACCCTGCGGCGACAATTCCACTTCTCCGGCCTTTAAACGTTTGCTATAACGTGCAAAAGCCCTCTTAAAACTCTGGCCCAAATCCTTGGGGGAGGCTTTCAAACCAAATTTTTGGCAAACCCGAACGTATATATGGCCCACAGAAGGTCTTATTAAGAAAAGCGTGCCCTCGGCATCAAAAAAAACCACTTCTATCTGCGACCAAATATCCCGCGGCAACATGGAATCTCCTTCCTGGTTTAGGATCCAAATAGAAGCCTTGTTACCAGGTAATGATCAATAATTAAACCCTTTCCTTTAATTTAGGTAAGCAAAAATATAGTCTTTTCCGACAGAATTAGCTAAAATCTTTGCGGATTAATAAAAAGACCGGGGGTAATCATGGGTATAACCTTTGCCAGAGCAGGAAAAGAAAATACCGCCAAGGCCCTAGAAATAGCCCTTAGGGCCTATAAGGAACGTGGGATAAGACACATTGTGGTAGCCTCTACGTACGGCGACACAGGCCTAGCAGCCGCCCAACTATTTCAAGGCACCGGGGCCAATCTGGTGGTGGTGACCCACAACGTAGGCTTTAAAGAGCCTGGCTCTCTAGAGATGTCACCTACAACGCGGGCCCAAATAGAATCTATGGACGGCCGTGTGTATACCGGCACCATGGTTTTTCGTAGTATTGGGACGGCCATCCGGACACGACAAAGCTATTCCCAACAAGACCTAATCGCCAACACCTTGCGAATACTGGGACAGGGTATAAAGGTATGTGTAGAGATCGTGCTCATGGCCTGCGACGCAGGGCTCATACCTCCAGAAGACGTAATTGCGGTGGCTGGTACCGCCCGAGGTGCTGATACAGTAAGTATCATTGAAGCAAAGCCTTCAAACATGTTCTTTGACCTCAAGATAAGGGAAATCTTGGCCAAGCCCTACGACTGGTAAGGAAAAATTTGAAAAGCCAAAAGGGTAGCTCAAAAAGCTACCCTGCGCGGGCCATAACAACCACCACAATCTCTCGGGCCCCGGCCTTCTTTAACACTTTAGCTGCCTCTTTGACCGTAGCCCCGGAAGTCATAACATCGTCAAATAAAATGATTTTTTTACCCTGGATCAGGGCCTGCGGATGAGGGGCAAAGGCCTTCCGTACATTGGCCAGACGTTCTCGCACCCCGAGTTTTGACTGTGAAGACGTATAACGCACCCGCACTAAAAGGTCCTTTACCACCTTTTTTCCGTAAAGCTCTTGGGCAAGAAGCCTACTCTGATTAAAACCCCGTTGTTGTAAGCGTTTCACGTGCAACGGTATCGGTACTACCACATCTCCCTGCGGTATAGGCCCTTTTAAGGCCTCCTTCCATACCTTGATTATAGGAGACAATAACCAAAAGGCCTTGTGAAACTTGAGTCTACGCAGGGCTGCTGCCCATAAACCTTCATAATGCAAACTAACATATACTTTCTTAAACGGCGGTGGGTGTTGCAAGCAAGAACCGCATAAATGATCGTCGGCCAAAAGAGGAACCCCGCAACGTACACACTGGTATTCCAAAAAAGGTAGTTTTTGGAGACATGATGAACACCAACCGGGCTCAGGGATGATCTTGCCGCACCCTTCACAATAGGCCGGAAAGAAAAAAGACCACAAGATACTAATCAGATCCCCAACAGCCACACTCTAAAAAATCGGCCAAGAGACTAACGAGCTTTATAAAACCAAGACTTAATACAAGCCTTAAAAAACCGCGTAAAAAGTTTAAGGAACCAGAGCAGATCTCTACAATTGGTTGTCATGCCAAGATGCCTTGATTAAATAAAATTTATAATCTGAGCATTGACTTCTCCAACAGAGAGTGCCAAACTCTCAGAAGGAGTACTTATGCGTAACGTTTTGGCCGTATTACTGGCGGGTGGAGTAGGCAGTAGACTAAACGTTCTGGTACGAAAACGGGCCAAGCCTGCCGTACCTTTTGGAGGAAATTACCGGATTATAGACTTTACTCTCTCTAACGCCGCCAATTCCGATCTCAACTGCGTGGCTGTTCTAACGCAATATAAACCTCTGTCTCTCATGGATCATATTGGTGACGGGTCTGCCTGGGACCTGGCGGGACGCACCCGGGAAATACGTATCTTACCCCCTAAAACAGGGGAAAAAGAATGGGACTGGTATAAGGGGACGGCCGACGCTGTACGCCAAAATCTTGATTTTCTCCTACGTAGACCTTCAAGAGAGGTTCTTATCCTTTCTGGAGACCATGTCTATTACATGGATTACCGGAAATTAATAGCTTATCACCGCGCCAAAAAGGCCCAGGTCACCGTGGCCATGATGCCGGTGCCTTGGGACCAAACCCATCACTTTGGCATAGCCATCACCGATCAAGACGGACGGATCATAGATTGGGAAGAAAAGCCGGTAAAAGCACGATCTAATCTAGCCTCTATGGGCGTCTATGTCTTTGATACCACGTATCTGGTAGACATACTTACCCGTATAAAAGAGGAAGATTTTGGCATGCACATACTCCCTCAGGCCCTAAAAGAGGCCCATGTATACGCCTTTCCTTTTTCTGGATACTGGCGGGACGTGGGCACTCTAGAAGCCTTTTTTCAGGCCCATATGGATCTTCTCCGACCAGACTCCGGGCTTGATCCTGAAAACTGGGGGGTAATGACCAACCATTTTTCCCACGGCCTTACCTATGATTGGCCCCCTTCCCGAATCCATTGTAGTGGACAGATAGAAGAGAGCGTTATCGCGCCAGGATGTGAAATCGCTGGTAAGGTAATACGCTCCGTACTTTTTCCCGGAGTTCGTGTGGAAAAAGGTGCCGAAGTGGTAGATTCTATCTTGATGCATGACACTATCGTGAGTAGACACGCCAAACTGCACCGTATCATAGCAGACAAACAGGTATATATAGGCCCTGAAGCCGTGGTAGGTCAGGGTGACGCCTCTGTAATTAACAAACGTTTTCCCAAACACCTTTATACAGGACTAACCCTTATCGGCAAAGAAGCGGTTGTCCCGGCTGGAGCCTCCATTGGCCGCAATTGCGTTATTTACCCCAATATCAGGGTAGAACACTACCCAGAGGATTTTTCTTTGCCTGACGGCGAAACTTTGGAGATCTAAAATGGAAGAAAAAGAAAGACACATCATCTACGACGCTATTTACACCTCTGGACAAGCACGAGAGAAGGCCCCCCCTTTAAAAGGGGTTCCCACCGGCGTAAAGGGGCTAGATGATTTATTTTTCGTATTGGATTGGGAAGGCAAAAAGCCTGTACAAAGGCCTCTAGGGGGGCTACCTCTTGGGTGTATAGCCAACGTAACCGGTTTGCCCGACACGGGAAAAAGCCTGCTTGGGGAGCAATTTGCTGTAAAGCAGGCCTCTTTAGGAGAAAGTGTCTGTTTTGTTACCGTAGAAACACCTGCTGCTTATGTCTCCGTGGGGCTTGAACAACGGGCACGGGCCCTAGGTATTGACTTTAAAGAGATTGAAGACCGCCTGATCCTACTTGATGCGGCCAGCTATACCAGGTTACGCGAAGATATGCCCACCCTGCTAGACACTCTGGCCCATGTGTATAGGACGTATAAAGTCCGGCGCACGGTTATTGATTCGGTCACGGGACTTTACGAAGCACGGGAAATGCTTGCCCGTACCGTAGTAAGGGCCCTTTATACTTTTTGTAAAAAATGGTACCAAACCGCCCTCTTTATTTCCCAAAAAAGGAGCTCTCACGAAGAATTATCGGCCGAGGCTGCGGGAGGTTACGCGGTAGGACACATATTAGATTGCTCCATGGTCCTCTCCAAAGAGCTTATTCTTTCTGCCCGTGCGGCACAGACTTATCAAGCTACAATAGGCGAAATAATACGTTTATTTCGTATTGACGGGTGCCGAATGTGCGGTCATGATACCAAGATCCACCTGATGTACATCTCCGAGGCTGGCTTAGTAGAGATTGGGCCGCCTTTAACCGAAATAATGAAAGGCAAAAGGGGTCAATAAATGTTGTTCCCACACGACCTTTTTCCCCAGCAAGATTTCCTTCGTCTTAGGGATCTCTTTGAGCTAGATAAACCAGTATGGCAAACCCTAGGCCGCCTAAAAAAAATCTTAAAGGATATTATCGTTCCTAATTTGGGGGCCCTTGTCCCTGCTCAGCCCCTAGAAGAAGGCCTGGTACTGATCGAAGGGGAAATAATTCCCCAAAAAGAAGTAGACATAGAATTCGGTGATGCTACCAAGGGTAACCTGAAAGTCTGGTATAAGGGCCGGGCCCTCCAAGGAGCCAGTGTGCTCTGTGCGGGTGCGGTCTTTATGGACCAGGATATAGAAATAGGCAAAGGGGTTTTGATAGAACCCGGCGCACTGATAAAAGGTCCTACGGTGATAGGTAACTACACCGAAGTACGTCAAGGGGCTTATATAAGGGGTAACTGTTTCGTCGGTGAGAAATGTGTAGTGGGTCATACCACTGAATTAAAGAGTACGGTCATGCTGGACGGATCAAAAGCAGGGCACTTTGCCTACATCGGAGACAGTATTCTGGGGCTCGAAGTAAATCTAGGCGCAGGTACCAAACTGGCCAACCTCAAATTGCGCGGAACCAATATAAAAATCCGTTTAGACAACCAACTAATAGATACCGGCTTAAGAAAACTAGGAGCTATCCTCGGCGACAAAGTACAGACAGGGTGCAATTCCGTAACCAACCCAGGCACAATAGTAGGACCAGAGTCCTTGATCCTCCCCAATACCACCGTAGGCCCAGGAGTCTTTCCGCCTCGTAGCTTCCTACGTTAGGGATAAACTAGACTTTTTCAAATAAAACTTAGGAGGTTTTTTTATGTACAAACTGTTAGTGGTGTCCTTCTTGAGTATCCTTTTATTTTGTAACCCGGCTATGGCCACCCAAAAAGGGACAAAAGCCAACGAGGCCAACGTCATCTTGGCCCAAGTAGGACCTTATAAACTGACCAAGGCCGAATTTGAGGAAATGGTAAAAAATGCCCCCCCGCAGATCCAAATGATTCTGGCCCAACAACCAGCCCTCAAAAAAGGACTATTACGTCGATGGGCGGAGGTAACCCTCTTGGCCTTAGCCGCTAGGGAGGAGGGCATAGATAAAGACCCAGCCGTCAAAGCCCAAATTCAAGATGTAGTTGATCGCCTTCTCGCGCAACAATTTCTATCTCAAAAAGTACTTCCCAAAGTAAAGCCCGTTACGGAAAAAGAGGTAAAAGCCTACTATGAACAACACAAACTTGAATTTATGACCCCTGAGTCCATTCACGCCCGTCATATTCTCATCCCCCTACCGGAAAAGGCCACCAAAAAACAGGAAAACGAGGCCCTAAAAAAGGCCGAAATGATCCGGCAGAGACTTCTAAAAGGTGAAGATTTCGCTAAATTGGCCAGGGAATATTCGGCCGATCCAGGGACAAAGGACAAGGGTGGAGATCTGGGCTTTTTTACCAAAGGACAAATGATTGAATCTTTCGAAAAAGCGGCCTTTTCTTTAAAGCCCGGAGAGATAAGCAAACCCGTACGCACCGCCTTTGGTTACCATATCATAAAAGTAGAAGAGATAAGGCCTGCTAAACAGAAAAGCTTTTCAGAGGTCAAAGAACAGATTAAACAGAACCTCTTACAACAACACCAAGAGATGGCCTTACGGATGGTCATAAAACAGCTGGAAGTGAAACATCCCATTAAAATTTATCCCGACCGCTTAAATTAGATGCTTTACCGGACTTTCTTGCATCTCCCAGGCTGTGGAGAACAAGGAGAAAGATATCTCTGGCAACAAGGAATAGAAGATTGGTGGGACCTATTAGCGGCTAGGAGCCTCCACGGATTTAGTCCGTGGAGGCTCAAACAGGCCAAGACCGTCCTTCAACAATCTATTGCCTTAAAAGAAGACCTCGTTGCCATGGGAAACCTGATCCCTAAGAGACATCATTGGCGCCTATATAAACGTTTTAAAGAACGCGCCCTCTTTCTCGATATAGAAACCAACGGTCTTTCTCGACAACAGAGTGCAATAACCGTGATTGGTCTGGCCAAAAAAGGAATTTACCGGGCCTTTGTAGCCCATGAAAACCTAGAAGAAGCCCTACCCATTATAAATTCATCCTCCATGATAATAACTTTCGGAGGGGCACAGTTTGATCTACCCTTTTTACAGGCCAAATATCCGTGGCTTTCTCCTCCACCGATTCATCTGGATCTGTGCCCGCTCTTGAGACGACTGGGCCTAAAAGGCGGCCTAAAACGCATAGAAAAGGCCTTAGGACTGGCTCGTCCCGAAGAGGTAGCCCAAATGGATGGTTATCAAGCTGTTTTATTGTGGAAAAAATGGCGTAAAGGTAAGACAAAGGCGCTTGAAAAACTCCTTAAATATAACCGGGAAGACGTCCTAAACCTCATGTATTTGGCTGATATTGCCTATCAGGGGTTAATGCAATTTACCTTGACAGGCAAAGTTGCTGCTCTTACGGTCTCCTGCGGAAAGTAAAAAAATTAGGAGGTGAAACCATGTTACGACACCAAGTAATATTTCGTGATATTAGTCCGGCTGATCGTAAAATAGCCGAGGCCTATATCCAACGTTTGGTAGAACGCTTCGATCGGCTGACCAAAAACTTTGACGAAGACGCCAAAATTTTGCGCGTAGTGGTAGAGGGTTTTGAGAAAAAAAAGTCCTTTTATGTCCAACTAAATTTGTCCTTACCTGGAGTCACCCTAGCTGCCCGAGGTGAACATAAACAAATGAAAGCGGCCTTTAAAATAGCCCGCGAAAGACTGGAGAAGGAACTGCGAAAACACCTTTCTGAACTAAGAGGCGAACATGTATACAAGCGTAAGCAGCGCTATGTCAAAGAAATTACCCGTGCTCTACCTGATCTAGCGGTGGATAAATCAGCCAATCTCAAAGAACGTTTTATGGACCGGCTGCGGCCCCTCTTACGACACCTTTATCGTCTTGCCCGCCGCGAAATACTATTTTTCCAACTCACCGGAGATCTACCACCTGGATATTTAGACCCTGGTGATGTGGTGGATGAAGCAGTACTTTGGGCTTACGACCATTATGATGAAATCGTTGGGACAGGAGATCTTTCCTTTGCTTTACACCATAAAATTATGGATATAATCCACAGAGAAATCAAAAAAGTACGGGAACAGGGTCACAAAGCCATACCGGTAGAAGATACCCTGCCCCTTGACGACATACGCTACAAACTCAAGGAAGATATAGAAAACCCCTTCTTTGAAACAGAAATCCTCTCCTGGGAAGATGTATTACCCGCCGAAGAAGTTGTGGAACCCGAAGAATTCCTTTCCGCAGAGGAACTAAGCAACTTGATCATGCGGGAAATGTCTCGCCTACCAGAAGAAAAGCGCCAGGCCTTTGTCTGGCACGTGTTGGATGGCTATTCCCCTATAGAAATTGCCAAGCTCCAAGGGCGTACAGAAGAAGAGGTTGAAAAAGATATTCAAGAAGTACGACGATACATCACCGAAAAGTGGAAATTGTTGGGCCCCAAGCCCAAAGACATAGAAGAAGAAACCGAAAAAAAACTTGATTAAGCGTAAGGAGGCTCTCATGAAAAGGTTTGTAAGTATTTTAGTGCTATTTGTTTGGGTTTTCGGCACTTCTGTTTCCAGCTCTTACGGTAAGGAATCTTTTTTACAGGAGTTATTTAAGGTCAAAAAGATCGAGGAACCTTCTTCTCAGGGACATCCGCATAATTCCTTAACCAGCGACGAGAATAAGGCTATTCAAGAAGCCCTTAAACTATCTCAAGCCTTTGCCTTGGTAGCTAAAAAGGCTGAACCAGCCGTTGTATTTGTAAAAGTGGAAAAGACCGTAATCCGGAAAGGACCCTCTGAATTTCCCTTTCCCTTTGCCAGCCCTTTTGATTTCTTTGGTCCGGAATTCTTTCAACGTTTTTTCCAGAACCAGTTTCCTCATAAGTTTAAACAAATGGCCGCAGGTTCTGGTTTTATTGTATCCCCAAACGGTTATATTTTGACAAACAACCACGTGGTCGCCCACGCAGACAAAATCATCGTCAAACTCGCCGATGGACGCGAATTTAAAGCCAAAATAATCGGCACTGATCCGGCTTCAGACGTAGCAGTAATCAAAATAAACGCCCGTAATCTCCCCGTTCTTCCCTTGGGAGACTCAGACAAGATCAAGGTAGGCGAATTCGTCATGGCTATTGGGAACCCCTTTGGCCTTACGCAAACGGTTACTGTAGGTGTGATAAGTGCCAAAGGTCGTTCAGGGGTAGGAATTACCGATTACGAAGACTTTATTCAGACCGATGCCGCTATCAACCCAGGCAATTCTGGTGGTCCTTTAGTAAACATGCGTGGGGAAGCCATTGGTATGAATACCGCCATATTTACGCGCTCTGGTGGTTATATGGGTATCGGTTTTGCCATACCCATAAACATGATCAAGGTGATAATGAAACAGCTCATCACCAAAGGAAAGGTCATAAGAGGGTGGTTAGGCGTTGTTGTTCAGGACCTAAACGAGGACCTGGCCAAATCTTTTGGCCTCACCCGAGCCGAAGGTGCCCTAGTCACTGAGGTAGCCGAACATTCTCCTGCGGCAAAGGCAGGCTTAAAGAGGGGAGATATTATTTTGACTTACAACGGTAAGCCCATAAAGAATGTGTCCGAACTACGTACTTTAGTGGCTATGACACAGCCAGGTACTAAGGTTACCATGACCATATGGAGAAACGGCCACCGTAAACAAATAGAGGTAGAAATTGGGACCCAGCCCCAAAACCTTCTGGCTTTGAGCTCGCAAAATGAAATTTTGCATCGACTGGGTCTGACCGTAGAACCGCTTACCCCTCAGTTGGCCGATAAATTGGGTTACGGCCTAAATGATGGTGTAGTAATTACCGGTGTAGCCCCCAATAGCCCAGCCGCTATGGTTGGTTTGCGTCCCGGAATGCTCATTGAAGAAGTCAACCGCCACCGCGTACATAACATGCGTGAATTCATGGTGGCCCTTATGGAAAGTAGAAAAACCGGTTCCGTACTCTTTTTAGTCCGTGATCCCAACGGCTTCCGCCATTACGTAGCCATAGAAATCAAATAAGACCTAAGGAGGGGGGACAGTCCCCCCTCCTTCCCATTTATCTTTTCCCCTCCATCTTCCGAAATAAAGTTACACAGCATCATAATTATAGATAAAGGGGTGCTTATGATACTTGCGTCTCCTACCAATACTAATTCTCCTGAAGAAAATACTCTGGAACAATTTCGTCTATTATGTCAAAAGCATGGTATAAAACTCACTTATCAAAGACTAGAGATCTTCCGCGTCTTGCTTTCTTCTACTGACCATCCCACAGCCGAAGAAATATATGCCCGTGTAAAAGAAAAAGTACCCACTATATCTTTAGATACTATATACCGCACTTTAACCACCTTTGAAGAATTAGGACTGGTAAAGAGATTCTATCTATTTGACGATAAGGCCCGGTTTGATCCTAATACCAAACCACATTTTCACTTAATATGTACTAAATGCCAAAAAATATTAGACTTCTATTGGCCTGAAATTAAAAATATAAAAATACCTGATCAAGTCAAAAAATGGGGAAAGATTAATCAACTTTATTTGGAATTTCGGGGTGTTTGTCGTCAATGTCAGAAAAAATAGTCTTTTTATTATGCTCAAGAAAGCCTATTATTTCTCGATAAAAAGAAGGTAAAGAAAGACCCCTCTTTTGAGCCAAGGCCTTTACGTCTTCAAACTCGGGCTTAAAATATAAAAAATCTTTACTCTGAACAAATTTTACCCTTAAATTACCCCAGGGGGTCTTTACCTTCTTTATCTTTCTCGGCAGCGTAAATCGCTTTACTTCCTTTAGACGCACACCTAAAGAGCCCGTTTCTCTTAATAATTCTTGGGACAAAGATAGAGTTTGATCAGGCGTTACAAGGACCTTAATCTTTGAACCAAGTCGCCCCTTTTTCATAAGCAAGGGCATAACCACCACATCTATAGCCCCCTTTTCCCGTAAACGGACAGCTGCTTCGGCCAGCAACTCCGGACTCTGATCATCGATGTCTGCCTCTAATTCGCAAACATATTCCAGAAAAAGGTCTTTAATAGTAAACTCTTTTTCTCCATAAAAAATTCGCAAAATATTTGGTCTAGACTCTATCACCTGCTGACCAACTCCCACCCCTATGTTTTTCAGACACATCCGCGGTATAGGGCCTTGTTTAACGTTTAATATCCGCAAAAGGACTGCTCCCGTAGGGGTAATGGTTTCTACCTCGTCCTCTATACCATAAACCACAAACCCCTTAAGGAGCTCTAGCACAGCAGGGGCAGGTAAAGGTAGGGCTCCGTGATCGCTCATGCCCAAACCACGCCCCAAAGGTATTGGACCCATCCAAAATTCCTCTATAGAAAGCTTTGTTATCCCGTAGAGAACCCCTAAGATATCAGCTAAAGTATCATAAGAGGCCAGTTCGTGAAGGTGAACGTTTTCTAGGGACTTACCGTGTACCCAGGCCTCGGCTTCAAAGAGTAAACGAAAGGCACTTTGAGCCTTTTTAAATAATAGAGGATCCAAGTCTATCTTTTGTAGAAGAGCACAAATATCGGAATATGTACGAGGAAAAGGTCCCTTATTAAGGGCCCTAATAACTAACTGGCATCCTGAAAAACCACCTCTTTGGACCCTTTCAAGGTGTAAATCTATTGCAAAGGGCAGTTGTCGCCAAAAACCGTATAAATCTTCCTTAGACAGACCAATGTCTAGCAATGCGGCAAGAAACATGTCGCCTGAAAGACCACCTACCAGATCAAGATAAGCCACGGGCATCATTACCCCCCATATAAACCAAAAACCTCTCCCGTAAGAGGTAAAAAATGGCCGCCGCAACGACGCTCAAACCCAAAATAGCGAGGAGAAGAGGCCAATTTTTCTCGTAAAGGGCCGCCCCTTCTAAGGTAAGGGCGGCCGTAGACGGTAAACGACCTAATATCATTATGATAATAAAAGTAGGCCAAGATATGGGGAAAAGACCTAAAAAATAAGACAGATAATCCTTGGGAAAACCAGGAATCAGAAAACAAAAAAAGGCTGCTATAACACCTCTACGTATCATAAACCGAGAAAGCCTCTGAAAATAGGGTGATTTGTAAAAACGTTGGGCAAAGTATCGTCTAAAGAAACGTGCTAAAGCAAAGGCTATCGAAGACCCCAAAACCAAACCAATCATAGCGTATAAAAGCCCCCACCACGGGCCAAATAAAAAACCGGCGGCAAAACCAGTGACCTCCCCTGGTATAGGAGCAATTACAACTTGTAAGGCCTGGATAGCTATAAAAACAAGAGGCGCTAAGTGTTTATAATTTTCAACTAGAGTGACTAAATTTGAAGGATCAGTAAACCAGCTCAAGAAAGAGATAGACATAAAATTTACGGTTAAAAAGATCAAATTTTTCCTTCATTAACTAACTTGGCAAAGTGTTCAAAACTACGATCATAAGTTTTTTCTGCTGATGCTGGAAAACAACAAGCTGGTAATTGACGCATAGAAAGATGATATTTAATACACTCACAACAGATACCTTTTTTAGGACAAGGTTCATAAGTGCAGTTACAACGTAAAAGATTTTTTTCTTTTTGGCACTCCATAACAACCTCCTAAAGTTAGATATCCAACTCTCTATATTCTAGGGCATGAATCTGAATAAATTCTCTTCTAGGCTCAACTTTTTCACCCATTAATGTGGTAAATAATTCATCCGCTGTTGCCGCATCTTTTATATCAACACGCAACAATCTTCTAGTTTCTGGATTCATAGTAGTATCCCACAGTTGATCTGGATTCATTTCACCTAAACCTTTATAACGTTGTATATGAAGACCTTTTCGACCCTCTTCTCTAAAAAAGTTCAATAAATCGTTTAAAGAAGTAAAAAACTTTTCTTCGCCACGTACAACTACTTTAAATCTTTTTCCTATATAATTTTTGATATCATTATAGCTCAATAAAGCATCTCTATATTCCCTAAAGATAGGAATTTCTGGACCAATAGTACAAAACAGAAAGCTATATTCTTTCGAATTTATATCAAATTCATAAGCATCTTCTCTTAAATGACTTGTTCTTATACGACTCACTTTAAACCCTTTATCTTTAAAAAGAGCTGCCAAATTTTCCACGAAGTTAAGATCAGCAAACTGATCGGCCCGTTTAAGATCACTCAGAAGGAGGATTTGGGCTACCTCAGGCCAGACTCCTTTTCTGGCTAGGGCCTCTAGGGCCTTCTCGAAGTCTGAAATACGCCTAAGTAAGGGTGTAGCCTTTTCTCTGGGTATAAACTCACCTTCAACTTCAAGCATCAAATTTTTGACAGCCCGTTTGAATAAATAACTATCAAGGGCCCTATCGTCTTTTAGATAAGTTTCTTTTTTGCCTTCTACCACCCTATATAGTGGAGGTTGGGCTATATAAATAACACCTCTTTCAATAAGAGGTGTCATTTGACGATAAAAGAAGGTCAACAACAAGGTACGAATATGAGCGCCGTCCACATCGGCATCGGTCATGATGATAATTTTGGAAAAGCGACATTTGTCTGGATCGAAGTCTTTGGGGCCAATACCTGTCCCCAAAGAGGCCACTAACTGTCTAATTTCTTCTGAGGATAACATTTTATCAAAACGGGCCTTTTCCACGTTTAAGATTTTACCCCTTAAGGGGAGAATGGCTTGGAAGCGACGATCTCTACCCTGCTTGGCACTACCTCCAGCAGAATCACCCTCTACAATAAAAAGCTCTCTCTCTCTTGGATCTTTAGATTGACACTCAGCCAATTTACCAGCCATCATAACATCTAAGGTCTGACCCTTTTTGCGAACCAGATCTCTAGCACGCCGAGCAGCCTCCCGTGCCCGTGCTGCTTCTACAATCTTAGACAAAATATTTTTTACCTCACGTGGATGTTCTTCTAACCAGGTACTTAGTTCTTCAAAGACTATTGACTCTACAACCGGTTTCACTTCACTATTTCCTAATTTAGTCTTTGTTTGCCCTTCGAATTGAGGATTAGGAATACGCACAGAAATGACCGAAGTAAGACCTTCCCGAACATCCTCCCCTTCTACTTTTATTTTTAGTGCTTTAGGTAAATTATTATGCGTAGCAATATAACGATTAATAGCTTTAGTTAATGCTGTTCTAAAACCTGCAATATGAGTACCACCCTCTTTAGTGTGTATATTATTCACAAATGCATAACATATTTCATTAAACCCATTATGATATTGCATAGCAATTTCTACTTGAATTAAATCTTTCTCTCCAAATATATAGATAGGCTCTTCGTTAATAACCTGCTTTTTACGATTTAAATATTTAACAAATTCCTTTAAACCACCTTTAAAATGAAAAGTTTCTTTTGCCCCACTGCGTTCATCTATTAATATGAACTTTACTTTTGGATTTAAAAAAGCTAATTCTCTCAATCTATTCTGAATAATTTCGTATTGAAATTCAATGCTTTCCTTAAAAATCTTAGGATCTGGTTTAAAAGTAATTCTAGTACCATGTTTATTTGTGTCACCTATAATTTCTAAAGGTTTAACAGCCTGTCCACGCTTATATTCCTGACGATAAATTTTTCCCTCTCTAAAAACTTCTGCCACAAGCCACTCAGAAAGAGCGTTAACTACTGATACTCCAACACCATGAAGACCACCAGAAACTTTATATACATTATGATCAAATTTACCGCCAGCATGTAATTTAGTCATAACCACTTCCAAAGCAGAAATTCCCTCAGTAGGATGTATATCTACAGGAATACCCCTACCATTATCTTCTACAGTAACAGATCCATCTGGATGTAATATAATCTGAATAAGAGTACAATGTCCGGCTAGAGCTTCATCAACGGCATTATCAACTACTTCCCATAATAAATGATGCAAACCATCAGGACCAGTAGAACCGATATACATAGCCGGCCGGACACGGACGCCTTCAAGACCATCCAGAACCTTGATATTTGAAGCCTTATATTGCTCAGACATTTTTAACCTCTTATTAGACAGTAGTCATGGGCATTACTAATCCCAAGAATCCTAGATCATTAATTCCAGATATAACACAAGGAGTATTTTCATTATTTAAGCATAATTCAACATCCTCTGATTCCATAACATCTAAAATATCAATTAAATATTTAGCGTTAAAGTTTAGAGAGAAAGGATCTCCACTATAACTACATTTAATTTTTTCTCTACCTTCACCTAAATCTGGATGAGATGATACTATACTAATATAGTTTTCTCCGAATTCCAATTTAACAGGTCTATAACGTTCAGATGATATAATAGATACCCTCTTAAGTGCCTCTATGAAATTTTTACGTGGGACTATAACGATCTTTTCTTTATTTTCAGGAATAACAGCTCTATAATCAGGATACTGTCCGTCGATAAGTCTAGCTGTAATAACTTCTGTAGTAGTTGCCACTATAATATGATTTTCTTTAAGACCAAATTTAATTAAGACATGATCTTGAGCCATCTTTTTTATTTCTTGGGCTGCTTTTTTAGGTACGATAACACCTGGAGATAATTCTATTTCCTTAATATTATCAATATTTCTGTCTATTAATGCTAAACGATGACCATCTGTAGCTACAAAACGTAGTATATTTTCTTCTTCTGGAATTTTTTCTATAAATATACCTGATAAGAGGAACCTATTTTCCTCTGTGGCCACACAAAAGATAGTTTTTGATATCATTTCAGCCAATACTCCTCCAGGAACATCAACTAATTTAATACCTTCTATATCCGGAAGGGCTGGAAAATCTTCTGCTGGTAAGGCAGCTAACCTAAAAACTAATTCTTCATTATCTCCATAAATTGTTAACCATTGTGCCTCTTTTTCTTCTAGATAAATTGTTTCTAATGGAAATTCTTTTACTATTTCATAGAATTTTCTAGCAGGTATTGCTAAAGATCCTTGCTCTTTTATTTCTGCCTCAATATATCCTTTAAATCCTATTTCTAAATCAGTAGCTGATAACTCTATTCCGTTTTCTGTAGTTTCTATTAATACCGTTGAAAGTATAGCCATACTTGATTTTTTATCTGCTATACCCTGTACACGCGCTAACATCTTTAGCAACTTTTCTTTTTCAACACTCAGTCTCATATATCACTCCTATATCTTTTAATTATTTAAAAGTCTTATTTTTGTATAGCTTTTAAAATTGTTAGGATCTTCATACACTTCTTTAAAAACCAAAGCTTTTGGTTGTTGAATTTTTTGTTAAAAACTTTATAATAAAAAAATACCCTAATTTTCAACAAAAATTAAAACATAAAACGGTTGAAAAACTCAAAATAAAGTTATTAAGGCCTAATATAGCAAAAAGGTCCTTTTTTACAAGCCGAAGTTGTCTACGATGCGAAAGGGACGTGTTTTATTACATATCTGTTGTGGTCCCTGTGCTCTCTATCCTATAAGGGTGTTAAAGGAAGAGGGTATTGAGGTTACGGGCTTTTTTTTCAATCCTAATATACACCCTTTTCGGGAATTCCGTAAACGTATTCGGGCCCTGGAGGAGGTAAGCCAAATAAAAGGGATTGAAATATTCTGGGATAAAACCTATGGGTTACGTCCCTTTCTTCGTCGCACTGTTTTCAAGGAAAATGTTCGGTGTGAAGAATGTTATTACTGGCGTTTGTCGGAGACGGTTAAAAAGGCCTTGGAAATGCGGGCCGAAGCCTTTACCTCTACCCTTCTTTACAGCCGCTATCAAAAGCATAATCTTATAAGAGAAATAGCCGAAGACCTTTCTTACCGTTTCAAAATTCCTTTTTTATATAGAGATTTTCGTAATGGATGGGAAGAGGGCCAAAAGGAAGCTATTTCTTTGGGTATATACAGGCAGCCCTATTGTGGTTGTATATATAGTGAACAAGAGCGCTACGATAAAAAATTTCGTAAACTATTAAAGAAGGAGGCAAGTAGTAATGAACCCTTTTGATTATTTAGGTAAATTGCTTATATTAATGGGTCTGCTTCTTGCCTTTATAGGTTTATTGATGATAATAGGTGGTAAAATACCCTTTCTAGGACGTCTTCCAGGAGATATTATAATTAAAAAAGGTAATTTTACTTTTTATTTTCCTGTTGTTACTTGTATTATTTTAAGTTTATTATTTACTCTAATATTTTCTTTGTTCTTTAGGAGATGAATCATTTTCTAAAAAGATTAACATTTGCTCTGCTTTTAATGCCCATATACTATCTGGATCTAGTTCGGTAATTGAATGTAATATTTTAATAGCAATATTTTCGTTTCCTAAACGGAAATATGTTATTGCTAAATAATATCTGGATTGCATATCTTTTCTGTTAAAACGTACAGCTCTTTTAAAATATAACAAAGCTTCCTTCCATTTTCCTTGGTTAAAAAGCATAAGTCCTCTATAAAAGTAAGCTAGATAATAACGTGGATTATAATGTAAAGCTTTATCTAAATAATCTAAAGCTTTATTGTAATCTCCTCTTAAATAGAAGGCATAGGCTAAATTAGTAAAAGCTATATAATTATTTTGATATAATGGGTTATTAAGAGCTTTTTTAAAATATTGTATAGCTTTATCTATTTTACCTTCTATTAAATAAATAGAACCTATATTATTTAAAGATTCTGAATAATTTTTATCTATTTTTATAGCATTTTTAAAATAAATTAAGGCCTCTTTGTAATGTTTTTGTTTAAGCTCTATAAGACCTAATAAATTGTATATTTCTGGATCTTTAGGGTCAATTTTATTAGCAATTAATGCTTCTTTATAAGCACCAGGTAGTTCTCCCGCTTTGTAAAGAATTAAAGCTCTCTCTTTTAATAATCTGGCTTGCTCTTTATTATTGATAGAAAATTTATCTTTAGTGGAATTGCAAGAAATTATAGTTAAACTTATTAAAACTAATAAAAATACCTTTTTCATTATATGACTTTATTTAATGCATATTCAATAATTCCTTGAGCGCCTGCCGTTAATAATTTCGGAATTAATTCTCTAACTTTATCTTCGGATACTACTGTTTCTATTGCAAACCAGTCTGTTTGGTATAAAGGAGAAATAGTCGGTGCATTTAGACTTGGCAATATTTTTACTACTTTATCTAGATTTTCTTTAGCTACATTCATTTTTAAGCCAACTAAATGATGTGCTCTTAATGCACCTTTCAACATTATAGATAATTGTTCTATTTTATTCCTTTTCCATTCATTTTTCCATGCTTCTTCATTTGCTATTAATCTTGGACATGTTTCCATTAGTTCTTTTATTATTACTAATCCATGAGCACGTATAGTGCTACCTGTTTCTGTAACTTCAACTATTGCGTCAGCCAGACCTTGTACGACTTTAGCTTCTGTTGCTCCCCAAGAAAATTCTACTTCGACATTTATTCCTCTTTCACTGAAATATCTTTTTGTAAAATTTACCAATTCCGTAGCTATTTTTTTCCCTTCTAGATCTTCTATTTTTTTAATAGGTGAGTTTGCTGGTACAGCTAAAACCCATCTTGCTGGTCTCTTGCTTACTTTTGAGTATACAAGATCAGTTATAGTCACTACTTTAGAATTGTTTTCTAAAATCCAGTCTTTACCAGTTATACCACAATCTAGAATTCCTTGTTCTACATAACGACTCATTTCCTGTGCTCGACATATGGCACATTCAATTTCTTCGTCATCGATATCAGGAAAGTAGCTCCGGTGATGGACATTTATATGCCAACCAGACTTCTCAAATAATTCAATAGTTGCTTTCTCTAAACTACCTTTAGGGATGCCTAACTTTAATTTATTTTTTGCCATAAACCACCTCTGGATCAAAAATTTTTTCTCCTACAATTTTTAATTCATTGTTTTCTAGTTTTCTATAAAAACAGCTCTTATAGCCTTTATGGCAAGCAGCTCCTCCAATTTGTTCTATCTTTATAAGAATTGTATCTTTATCACAATCTAGATATATTTCTTTAACTATTTGTATGTGACCAGAAGATTCACCTTTTAACCAAATTTTTTGGCGGCTTCGGCTATAATAATGCACTTTACCCGTCTTAATAGTTTTTTCCCAGGCTTCGTCATTCATAAAGGCCAACATCAGCACCTCACCGGTTTTCCAATCTTGGGCTATTACTGGCACTAGACCGCCCATCTTTTCGAAGTCTGGTTTAAGCATTTTCTACCCCTTCTTCAATTTGACCGTGACTATAACCCAAATTTTGGGCCTTTCCAGGGTATAAAAATAAAAAAGGGCGGTCTAGACCGCCCTTTTTTATTTCCAAAAATTTTGTATCTATTTCATTTCTTCAAAGTCTGCATCTATTACATCATCGTTGTTTTTCTTATCGCTACTTTCGGTGGAGGAACCAGTCCCGCCTGCGGCAGAACTAGATCCTCCTGCTTGCGCTCCAGCTTGTTTATAAGCCATTTCTGCTAAACGATAAGAAGCTTGTGTAAGCTCTTCGGAAGCTTTCTTTATAGCTCCTATGTCTTCTCCCTCCATGGCCTTTTTTAAGGCCTGAATCTTTTCTTGGAGCTCATTCTTGAGATCCTCTGGTACTTTATCTCCTAAGTCAGCCAGAGATTTTTCTACAGAATAGATCAAGCTGTCTGCCTGATTGCGCACTTCTATGAGCTCTTTGCGTTTACGATCTTCTTCCGCGTGCATCTCGGCCTCTTTGATCATGCGCTGAATTTCTTCTTCAGAAAGGCCAGAAGATGGTTGTACCACAATGGATTGTTCTTTACCGGTGGCCAAATCTTTGGCGGTTACATGGAGAATTCCATCGGCATCTATATCAAAGGTTACCTCTATTTGAGGTACTCCACGAGGTGCAGGAGGTATACCTACCAATTCAAACCGAGCAATACTCTTATTATCTTTGGCCATGGGACGTTCGCCCTGCAAGACGTGAATAGTTACCGACGTCTGGTTATCCGCAGCGGTAGTAAAAATCTGACTCTTTTTAGTCGGTATCGTAGTCCCTCGCGGGATGATAACGGTAAATACCCCACCCAAGGTCTCGATACCCAAAGATAGAGGAGTGACATCTAGCAATAAGACGTCTTTTACTTCTCCTTTTAAGACACCGGCCTGAATAGATGCACCCATGGCTACCACTTCGTCTGGGTTTACGCCCTTTACAGGTTCCTTACCGAAAATTTCCTTCACTTTATGCTGCACCGCGGGCATACGGGTCATACCACCCACCAGGAGTACTTCATTGATATCTTGAGGAGTTACTCCCGCGTCTTTCATGGCTATCCTACAGGGTTCTTCTAAGCGATCGATCAAGTCGGCCACCAGGCTCTCAAGTTTGGCACGTGTTAGTTTCATCACCAGGTGTTTGGGACCACTGGCATCGGCAGTGATAAAAGGCAAGTTTATTTCGGTTTCCTGCACCGTGGATAGCTCTATTTTGGCCTTTTCCGCAGCTTCTTTTAGACGCTGAAGGGCCATACGATCCTGGCGAAGATCTATGCCGTGTTCTTTTTTGAACTCTTCGGCCACGTAATCAACAATGCGCATGTCGAAATCTTCGCCCCCCAAGAAGGTGTCTCCCGAAGTAGACTTTACCTCAAAGACCCCTTCGCCAATTTCCAGGATAGAAATATCAAACGTACCGCCTCCTAGGTCAAATACAGCCACCGTACCTTCTTTCTTTTTGTCTAAACCATAGGCCAAACAGGCTGCTGTGGGTTCATTGATGATACGCAATACGTTTAGTCCTGCAATACGCCCGGCATCTTTGGTGGCCTGGCGCTGAGTATCATCGAAATAGGCCGGAACGGTAATTACCGCTTCTTTAACCTCATGACCAAGATATTCTTCGGCATCCTTTTTAATTTTACGCAGGATCATGGCCGAAATTTCTGGAGGACTGTACCGCTTGCCCCTTACCTCTACGTGGGCATCGCCGTTTGGGGCTTCTACTATCTTATATGGTACACGTTTGGCCCATTCCTGGACCACAGGGTCCTTAAATTTTCTTCCCATTAGGCGCTTTATACCAAAAATTGTGTTTTCGGCGTTGGTAATGGCCTGCCTTTTGGCTAATTGACCTACTAGAATTTCCCCATTTTCTTGAAAAGCCACTACTGAAGGCGTAGTACGAGAACCCTCTTGATTGGTAATGACCTTGGGTTCACCGCCTTCAAATATAGACATACAAGAATTGGTAGTACCAAGGTCTATGCCTAAGGGCTTACTAATATTTTTTTCACTCATTTTTCATCCCTCCTTTATATTAATTTTGTTTTACATCGGAGTTTGAGGCCTCCGATGTATTGTTTTCACTTGGTTTTTTGGCTACCGAGACCAAAGCAGGTCGTATCACACGGTTGTGTAAGGTATAACCCTTTTGAAAGGTCCTTACTACCGTGCCCTCAGGATGCTCGTGGGTCTCTTCAACGGCTAAAGCCTCATGTAAATCCGGGCGGAAAGATTCTCCTATGGCCACTTCAAATTGTTTTAAACCGAACTTTTCCAGTGTCTGGATAAGACCCTTGAGGGTTAATTCAATACCCTCTACCAAGGCCTTGACATCTTGAGTACTTTTAGTGGCCTCTAGGGCCCGTTCTAGATTGTCTATAAAGGGTAAGAGCTCTTTCATGAAAGTTTCCAGTGCGTATTTAAAATATTCTTCTTTTTCTCGTTTAAAGCTTTTTTTGAGATTTTCCACCTCTGCTGCGTAGCGCAGCATAAGGTCTTTGTTTTGTTTTGCCTCGGCCTCTTTCTGCTTTAAGAGCTCGATGAGCTCTTCTCTAGATTCTGGGTAACCGTCCTCAGAGGCCCTTTGCTCTTGGGTCTGCTGTGCTTTTTCAGCAGACTCTTTGACTTCCATCACGTTTTCGCCCTCCTTTTTTATTTCTTGAGGAAAACCACCACGATAGAGGTGATAAACCTCGCCCATATTCACCACCCCTATCGGTTATTTTCGTTATTTTCTTGGCGAGAGAAAAGTTAAGTGCGCGGACCTAGTTTGTCCAGAAGATGAGATAAAATTTTAGCGGTATAATCAACCGCGGGAACTACTTTGGAATAGTCCATGCGGATGGGACCAATTACCGCTAACCCTCCCAAGGGGGTCTTTTTGTGTTTATAAGAGCTGGCTACAGCACTACAATTTCGGAAATTACACAGACCTGTCTCCTCACCAATGAGGATTTGGACTCCTGTACAATTAAGACATCGATCAATGATCTTTAAGAGGATGTTTTTTTCCTCAAAGGCCTCAAGGATCTCCTTTAGTCGTTTAGTATCTCTAAATTCAGGAAGATCCAACAGTTTGGTCACTCCCTCCACAATGGGTTCAGCTTTATCTTTGTTTTCCTCTAATTCTATAAATATTTGTTCTAAAAAGCGTTTATCGGCTTCTATTTCTTTCAGGAGTTCATCTCGTGCCTCTTCCAGACTCATGGTAGGGAGTTTGCTGTTTAGATATTCTGAAAGGCGGGTTAAGGCCTCCATAGATATGTGGTGAGAGAGCCTCAAGAGGCGGTTTACCACGGTGCCTGCCCTGGTGACGGCAACAATTAGGACTAGACCTTCGCTCAAAGGGAGGAAATCCATCCGCCACAGGGGTTCGTTGGCCAATTTGGGCGTCGTTACTACAGCCGGAAAACCCGTAACTTGAGATAAAATACGTGAAGCTATCTTTAATAAATCAGAAAAATCGTCTATTTCTTCTCTTTCTAAAGAGTTTTGGATTTTTTCTTTAGTTTGTTCAGGAAGGTCCGTTTTGTCTAAAATATTTTCGATGTAATAGCGAAAACCGTCTTCGGTCGGTATACGACCTGCGGAGACGTGAGGTTGAATCAAAAGCCCTAACTCTTCTAAGTCAGCCATTATATTTCGTACTGTTGCCGGAGAAAGGGGGGGTTTAATGCACTTGGATATTACGCGTGAACCCACCGGTTCAGCACAGCGAATATATCGTTCTACAGTAAGGGCCAATACCTTTTGGTACCTTTCAGATAGGTTATATCCTAAAACCATAAATTCAATTGTATACTGATTTTTAACCTAATTGTAGAGTGAAAGGTGTTTTTATTATGAGGCGCATTTTCGCCTTTATTTAATTTTGTTACTCCGGACAAAATGTCCAGATTCGTGGTATAAACAGGGCGAAGCTTAGAACAGGAGGGTTTCATGGGCGAAGTGGTAACGGTTCCTATAGAGGAAGAATTAAAGCGAGCTTATCTAGACTACGCCATGAGTGTAATTGTTGGCCGGGCGCTCCCCGATGTGCGAGATGGTTTGAAACCTGTACAAAGGCGTATCCTCTATACCATGTACGAACTCAAAAACGACTGGAATAAGCCCTATAAAAAGAGTGCTCGTATTGTCGGTGATGTAATGGGTAAGTATCACCCTCACGGGGATATGGCCATTTACGATACGTTGGTACGTATGGCCCAAGACTTTACTATGCGTTATCCCTTGGTGGACGGCCAGGGTAACTTTGGTTCTATAGATGGTGATGCTCCAGCGGCCATGCGCTATACCGAGGTAAGGCTTTCTAAGATTGCCCACGAATTAATGGCTGATATTGACAAAGAAACCGTAGATTTTGTGCCTAATTACGATAATACCCTCCAAGAACCCAGCGTACTGCCCAGCAAAATTCCTAATCTTTTAATAAACGGTTCTTCGGGCATAGCCGTGGGGATGGCCACTAACATTCCTCCGCATAATTTAGGAGAAATAATCGACGCGTTAGTGGCTATGATAAGGGATCCAGATATAACCATAGACGAATTATTACAATACATAAAAGGACCGGATTTTCCTACAGGGGCCTTTATTTGTGGTACAGCGGGCATAAAGGAGGCCTACGCCACAGGAAAAGGCTTGATCAAGCTCAGGGCCAAGGCCCACATTGAAAAGCAAGGGGCGAACAAGAGGTCTATAGTCATCACAGAGCTTCCCTATCAAGTTAATAAGGCCAAGTTGGTAGAGAAAATAGCAATGCTTGCGCGGGACAAAAAGATTGAGGGTATTGCCGAAGTTAGGGATGAGTCCGATAGAGAAGGTCTGCGGGTGGTGGTAGAACTAAAGCGTGAAAAACAAGATTTCGCGCCTGTTATTCTTAATCAGCTTTACAAGCATACCCCCATGGAGAGTTCCTACGGCATTATCATGCTCGCCTTGGTGAATAACCGTCCGGAACAGCTAAATCTTTATGAGTTATTGAGGCACTTTTTAGATCACCGACGTACAGTGGTCACCAGGAGAACTCTATATGATCTGCGCAAGGCCCGTGAAAGGGCGCATATTTTAGAGGGTCTCATGATAGCTTTGGCCCATTTAGATGAAGTTATCGCGCTCATTAAGTCCTCTAAAACTCCCTCCGAGGCCAAGGAACGATTGATTGGGCGCTTTAATCTTACGCCCATTCAAGCCCAGGCTATTTTAGATATGCGCTTACAGAGACTTACCAATCTCGAGCAAGAAAAGATCCGTGCGGAATACGAAGAATTGAAACGACAGATAGCCTGGTACGAAAAGATCCTTTCGGATGAGAAGGTCCTCCTGAAGGTAATAGAGGAAGAGTTGCTAAAAATTAAAGAACTATACGCAGATCCCCGTCGGACAGAAATTATCACCAATACCGAAGACTTGACTGTAGAGGACCTGATTGCCGAAGAGGAGATGGTGGTAACTTTGACGTTACGAGGCTATATAAAGCGTCTTCCTGCCTCTACTTACCGTAGCCAACACCGAGGAGGTCGCGGTAAACGAGGTATTGAGACAGGTGAACAAGACATAGTTACCCAACTTTATGTAGCCTCTACACACGAACAATTTTTATGTTTTACCAACTTAGGTAAGGTGTATTGGCTTAAGGTGTATGATATTCCTCAGGCAGGGAGGACGGCAAGGGGCACGGCCCTTAGAAATCTGCTCCCCCTGGCCGACAACGAAACCGTGGCTACTATCCTTCCGGTAAAGGAGTTTGATGATCGTCTCTGTGTATTTTTTGTCACCCGGGAAGGTCTTGTTAAAAAGACTCCGCTTTCGGCCTTTTCTCATCCTCGTTCTACAGGGATTGTGGCTATACAATTGAAAGGAGGTGACCAATTAGTAGGGGCAGCTCTTACCGACGGGAGACGCCACGTCCTGTTGGTGACTTATAAGGGGCAATGTATCCGTTTTGCCGAAGAAGAAGTGCGGGCCATGGGCCGTATGGCTGCTGGTGTGAAGGGAATAGACCTAATGGAAGGCGACTTTGTGGTGGGGGTAGAAATTTTTGAGCCTGAAGAAGACAGCTCTATATTAACGGTAGCCGAATTAGGTTACGGCAAAAGGACGTTACTTGGGGAGTTTCGGCAGCAAAAGCGGGGTGGCAAGGGTATTATGGCCATGAAACTCAACCGCCGGACAGGGAATTTGGTAGGGTGTTTGCGGGTAAACGATGAGGACGAAGTCATGTTATTGTCCTCTTCTGGTCAGATAATAAGACTCCGTGTCCGCGATATTCCTATACAGGGTCGGGTAACGCAGGGGGTAAAGCTCTTTATGATATCTCCGGGAGAAAAAATAGTTTCTTTGGCCAGACTTGCTGAAAAAGATTAGACAGGGTTGTAAAGGGCGTCTCTTTCTACGGGTATGTAGCCGGCTTCAGAGATAAGGCGTTCCAGCTCTCGGCGAGAAAGGGCTTTCTTTTCGTCTACCCCAGAGAGTTCACTAATTTTTTCTTCAATGACTGTGCCGTGTAAATCGTCGGCACCGAATTTTAAGGCTACTTGGGCCAGTTTGAGCCCTAGAAAGAGCCAGTAGGCCTTTATATGGGGGATATTATCCAGCATTAATCTAGAAATAGCTATCATTTTTAGATCGGTAAAACCCGTGGTGGGGGCCACCTCTCCTCGGAGATAAGACTTTTGAGGCAAAAAAGGTAGGGGTATAAAGCACAAAAACCCCTTAGTTTCGTCTTGTAATTCACGCAGGGCCAGGAGGTGTTCCAAACGTTCTTCTATAGTCTCGATGTGTCCGTAGAGCATGGTAGCATTGGTAGGGATGCCCAAGGAGTGTGCTGTCCGGGCAATCTCTAGCCATTCTTGGCCGCTAATTTTTTTAGGACACAATTGTTTTCTGATACGCTCGGCAAAGATTTCTGCTCCTCCCCCAGGCAGACAAGTCAGGCCCGCGGCTTGGAGATCTTGTAAGACTTCTCTTATGGATTTACGTCCAATCTTGGCCAGGTGCGCGATTTCAACACAAGTAAAGGCCTTGATTTGTACCTCGGGTAAGGCCTCTTTTATCCTTTGGAGTAATTCTAGATAGTAAGAATAAGGCAGGTCGGGGTGTAGGCCTCCCACTATGTGGATCTCTCGAACAGGGGCTCCTGATTTAAGTTTTTTAACGGCTTCTTCGATGTCTATTTCGTAAGCTTCAGGATGCCCTTTGGGTTTTCCAAAGGCGCAAAATTTACACAAATTTAAACACACGTTAGTATAATTGAGGTGTTGGTTAAATACCCAATACACCTTTTTTCCGTGAAGACGTTCCCTGACCAGGGTGGCCATGTACCCTATACTAAGTAGATCGTGGCTTCGGAACAATTTGTACCCGTCGTCAAAGGAGAGGCGTTCTCCAGCCTCTACTTTTTCCAAGATGTCTTTTAGGTCAGAATCAACTATGTACTTTGGGGCGCTCATTGCTATAAGGCGTATCAGATAGTTTAATAAGTGGCAAGGGTCTATGACCACTAGAGAAATAATTTTACCAGAAGAATTTTTGAGGGCCGAAAAGGAAAAGGCCCGCAAATTGCGTCGGACCAGGTGGTGGCGCCGAAAATGTGCCCAAGGCCGTTGTTACTATTGCGGGCGAAAGGTATCACCTTCTGAGCTGACTATGGACCACGTAATACCCCTTTCTAGAGGGGGACAAAGTGTTCGGGAAAATTTGGTCCCTGCCTGTAAAGAGTGTAATATCAAGAAGAAAAACCTATTGCCTTGGGAATGGGAAGAATATTTGGCCAAGTTGAGAAATAAGTCGTTAGGGGGAGAAAATGAGGGGAATATTTAGCAAAAATTTTATATTTATAACCCTTCTATTGGCCTTTTTTGTATTCAAAAGTTTTGTCTTCGCCTTTACCATCGATAAAAGTAGTATTCCAGAAAGTGAAGAGATACCAGTTTATGAAGATAACCAATCGAGCATCTTAAAAAAGAAGGCCAAACAGGAACAAATAAACCTTTTTAAAAAATATTTAATAGGTCCCAGCGATGTTTTAGAAATTATAGTCTGGAAAGAACCGGATATTTCTAGGGAGGTAACTGTACGTCCAGACGGTCGTATTACCCTTCCTTTAATAGATGATGTAATGGCTGCTGGTTTGACTCCTATACAATTAAAATCAAAATTAGAAAAAGAATTTGCTAATTATATTGATAGCCCCGAGGTTACAGTAATAGTAAAAAGCCTGGCTAGTAAGCGATACTATATGATTGGAGAAATAGCAAAGCCAGGACAATATGCTATGGATAAACCAGTAACTATTTTGCAGGCCTTGGCTATAGCTGGGGGTTTTACTGAATGGGCCAAAAAAGACCACATAATGGTTTTCCGTTTTACTCCTAAAGGGCACAAAATACTTTATTTTAATTATGAGGATGCGGCAAAAGGTAAAAACATTAATGATTTCTTTTTAAAACCAGATGATATTATACTTGTCCCATGAAAAAGTATATAATTTTATTCTTATTAAGTTTCTTTGTTTATAGTACTTATGTTTACGCTTATAGTGAATATGGTCTTAGCTTATCAGTCTCTACACAATATACAGATAATTTATACCTTACTTCTTCTGATAAGGTAGACGATTGGTTAAGTTTGTTTGGTTTTATTTTTAACGCTAATAATATGACGAAATTAAGATCTTTGCAATTTTCATATAATTTTGAGCGAGCTCAATATTGGCGTTTTCCAGATAACAATACAAATAGGCATTTTTTGAATTTTTCTTATAGTCGTAGACTTTCTCGCAAGCTTGGTTTTAATATTTCTAGTTCTTATAATTTTAGTGAGGAATCTATTGAAAGAAATCAAGATGTTTTTAGAGAACGTATCGGTAGACGAGAGACCTATTATCGGCTTAATGTTGGTTCTAATATCGACTACAATTTTGCGCGTAATTCCGTGTTGTCTATTGGTTCTAGTATTAATTATTTACAAAATAAAGATCCTAATATAGAAGATGCGCGAATATATAATGAATTTATGCGAATTACTAAGGGGTTTTCTAAGTATAGTTTTGGTGTATCTTTTCAATCAACTCAGCGAGAAATGGAACGTACTCCCCAAGTTAATACTTGGAGTTATGCACTAACTGGCAGTTATAATGTTGCTTATAATAAAAGTTTGTCTTTAAGTTTTTCAGCAGAAAGAACACAAAATTATGCTCCAGGTATTAATGACTATTGGGTCTATAATATGCAATTAAATTATAGTTGCCAATATTCAAAAGATCAACAAATAGGTTTTTCTTTTGGTTATTATGAACGTAAAATGGACGCATCTAAGGGTGGGAACAGTAATGGTTTTAGTTATAGTCTAAATTATGTTAAACAATTTAGACACTCTGTTTTTTCTGTTAGTGGTAATGGAGGTTATCGTTACGAGTACGGAGAGTCATATAATCCAGGTTTTACCAAATATTATTTAATTAATATGAGTATTTCACGGGAAATTACCCGGACTTTTTCTGGTTCTTTATCCAGTATGTATCGTCATGAAGATTTTACTGACGAAAATTCTATGGCTGATACATACCAATTTTCGGCCCATCTCCAAAAAACTTTACTCAAGGATTTGTATCTTTCAACCGAATATTCTTATAGAAAACAGTCTCCTTCTGGGCATAGTTTTGTCCCAGGTTACGAAGAAAATACAATATTTTTGGTTTTACGCTATAATGTTTGGCGAGGTCGCTCATTATGGTAGAAGAAAAGCAACAAATAGATATTTATCAATTATTAGCTTTTTTATGGCGGCGTAAATGGTTAATAATTTTTCTGTTTATCCCTATATTTGCTTTAGCTGAAATATATATTCTAAGGTCGCCACGAGTTTATAGGGCCGAAATAACCCTTTCCATAGTCCCTCAAAAGGTTCCTTCAGCTTATGTTAGATCAACAGTATCTGGAGATCTAGAATCTTTAATACATGCTATTTGGCAAGAAATTACGAGTAGAAGAAATTTAGAAGCTTTAATTCGCGAATATAATTTATATCCCTCTTTAGTTGATAAGCTTCCCATGGAATCCGTAGTGGAACGTATGCGTCGTGCAATACATGTGTCTAGACCTCGAGGGGGGCGAAGAAACGTTTTTGTTATAAGCTTTGAATATACTAATCCAGAATTATGTGCAAAAATTGTTAATAGGATAGCAAATATTTTTATAGAAGAAAATATGAAACTTCGAGAAGAACAAGCAAAAACTATTACTGCCTTCTTAGATGAAGAGCTACGTCGTATAGAAGGCGAGTTACGTAAGCGAGAAATTATGATTCAGGAATATAAAATGAAGCATATGAATGAATTGCCTGAACAAAAACAGTCAATTATTTCTACTCTTGATCGTTTACAGAAGGAAAGTGAAGCTCTACAAATGCGTAAACAGATGTTAGAAGATAGAAAAGTTTCTATTTTAGAACAGCTGAAAATGGCAAAGCAAATGGGGACATTTTTGCCTTCCAGTTCTAAAAATAATGACACAGGGTCTATACAAGATTTAGGTAAATTGATTCAAATGTATGAAGCGCTCAAATTAAAATACACAGAAAAGCACCCAGATGTTATTAGATTAAAAAAGATGATAGAAGCTAGAAAAAAAGAATTAGCTAAGATGAGTACAAATAATGATAATAAACAAGAAAAGTCAGAAGTCACTAATATGTCTATTACAGAACAATTTAGAGCACAACTTGCGGAAATTGACAAAGAAATTTTACATGTAACACAGGCATATAAAAAAGTGCAATCTGAGATACAAATGTATCAGCAGAGGCTGGAAAATATTCCTAAGTGTGAACAGGAACTTAAGGATATGAGTAGAGATTATGATAATTTAATGAAGACTTATCGAATGCTTTTAGATAAAAAGATCCAGGCGGCTATGGCGGAAACTCTGGAAAGACGGCAGCAAGGGGAGCAGTTTAAGATTATTGATCCGGCGCAGGTCCCCCAGGTACCTATAAAACCTAACCCCAAGAAGATACTTATTATGGGGTTCATTTTGGCCTTGGGTACCGGATTGGGTATGGCTTTTGTCCTAGAATTTTTTCTGGATAGACGTATTTACGATGAGGTGGTTTTGGAAAAGACAACCGGGATTAAAGTATTGGCTACGATCCCGCAAGTGGTATTACCTGTGGAGCGTAGGCGTGCTCTACTTAAATCAGGATTGCTCTCTCTGATAAGCATGTTAGGTTTGTCGGCAAATATTTTTCTAATGTATCTGGTCCTAAAGGGATACCAGATGTAAAATTGTGCATGTATTACAAATTTTTTGGTCTAGAAAAGAACCCGTTTGATATCCATCCCGACCCAAAGTTTCTCTATTTGAGTGATAAGCATCGGGAGGCCCTTTCCCACCTTACATATTGTGTTCTTATGCAGAAACCATTTTTGATGCTCACCGGCGACGTGGGGGTGGGTAAGACAACGATTTTGAATTATTTTATCGCCTCTTTACGCAAGAAGAACAATATTTTGGTCATACCTTTTTTAAATCCTAGACTGTCTTTGGAAGAGTTTTATGCCGTATTAGCGGCAGAACTAAAAATACCACAAGCGAATAAAAAGGCCCATTTTTTGCTTTCCTTTCGCCAAATATTACACAAGCTGGTAGAAAAAGGTCGTACTTTGGTATTAATTTTTGACGAATGTCAGGCGGCTTCGGTGGAGCTGCTGGAGGAATTACGCCTAATTTCCAATTTAGCAGAGGGGGGAAAGGGACTCATTATTATCCTGGTAGGGCAGCCTGAACTTGAAAATAAACTAGAATGTGCAGAGCTTTACGCCCTAAAACAACGTATCACCTACAAATATCACTTGGGCCCCTTTGAGTCTCCTGAAGATGTATCGCAATATTTGATCACCAGGATTCTTAGGGCTGGGTCACCAAAGACAAAGATTTTTACGGAAGGGGCCATTGAGCTCATTTATCGTTATTCTAAAGGGGTCCCGCGGTTGATTAATATTTTGGCCGACCACAGTTTGCTAACGGCCTACTTAAAAGAGCAGGCGGTGGTTGACGAAGACGTGGTAAAAGAGTGTCTGCCTGAGGTGAAACATCTCTTAGAAGATATCCCGTTAAAGGGATCGCCTAATACCCGATTGGCTCCAAAAATTGGAAAAAAATGGTTATTAATAATTATTTTAATTTTGTCGATTATAATACTACTCTGGTTTTATCGCCATCAAATACCCTTGGGGGAGGAATTTTTTGGGTAAGCTTACCAATTTTTTTCGGCGAGTAGGACCTCTAGAAGAGGCAGAGGCCCCTCAAAATAATAAAAACGCGATTTATGGTGCTCCGGCCATTGATACCGATTTGTTGCCTTATGTAGAAATTTCAAAAATAGATCAGCGCATAATGGTTTATCATAAACCAGATAGTATAGTCGCGGAAAATTTTAAGATTCTGAGAAGTAATATATTGCATCCCCGTACGGGACTTCCTTCTAAATTTGTTATGGTAGCTAGTGCTATTCCTGGAGAGGGAAAAACTTTTGTTTCTTTAAATTTGGCGTTTTCTTTTGCAAGAAGTGTATCAACCGTATTGGTAGAAAGCGATTTGCGCAACCCTTCTTTTTCTACTTGGCTTGAATGTTCTTTTGCCGAAGGTATTTCAGATGCCCTTCTAGAAAAGGTTTCTATAAAAGATATTATTTATAAAACCAATTTTCCTAATTTATATTTAATACCAGCAGGATTTACTATAGAAGAAGCTAGCGATGCTTTTGCTTCTGAAAGATTAGTTATTTTTTTGGATCAGTTACGTCAATACTTTCCTAAATCTTTTGTCATTTTTGATTCTTCTCCCGTATTAGTAGCATCTGAACCTATCTATTTGTCACGTCTGGTTGATGGTGTTCTTATGGTAGCTCGTTATGGTTATTCTGATCGTGATGGTATTAATGATGCCGTGGAAAAAATTGGTAGATCAAAAATTTTGGGTTTGGTTTTTAATGGATTCAATATTTCTTCTTTAAATATCATTTCTTCTAGATTTAAATACTATCATCTCTCCAAAAAATATTACCGAAAAAATGGATCATGATCTGGTTATTTCATCGCTATTATCCAGCTAGAAAACTTATATTCTTTGTGGTTGAGACTTTATTAATAATAATCACTATATTTTTGGCTTTCTATTTACACAATCACTATATTCCCGCTTATGTATTTTCCTTAGATTTTTTATTCAAAATAGTCTTTCTGGTCCTTTTCTTGCAATTATGGTTATATTATTTTAACCTCTATTCCTTTCGGAATGATGATAATTTAATAGAAATCTTTTTTCGTTTATTAGAAGCTATAGGTATAGCTACCTTTCTGATAGGTATTATTTATTTTATTTTTCCCTCATTAATGATTAGTTCTTGGTCTTTCATGGTTTTTCTCTTTTTGATTATTTTCTTGGCTGTTTCTTGGCGACTTGTTTATTTCTTTTTCTTAAAAAAGGGGTTTTTTAATGAAAAAGTAGCTATTCTAGGCTTTGGTGACTTAGCTAAAGAAATATTTTTTGAGATTAATAATCAGATCGACTGTGGTTTTTGGGTTAATCTTTTTATTATATCCAGCGATGATCAAAATAATAAAAAAGAATTAGATCGTATTAGAAGTTTATCTCGTCACCCTTTTGATATCCATACCTCTTTTGAGAAAATTTATGATGTATGCTTTGAAAAAGGGATTGATAAAATTGTGGTATGTTTAGACGAACGTCGTGGAGGATTACCCGTAGATGAATTGCTATATTGTCGTATGCAAGGCTTGGATATTGTCGAGGGGGAAACCTTTTACGAGCATTTAACCGGTAAGATAATTGTGGAAAAAATAAGACCCAGTTGGCTAATTTTTCACCAAGGTTTTCGTAAATCTTGGCACACCCTTTTTTTTAAACGCGTACTGGGGATTTTGCTGGCCTCTGTAGGTTTAATTCTAACCTTACCACTTACAGTTTTGGTTGCCCTAGCTATTAAATTAGACTCCAAAGGGCCGATCCTTTTTGTGCAAGAAAGGGTGGGTAAGGACGGGAAGGTTTTTAGGCTGTATAAATTTCGTTCTATGAAAGTAGATGCCGAAAAAGACCGTCCCCGGTGGGCCACCAAAAATGATCCTCGGGTAACCCGGGTGGGTCGAGTTATTCGCAAACTGCGTATCGATGAGATTCCTCAGATGTGGAACGTCCTAAAAGGGGATATGGCCTTTGTAGGGCCGCGGCCGGAAAGACCGGTTTTTGTTCAGCAATTACGCCAAAAAATACCCTTTTACGACCAAAGGCATACGGTGCAGCCCGGCATAACGGGATGGGCTCAAATTTGTTACCCTTACGGGGCTTCGGAAAAAGACGCTTTGGAAAAGCTTAAATATGACCTTTATTACATCAAATACATGTCTACTATGTTTGACTTTTATATTATTTTTAAGACGGTAAAAATTGTCTTATTTGGTGAAGGAGCGCGCTAATGTGTGGAATTGTCGGCTATGTAGGAAAACGTTCGGTTATACCGGTGCTTTTAGAGGGGCTTAGGCGTCTTGAATATAGAGGATATGATTCAGCAGGGATAGCTATCATCAATGAAGGTCGTCTAGAGGTGATTAGGGCCTTGGGAAAGTTGATCCAGTTACAAGAAATACTAGATAGCTATGCAGCACGGCCTAAAGGTATTGGTTTGGGGCATACACGCTGGGCCACCCATGGAGAACCTTCCCAGGCCAATGCCCATCCTCATAGGGATTGTACCGGGGAAGTGGTGGTGGTGCACAACGGAATTATCGAAAATTACCACGCCTTACGCCAAGAATTAGAAGCCCAAGGCCATGTCTTTACTTCACAGACAGACACCGAGGTGATCCCTCACCTCATTGAGGAAGAACTGAAGCATACTAACGATCTTTTAAGGGCCGTGGGACAAGCCCTCAAAAGGGTGGAAGGGGCCTATGCTATAGGTGTTCTTTGGTTGCGCGACCCCAAGACTTTAGTAGCTGCCCGGAACCAAAGTCCTTTGGTCATCGGGCTTGGGGAAGGGGAAAATTTTATCGCCTCGGATATCCCGGCGGTTTTGCCCTGGACCAACAAGGTTTTGTTCCTAGATGACGGCGAAATAGCCCTCCTTAGGGCAGAACAATGTCAACTGTTTCGTTTGGATGATTTGACTCCGGTGACTAAAGAGCCCAAGGTGGTTAATTGGGATGCCTCCATGGCTGAAAAGGCCGGTTATAAACACTTTATGCTTAAGGAGATCTATGAACAACCGCAGGCCATTTTAAATACCTTTCGAGGCCGTTTAGATCCCGAGACGGCAGAGGTAGATATCCCTGAAATTCAGCTATCTCCCGAGGAGATCAAGGCCCTCAACAAGATATGCATCCTGGCCTGCGGTACCTCGTATCATGCAGGATTAGTAGCCAAGTATCTTCTGGAACGTTGGGCCCAATTGCCTGTGGAGGTAGACCTGGGCTCTGAATTTCGTTACCGAGATTTTTTATTAGATGAGCGTAGTTTGGTCATCCCCATATCCCAGTCAGGTGAGACAGCAGACACGTTGGCCAGTTTGCGCCGGGCCCGTCAGACAGGGGCCAAGGCTATTGCTATATGTAATGTGTTGGGGAGTACCCTTACTAGGGAAACCGATGGGACAATTTATACCCATGCTGGTCCAGAAATTGGGGTGGCCTCTACCAAGGCCTTTACTAGTCAGCTTACAGCATTGCTTTTGTTGACCCTCTATTTTGGGAAGATAAGGGGTCATTTAGGGCAGGATCAGGCCCGGCGTATTATCAGGGGCCTCGTTCAATTACCTCAACAACTTGAAGGCCTGTTACAGACAGTTCATCCTCTTATCCAGGATATGGCCTACGATTACCACCGCAAACAACATTTTTTGTATTTAGGGCGTAATATATTGTTTCCCGTGGCCTTAGAGGGGGCCTTAAAATTAAAAGAAATATCTTATATTCACGCCGAAGGTTACGCAGCAGGGGAAATGAAGCACGGACCTATAGCCCTCATCGACGAAGATATGCCGGTAGTGGTTTTGGCCCCTAGAAACCACCACGTATACGAAAAAATGATTAGCAATATAGAAGAAGTGCGTTCTCGTCGCGGTCAAATCTTGGCCTTTGGCACCGAAGGAGACGAAGCTTTAGAAAAATTGGCTAATCATACCGTTTTGCTTCCCGAATGTGAATGGGAGCTTTCCCCTATTTTGTATACCGTACCTTTACAACTATTGGCCTATGAAGTAGCAGTAATTAGGGGCTGTGACGTAGATCAGCCACGCAATCTCGCTAAGAGCGTGACCGTGGAGTAAACCTATGGCGGTTATCTTGGTAACTGGTGGGGCGGGTTTTATTGGTTCACACCTGGTAGAAAGGCTTATTCAACAGGGTGAAGAAGTAGTAGTAGTGGATGATTTTAATGACTACTATTCGCCTAAAATAAAATGGCGTAATCTAAGAAATGTCCTTGAAAATCCCCTTTTTCATCTGGAACAAGGTGATATTAGAGATTTCCCTTTCTTAGAACGTATATTTAAGCGCTATCAGGTAGGTGAAGTAATACATCTGGCCGCTCGTGCCGGGGTGCGTCCTTCTCTGGAGGCCCCCATCTTGTATGAAGAAGTAAATGGTCTGGGTACGGTAAATTTGCTGGAATTGTGTCGGCAGTATAAGGTAGACAAGTTTATCTATGGTGGTTCCTCGTCTGTTTATGGAGATACAAGCAAGGTGCCCTTTTCGGAAGATGATTGTTGTGCTCAACCAGTATCTCCCTATGCCGCTACCAAAAGGGCCAATGAGTTGATGTGCTATACATATCACCACTTATTTGGCCTAAAGGTCGTTTGTCTACGCTTTTTTACGGTCTATGGCCCCCGCCAGCGTCCGGAAATGGCCATCCACAAATTCACCCGTCTCATCGATCAAGGGCAAGAAATACCGGTGTTTGGCGATGGGTCTTCACGAAGGGATTATACTTATATAGACGACATTATTCAGGGGATCATCGCGGCCCACGAAAAAGATTTTGGTTTCGAAATTTTCAATCTCGGCGAGTCTAAAACCACAGATTTGATGACGTTAATCCATTTAATTGAAGAGAATTTGGGTAAAAGGGCCAAAATCAAACACTTGCCCTTTCAGCCTGGGGATGTAAAAGTGACCTATGCTGATATTTCCAAGGCCCGCTCCCTTTTGGGGTATGATCCGCAAGTTCCTATTGAAGAAGGTATCAGGCGTTTTATAGCTTGGTATAAAGAAGAAGCTCGAGACCTTATTTGAGGAAAAAGATGTTAATAGTTCCGGCTATAGATCTAATAAATCAAAAGTGTGTTCGCTTATATCAAGGGGATTATACCCAGGAGACGGTTTACAGTGACGATCCAGTGGCCGTGGCCCGGTCTTTTAAAGAATGTGGGGCCCAGTTGATTCACATTATTGATCTTTCTGGGGCCAAAGAGGGACGAGCCGTGCACCGGGATATTATTCGGCAGATCGTTCACCAAGTAGATGTCCCCGTAGAGGTCGGAGGAGGTATTAGAGATTTAAAAACTATAGAAAAATATCTAGAAGATGGGGTTGACAGGGTAATTTTGGGTACCATAGCTTGCCGTCAACCTTCTTTGGTTAAAGAGGCAGCCCGGATGTTTGCAGGGCATATAGTAGTAAGTATTGATGTAAGAGGCGATAGGGTAGCTGTGTCGGGCTGGGTAGAAGATAGTTCGATGCACTATATTGAACTTGCCAAACTTTTTGACGATGTTGGTCTCAGGTCTTTGATATTTACCGATATTACTAGAGATGGTACGCAGAAGGGAGTCAATATTTCTCGTTTAAAGCCCCTGCTAGAGACGGTTAACCTCCCTGTTTATGTTGCTGGTGGGGTTTCTAGTCTGGAAGATATCAAACTTTTACGGCCTTTGGAATCGATGGGGTTAGAAGGGGTAATAGTGGGTAGGGCCATTTACACAGGGGCCTTAGATCTTCGTAAGGCTATCCAGGTGGCTCAACAGGGTTAATTTCTTCCTTGCACAAATTATCCCATCTGCTAAAGACACCATAAAAACCACGCAGAATATTTTCTATTCGAATTAAGTACGAATTTACCCATGAAGAAAGGTAAAGAGAAAGAATTAATAGGTCATGTGGTGGATTTTGTCGAACACGGCAAAGTCCAAGCGGCCTATGTCCTGGGGCATAAAGACCGTCGGTTAAGGGTCTTATTGCAAACAGGGCGTGAAGAACTAATACCGCGCACCCGGATCTTGAGTCTTTCTCGTTTCCCATATAAGGCCTCCACCCGACAAGAACAGCTTGCCTTGCTGGCCCTGCGGGAAAGGCGTCGTGAAGAGTTGAAGCAGGAGCTCATCATGGAGGAATTATGGGAAGTGGTGGTGGATGAAACTGAAGAAATGAGCCCCGAAGAATTAGCCAAGGTGTACTTTGGTTCAGAGGTCGACGATGACCAAATAGCCGCCATATTAAGGGCCGTTTTAGAAGATAGATTCTTTTTTCGTTATCGTGAAGGTCGCGTCCTCATCCATTCTAGACAGGAGGTAGAACGGCTAAAAGAGGCCCGGCGTAAGGAAGAAGAACGCCTCCAACGTCAAGAAGAGGGGCTGCGTTGGTTAACGGCTTTTTGGGAAGACAGAGAGGAAGATATCTCTAAAAAGACAAAAAATTATTGGATAAAGGCCCTTAAAGACTTTTATCTTTATGGTGAAGAGGCTCAAGGAGCCAGGGAGACCAAAGAACTGCTTCAACGAGCAGGTATTACCCGTCCAGGGCTTATCTTTCAAATATTACATAAAGCCGGTCTGTTTGCCGAAGACGAAAACATTGAACTCTTACGCTACGACATCAAAGAATCTTTCCCCCCCGAAGTGGAAGCGGAGGCCCAAAGAGTAGTCGCGCGGGGTTTCTCTTGGGAGGGACGACGAGATTTACGGCACCTGCCATTAATAACCATTGATGGTCCAGAAACACGAGATTTTGATGATGCCTTGTCTCTTCATTACGAAGCGGACTCTTTAGTTGTGGGTATTCACATAGCCGATGTGGCTACCTTTGTTGAACCCCAATCCGTCCTGTTTAAAGAGGCCCTAAGGCGGGGAACCACCCTTTATTTGCCCGAGCGCATTATACCCATGCTACCTCGTAGCCTGTCCGAAGAGGCAGCAAGCTTAGTAGTGGGTAAACAAAGGCCAGCCCTGTCTTTTTTGATACGTCTCTCCAAAGAGGCAGAGATTATCTCTTACGAGATTTTTCCTTCAGTGGTGTGTGTAGCTAAAAGGCTTACTTATCAAGAGGCAGATAATCTTCTAGCTACTGATGAAGTCCTCAAGGTTTTACACGAACTGGCCCGCAAATTATTTGCACGACGCTTGGCCTCTGGGGCCCTACCGGTACTACTTCCCGAAATAGAAATTCGCGTTCGGGACGGCCAAATTACCCTAGAACGTCTGGAATTTACTCCAGCCCGGTTTTTGGTTTCGGAATTTATGATCCTGGCCAATTTTGTAGCGGCAAGATATTTTCAAAAGCACAATTTACCCGCCATATATAGGTGTCAGGCCAAACCCCGAGAACGCCTTATAGATGGCGAAGAGCATGATCTCTTAAAGAATTTTCTCCAGGTCCGGCATTTGTCTAAAGGAGAATTGATCCTTACACCTGAATTTCATCATGGCCTGGGCTTGCCGGTTTATACCACGATTTCTTCTCCTATTAGACGAATAGTAGACCTTTTGATGGAACACCAGATTTTGAGCCATCTTTTAAGTGGCAAACCACGTTTTTCTGCGCAGGAATTAACTAATTATTTACGAAACCTCTCGTCTGTTTTAGAGGCCGCAAGTAATATTTCGTCCCGTACTTTTCGTTACTGGCTGTTAAAATATCTCCAAAAAGAAGCCAAGGGGAAAGTACTTTCGGGTTTGGTCGTAGAGGTTTATCAACGGAAGGCCAGAGTCTTATTGCCTGACTATATGCTTACTGTAGATGTCCCTCTCCCCCCTACGTTTACGCCTAAAGTTGGTATGTCTCTCCGTGTGGTCTTAAAGAACATAAATCCTAGAGAAGATTTAGTACGTGCCTTTTTGGCCCATTAGGGATTTTGGGTCTACTACTACTTGATTACCTCCCCGTTTTTTGGCCTCGTAGAGGGCGTTATCGGCACGTAGAATGAAGTCGTCTATAGCGGAAGTCAGGCTTTTTTCGTCTGGTTTGAGAAAAAGAGCCAGACCTATCGATAAGGAGGCAGGGGAAAAGTCTTCCTCTTTGAAACGCCTACATATCCTCCAAGCTGCTTTTAGGGCGAGTTCGGTATTGCATTGGGGGATCAAAATAGCAAATTCATCTCCTCCATAACGGAAAGAGAGGTCTACATGACGCCTGGTAGAGGTTAACATTATTCGAGCCAGGTACTTAAGGAGCCGGTCTCCTGCTTGGTGCCCGTAATAATCGTTATAGCTTTTGAAATTATCGATGTCTATCATGGCCAAATGGAGATTGTATTTTTGCCGCCAGGCTCGATAGCTCTCTTCTTGTATTTTTTCTTCGAAATAGCGACGGTTAAAAATTTCTGTAAGAGGGTCAAAAATTATCAGGGCTTGCAACTTTTGGCGCAGGTGGCGTTCCTTTAAAATACGGTTTATTTTTGCTTCTAATTCGTCCAGGTCGAAGGGCTTTTTGATAAAATCGTTGGCTCCGGCACGAATTACGTCTGTGTAGCTATAGTCTCTGGTATAGCCCGTCATGGCTATGATGTCTGTATCGGGAAATTGTTTTTTGATGGTTTCAATGAGCCTTAGACCATCTAACTTGGGCATACAAATGTCGGTAATAACCACGGAAAAGGGCCCCTTTTGTTGTAAAATACTCAAGGCCTCTTCCCCGTTAAGGGCCGTCATACAGGAATAACCAAGGGTTTGAAGATAATCTTTTAATAACTCCACGATGAAGATTTCGTCATCTACAACGAGGAAGCGAAGCTTTTCGGTATTTAGTAAATAATTTATTTTGTCCATCTTTCCAGGAAAGATAATCGGCAAGAATGGCCGAATGATCAAATACTAATTCTTCAAAGGGAATTTGATGGCGAGGGAATAAACAGGCCAAGGCAGCGTCGTCGCCACCGCGTGGTGTCCCTTGCGCACGGGCAATGAATACGGTGGTAATGGTATGGAAGCGGGGGTCTCTGTCGGGAGAAGAATAGGTATAAAACTGGCAAATTAATTCTATAGATAAACCGGTTTCCTCTAAGGCCTCTCTACAGGCAGCCTCTTCGAGACTTTCGCCGTAGTCTACAAAACCTCCCGGCAGGGCCCACCCATGCGGGGGATTTTGGCGTTTTATCAAGACTATCTGATCTTTTATTTCGATAATAATATCCACTGTGGGAAAGGGGTTGCGGTAAGTCCATACTTCTTGGCCACAATGGGGGCATTTTAGGCCTTTTTTCATATCTACTCCTTTTGATAAAGGTTATCGGCCAAGACGAGATTGTCCCGGTGAATGACTTCTTCTTTTCTTTGGGTGCCTAGGAGGCGCGATATCTCTCGGCTGTGACGCCCCAGGATGCGGCGTAATTCACCAGAAGAATAATTAGAAAACCCCATGGCTACCAGTCGTCCTGTTTCGTCACAACAGGCCACACAGGCCCCAGGAGGAAAGTCCCCCTGTACTTCTTTGATACCGGCAGGCAGTAGGCTACAGCCTTTTTGCTGTAACGCCTTAACGGCTCCCTGATCCAAGATTAGGGTGCCTGTAGGTTTTTGGTGGTAGGCGATCCAAAATTTGCGGGCCGTTAAGGAAGGTTTGTGGGGGGCAAAAAAGGTCCCTATCTCTTCTCCGGCAAAGATCCTTTCTAAGACAAGAGGCTCCCGACCGGGGGCTATAATCATGGGTATACCCAAAGAAGTGACCATTTTGGCGGCCCTAATTTTGGAAACCATGCCTCCGCGCCCAAAGCGTCCCGGGCGCTTGCCGGCCATGGCTTCTATTTCTGGGTCTATTTTACTGACAAAACGTATGCGTTTAGCCTCAGGGGCTTCGCGGGGATCCTTTTCGTATAAGGCATCTACGTCGGACAGACAGACCAGAAGATCGGCCTGGATTAAACCTACTACCATGGCCGCCAAAAGATCATTGTCCCCAAACTGGATTTCTTCCACAGAGACCGTATCGTTTTCGTTAATTATGGGGATTACCCGCCAATTTAGGAGCGTTTGCAGGGTATTACGGGCCAAAAGATAGCGTTTACGATCTTCGAGATCCGTACGTGTAAGTAGTATTTGGGCGGCCTTCTGGGCGTATTTTTCTAGGGCCTCTTCCCAAAACTGGATCAAACTAGCTTGTCCTGTGGCGGCTAAGGCCTGTTTTTCGCTCAAAGAGAAAATACGGCGGGGAAACCCCATTTTTTTACGGCCACAGGCAATGGCCCCCGAAGAAACCAGGAGTACTTCGTAGCCTTGCCGGCAGAAACGAGATAGTTCTGAGGCCAGATTTTCAATAACCGAGCGTTCCAGGCCGTCTTGGCCGGTAATCACGGCACTGCCTACTTTGACCACCAGACGAAAGACCTTGCGTAAATAAAGACATCTTTCCTGCATATCAACCAGCCTTTAAGCCTACCTTTTTAGGGTTAGAAGACGCCAGAGCCCTTCTAAGAGTTCTTTTATACCCTGCCCCGTGGCCGCGGATATCAAATATACAGGTAAGCCTTGTTCCTCCAGGGTCTCTTTCAATGGAATGAGGACCGACAAATCATTTACCAAGTCGATTTTGTTTAAGGCCACGGCCGCGGGTTTTTGTAACAGTTTTTGATGATAATGGGCCAGTTCTTGTTGAAGCACCTTTAGCTCGGAAAGTATGCCCTCTGGGCCCTTTTGGGCCTCCAGCACGTATAACAATACTCTGGTGCGTTCTATGTGACGTAGGAAGTCTAGTCCGAGGCCCACCCCTTTGTGGGCCCCTTCCACAAGGCCTGGTATATCAGCTACCACAAAACTACGCTCCTCGGATAGTCTTACTACACCGAGATTTGGGGTAAGTGTAGTAAACGGATAGTCGGCTATTTTGGGCCGAGCCGCTGAGATACGAGACAATAGGGTCGATTTACCGGCGTTAGGTAGGCCCACTAGTCCTACATCGGCAATTATCTTCAGTTCTAATATTATCCAGCGTTCTTCGCCGGGTTGTCCTTTTTCGGCAAACCGGGGCACTTGGCGCGTGGGGGTAGCGAAGTGGGCGTTCCCTCGTCCGCCTTTGCCCCCTCGGGCCACCACAAATTTTTGCCCTGGATGGGTAAAATCACAAAGGATTTGTCCCGTTTCTGCATCGCGGACAATTGTCCCCACCGGGACCTTGAGGACAAGATCTTTGCCCTTCCGGCCAGCCATTTTCTTTCCACTGCCGGGCCGGCCATTTTCGGCCTTAAATTTGGTGCGGTAGTAAAAGTCGTAGAGGGTGTGGAGCTGTTCTGAGGCCTCTAAAATAACATCTCCTCCCCGTCCGCCGTCCCCACCATCAGGGCCTCCTCGGGGGACGTACTTTTCGCGACGGAAACTTACACACCCATGTCCGCCATCACCGGCTTTTACGTAAATTTGGGCTTGGTCTACAAAACGAGACATATCCTTTATCTTAAAGGAGACTAATCTAAGCGTAAGAGGTAATAGGCAATCTTGTCAAACAAGATGGTCATATCGGACTGTTCTACCACAACGTTAGGTGGGTGTTTTATACTGGTGGGGGCAAAATTCACAATGCCTTTTATACCCTCTCGAATAAAACTATCGGCCACTTCCTGCGCCGCATCGCAAGGAGTGGCTATGACACCTATCTCTACCCGGTGTTCACGTACTATATAAGGCAGTTGTTCCATGGCATAGACATAAATATCGTTTACTACTTTGCCAATTTTAGCCGGGTCAACATCAAAGGCGGCTACAAATTTAAACCCCCGGCGAGTCAAAATTTCGTACGAAAGGAGGGCATGACCCAAATGGCCCACGCCGGCCAAGACCATCGGCCATTCTCGATCGGTCCCCAGGATGCGACGAATACTTTTAAGTAGGGTTTGGGCCGAGTATCCTACCCCTCTTACCCCAAATTGACCAAAGTAGGAGAGATCTTTGCGTAACTGAGCTGGGTTTACTCCACAGGCCCTGGCCAATTCTTCAGAACTTATTAAATCGCGCCCTTCTTGGAGGAACCGCTCCAACGACCGGGCATACATTCCTAAACGGTAGATAGTTATACCTGGAATCCTGAAGTCTGACATGCTGTTCATATAATAACCTAAAAAAAACTCTTGAGAAGATGGATTAGAACGAGATGAAACGGGCGGAAATGAAAAAGGCCGTGAGGTATTTGCCCCACGGCCTTTTAAAGTCTTTTTTAGTTGCTGTTAGGCACCGATGAGAGCCAAGTAGCTGGGCAGCTTAGCAAATACGAGATAGAAGCTCAAGACCAAGGCGTAAAGGGTCAATGCTTCGATAAAGGCCAAACCCAAGATCATGGTAACGGTGAGCTTACCAGAAATTTCAGGGTTGCGGGCCATACCTTCACAAGCACCCTGTACGCAGTGACCCATGCCCACACCACAACCAAAAGCGGCGATTCCTACACCCAAGCAGGCACCAAGTACTACTAACCCCAAGAAGCCGTTACCAAGAGCAGCCTGGGTAGAAGCATCAGCTGCAAAAGCAAAGGATGCACCAGCCATTACCAATACAACCGCCAAAGCCAAAACCTTTTTCATAACCTCTCCCTCCTGTCTAAAAATTTAATTTTTTGTCTACAAAGAAGGGGATACAAAGTTTGGCTCCGCATCCCCGTTTGATCTCTATATTAATGTTCTTCCTCCACGGCTCCCGCAAAGTAGGCCAGAGAAAGCGTTATAAAGATGAGCATCTGTACAAAGGCCACTAGAACGCCCAAGGCCAAGATAGGTAAGGGAGCCAGAAAAGGTCCTCCCAAGACTAAGAGAATACCAATGAGCGATTCTTTGGCCATCATGTTGGCAAAGAGTCGTACAGAGAGAGAAATAATTCGGCCTACGTGGCCGAAGATTTCTGCCGGGGCAATCAAGGGGATTAAAGCCGGTATAGGCCCTAAGAATTGTTTGAAATACTTTAATCCTTGGAAACGAAGACCCAAAAAGTGATAGTAAACAATGGTTATAAGGGTAAGCCCCAACGTGACATTAATATTGGCGGTGGGGCACATAAAACCAGGAATAAGACCGAGATAATTGCTGAACAATATATAAACGGCAAACATTACAATGAGCGGAAAGACATAGGGGACCAAATTGATTTTACCCGGACCTTCTTCGTGGGGTACGTTGTCTTTGGTAAAATCATACAGAGATTCCACCACGAATTCCCAAAAATTTTGTCCCCCGCGCGGGATAAACTCCCGTTTGCTGAGCCCCCATTTGATTAACACAATGATCAAGATACATACGAAATAGCTATTTACCATGTGGGGGGCAAAAATGTAGGCCATTATACCCCAATGCGAGGCTTCCTCATAATAATGAGGCCCCGAAGGAATACCCAACAGTTGCAACAAGAAGCACAGAAAAAACAGAGGATGCTCCATACTTCTAACCCTCCTTAAATTTTAGCCAGAAATTACGTCCGACCTCTCTAAAAAAGCAAAGTAAAATATTTACTATAACCACGGAAATACCCACTAAAAGGGGCAAAGGATGGACAATTCGGACCTTTATCACAAAAAACAGGACAAAAGCCGTGGCTATTAAACGCAAATAATATTTCAGTAAATATTGGAAGAGATAACTTCTAGATCGCCGCGGCGCAGGGCGGCGTGTAGCAACTTCTTTGAGTATAGAACGTACGTCTTTTTTGGCCGAACGAAAATTCAATACAGCCAAAAGCCCTCCAATTAGTACGCTAAATAAATCCACCAGAGACCCGGAAAGAAGATAATAAACAAGAGCCAGAGTTACTAAAAGCAAATAGGTGGTATATTCTAGAGTTTTTAGGAAATTTTCGTTAATTTCTAAACGAATCATCTCTTTTTCTCTTTATTACGAAAACGTTTTTTGGTCATAACAAAAATATTCTTGATCCCTCCCGCAATCCCAAAGGCCGCAAAAATTATGGTCAACCAGGGAGAAAAACGTCCGTGAAAGACCTTTTCATCTAAAAACCACCCTGTAATAAGGCCTGCAAATACGGCCCCACCAACTGCCAGACCTATACTTAAAAAGTCTCCTAGCAGACCCAAAAAATATTTAAAATTTTCGCCCATCAGCTATCCACAAAAATTATAGACCTCTCCCCCTTAGCACAGCCCAAGAGGAGAGTCAACAGGGGAAAGGTGTTTAGAAAGAGCTTTAAGCGCCCTTTTTTTGAAAATAAACGTCTAAAGATCCTTTTTTAGGGGCCTATAAGTCTATAAAGCGCAGTTCCTTACAGTGCGGTATTTCCTGGCGGCGTTTGAGGTGTTGAAAGAAGACTTTCAGGGCCTCCTGTTTAAGCCCGGAAAGGTCATATTCGATGCCTTTGAGGTAGAGGAGGCATTCGTTAGACGAGAGTCCCGAGAGTTTGACGCATTGGCTGGCCAAGCCGGTCAAGGCCGCCAGGCCTTTGGCCCTGGATAGGTACAAGGCTGTGGCAAAGTTTCTTATTTCCGCGGCCTTTTGGGCCCAAGACTCGGGCCTTACGGCAAAAACAGCAAAGACAAAAGGGAGTCCTGTGTGTTCCATCCAAAGAGAGGCAAGATCATAGGCATGAGGTCGTGGCGGATAATGACGCAACTTCAAGGCCTCATCGCCAATGGCTAAATAGGCGTCTTTATCTTTTAAATCTTGTAAATAACCTCGGCGATAAATAGGCCGCTGACCACAGAAATCTTCTAACAGGAGTTTTAAGAGGGCTACCGAGGTGGCACTGGCCTTGGTGAGCAGTATCTCTCTTGCTGTTAATTTATCTAAGGGCCAAGAGGAAAATAATAATACACTTCCCACCCGTCCCGTGGCGCTTATTGATATGTCAGGAAGTAACAAATAGTCTCCCAGGGCATATTCATAGGAAGATACCAAACCTAAGTCGATCTCCCCCTGGGCCAGGGCCTTATTTAGGGTGGTGGGATGGGCTTCAAAGAGTTCCCACTGCGCATTCCTAGCTTCTTCCCTTAGGCTAAACAACAAGGGTGCCGTATTGAGATAAGAGACTAGACCAACGCGTAGTTTCATTTTAATAATCCTCATTATGTTCCAAAGATCTTGTTACCAAGACTTAACATATTACGAATTTTCCGATCTAAAAGAGTTCCCGTTGCGTCATGCTGTTTTTACCCGCTTTGGTGGGGTTAGTAAGGGGCCCTATTCTAGTCTGAATCTGAGTTTTGAAGTGGGAGATGACCCCCAGGCCGTGTATGAAAACCGTTACCGCATTAAACAGGCCCTTGGGGTGTCACGGTTAGTTTCGGCCAAGCAAGTCCATGGCAAACGATATTTTCTTTGTTCTAGCCCCTTGAAAAAAGATATAGAGATAGAGGGCTGCGATTTGATCCTTACTGATCAACAAGGTGTAGGTGTTCTTATCAAACAAGCCGATTGTCAGGCCTTTATGTTATATGATGAACGCCAGCACTCTCTGGCCTTGGGGCATGCAGGTTGGCGAGGTTTGGTGGCGGGCATTCTGGAAGAAGCGGTGGAGCTTATGCAACGCTGTTTTGGTTCTAAGGTTGAGGACCTGTGGGCCGCGGTCTTTCCTTCTCTCGGTCCGTGTTGTGCCGAGTTTCGCGGTTATAAAGAGCTTTTTCCCCCTTCCTTTTGGCCCTTCCAGATAAAGCCCAATTATTTTGATTTGTGGTCCTTATCCGTCCACAAATTGCGTGCCAAAGGGCTTAATCCCGCCAGGATTTTAACCTCTGGTTTATGTAATAAGTGTCATAGAGAATTTTATTCTTACCGCCGCGAAAAGGTTACCGGGAGGTTTGGTTCGGTAGCGGTACTTTGTTAAAGACGCTCTTGGTAGAATAATATGGTATCTAAGAGGGCGAGGAGGCCTAGGCCCAGAGGAGAGGCCATTAAAGGGGGGATGTGGCCGGTGTCTCCCAAGGCCTTTATCCCTAAGTAGAGGGCCAGGCCGGAAAAGATGGCCAACAACCCCTTGGTTACTCCTTTACCCAAGGCATGACGCCCCCGTTCTTGTAAGAGCATGACCAGGGCTAAGGCCAATAAAAACGGGGCCAATAAAGGGTAAAACACACGGTAGCTTATTTCTGCTTCGGTTAAACGGGTGGGAAGTCCGGCCTTTTTGAGAAAGAGTATTTGCTTCCAGAGCTCCCATAGGTGTTGTGTACGAGGTATTCTCTTTACTATAAGGACGGTTTCCGGACTAAAATCAAGACGCAGAATATGTTTGTCGAACCACTGGGGAACAAAGTCTTTAGCGCGTCTTTTCAAGAGTCCGTTTTTAAAAAGCCAAAGGTTATTCCCTTGGTAAGTGGCCTTTGGGGCCCAGATAATGAAAACAGGCCAGGCGTGTTGGTCTATCTTTACGTAGACGACGTCTCTCAGGTGTAGGCCTTCGGTATCAAGCACGTGACCAACGAAAAAAGAATCCACCCCTTTAAAATAGAGTTCACCTTTCAAGAGCAGTCCTTTGGGTTGCCGTTTTTTTACCTTGGTGGCCCAGAGGTATAATTGATGATAGGTAGAGGGGGGTAGTACGAGCTCCTCTAGGGCCACAAAGATCAGCGAAAGGATTAGGGTGGCCAAGATATACGGCCGCGCCAAGGACCAAACCGAAAACCCAAGGGTACGAAAAGCCAATAACTCTCCTGCCCGAGCCAAGAAGGCCATGCCTAAGAGACCACTTAGGCTTAGAATTATGGGCCAGGTCTCAAAAAGTATTTGGGGTATCTGGAACGACAGATAATGCAGCAGAAAAGCATAGGAAAGCCCACTATTGGTTACGTTGTCGATCTTGTCAAAGAATTCTATGAGCAAATACGTCCCGGTTATCAAGGGGAGTATAAGGGCTATCGCCCTGAAATAGGGATGGAGTAAATAGCGGGTATAAAGGCTCACGGTTTAAACCCCAATTTACCTTTATCTGCAAACCAGAGTAATAATAGGGATATCCCTCCCATGACCATATTGGGTATATTTAGAGATAAGCCCGGAGGTATCAGGCCCCGCTGGGCAATATTGGTGGCGGCAGAAAATAAGAAATAGTAAAGCAAAAACAACATAACCGCCAATAAAAGACCTAGACCCTTTCCCGAGGCCCGCATGGTTATTCCTAAAGGAGCTCCTAGGAGGGCGAGAAAAAAGGCCGCTCCCGGGAAAGCCAATCTCTTCCAGTATTCTATGAGGTATTTTAGCCGTTTTGGGCTACGGGGAGGAAATTTTTTCGCCATGGCCCTTAAGGTGGACAGAGAGAGTTCCCCTCGGCTTGGGCTTCGGGAATGTTGTAAATGGGTTAAATCAAACCGATAAACGTATTCTTTGAAACGAAGTTCTTCGGTTTCGTTATATTTGTGGTTTACCAGGTGGATACAACCGTTAAAGAGTCTAAAAATGACTTGCTTACCGTGTAGTTCCATTTGTCCCTTAGAGGCAAAAATAAGACCTCTCTTGCTGGGGGTAGATCGGTCTACAATAAAGACCGACGCAAAATTTTTGCCTCCATGCCAACTTTGCTGTACAAAAATAGAAAAACCAGGGATCCAGTTGATAAAACTTTTAGGCGGTATGCCCTGGGCAAGCTTGCGCTGAGTGAGGTCAAAGAGGAAATTGCGCAAGGCCCTTTTGCTCCAAGGCATAAGGTTTAAGGTTACCCAAAAAGAGAGCAAAAAAGTTAACAAGGCCAGAGTTATCACGGGAGGTAATAATTTACGAAAGGGGATGCCCAGACTCTGAAAGGCCAATATCTCTTGGTCTTGAGAAAGACGCATAAAGGTAAAAAGTACCGCTATTAGTCCTGCTAAAGGGAGGGTAAAGGTCAAAAAATACGGCATTAAATAGCTAAAAAGATGCACATAATCGCGAAAATAAAGGTGCTCTTGGGAAAGGGTTAAGACTAAAGTGGCTAACCGAATACTTACCAATAAGCTATTTAAAGTTAACAAACTAACGATAAAAAGGAGGAATATTTCACGGCTTATATAGCGCCACAGGATCAAATTGGACCCCTTTATACGAAAATGTTTTTAGATCTTAACCAGATTAGAAAATTTTCCCAAATTTTACTTTTAATGTCGGTCTGTACAAGGTCTTTATTTTTTGATCTATGGAGTCCTTGGGCATAACCCTTTTGGTGAATAAATGGAGATGAATTTTGAAGAGGCCTACAAATGGCTCTGCGGTTTTCAATTCTTTGGGATCAAGCCCGGGCTTGAGCGTATTTGCACCCTATTGCGGCGTTTAGGGCGTCCTGAACAGAAATTTCCTGTCATCCATATTGCAGGCACCAACGGCAAGGGATCAACGGCGGCTATAGTGGAGACGATTTTGCGCCATCACGGCCTGCGCACGGGCTTATACACCTCGCCGCACTTGTTTTCTATTTGTGAACGTTTTGTGATAAATGGTAAGCCCATCTCTCCGGAAGAGTTTGTCCATTTGTGTTTAGAGATTAAAAGATCTTTAAGGGGCCTTGCGGTCACGTATTTTGAGCTCACTACGGCCATGGCCTTTTTTCTTTTCGCTCAGCTCGGGGTAGAGGTAGCGATAGTGGAGTGTGGCATGGGAGGGGCCCTGGATGCCACTAATGTGGTCAGCCCCTGGGTGACGGTGATTACCAGTGTAGGCAGAGATCACGAAGCATTTTTGGGGCATAGTTTGGCCCAAATTGCCGCCGAGAAGGCCGGCATTATCAAAAGGGGGGTGCCTGTAGTGGTGGGGCCGGTGCCCAAGGAGGCCTTAGAGGTCATTTTGTCTCGGGCCAGAGAGAGGGAGGCCAAGGTTTGGCTCTATGGAGAGGATTTTTGTGTTTTAAAGGCCCAAGAGGGGCTTGTCTACAAAGGAGACAAGGTGTTCTCTGGCCTTGGCCTAAGGCTTAGAGGTACCTATCAGAGGATTAATTTGGCCCTGGCCCTAAAAGTGAGCGAACTGCTGGAACAGCGTGGTTTGCTTATTCAAAAAGATACAATAACGCGTGCCTTACAGGCGGTTATTTGGCCTGGCCGTTACGAGATTTTTTCTCTTCGAGATAAAAAGATCATTTTAGATGGAGCGCACAATATAGACGGTATAAAGGCCCTTATATACTCCCTGAGGGAAGATGGTATTAGGCGCTATGATCTGCTTTTTGCTGCTTCTAACGAAGGGGAGACCAAACCTTTTAGGGAGATGTTAGCCTACTTGGTACCAGGGGCAGCGAGGGTTTTTTTATGTGAGCCCCCAGGGCCCAGGCGTCCGGTAACCATAGAAGAATGGAAACAGGCCTTACCGAAAATCTTTTCTTCAGCCCCCAGGGCCCCTGCGTTTTTCCTAGAATCTTCTTGGCAAAAGGCCCTAGAAAAGGCTTTAGTTTTTTCTGATGTACCTCTTTTAGTCACGGGCTCATTATATTTGGTAGGCTATGTCCGCCAGGCCCTACGGCGGTATGGTTTTGCTTTCTGAATAAAGGGGTAGAGGGTAACATGTGGCCTCGACTTGATGTGCATCCCCAGAGACATCCACGCTTATTGTTTGCCGATATTCACGGGCGTATTTTTGAGCATCCTAAGCTGTTAGCCTTGGGGCTTACGGGCCTTGATCTTGTGCTTCCTACTCCGGAAGATTTTATTCCTCTACCCCAGGGAAGTGCGCTCTATGTGCTTCCTGATCGATACCCCATTGGTCTTGATCCCCAACGGGAGGAGGTAGAAATAGTATACGAGAACCCTTTTGAGGAAGGCCAGCCGGCCTATGCTGTAGCGGCTTATTTGGCCCCGGCCCATACCCAAACATTTCTTGCCCCTTATCAAGAGGGCCGAGAATCCCTTCCTCCGTTGCCCCTTTTTTCGTATGCCTGTGTGGGGTGGTGGAAGGGGCGATTTTGGGTGACCGCGTTTAGGTCTGATTTTGATCACCGCCAAGAGGTACGTTTTTTTGACGAAAAAAAGATTGTGCAGGCGGCGGAGAAAAAAATAAAGGCTTATCCCCGCAATCGTCTGGTGAGACACCTGGTAGAGAACTGCGTATTACGTTATCGATGCCCGGCAGCACGTAATTTTGTCCTCGGTCGGTGGGAGGCCCCTATTCCCACTTCACCGGTTTGCAACGCGCGCTGTCTGGGTTGCCTTTCGTGGCAAGGACAAGATGGTCCCCATGTGGCGCAAGAGCGGCTTGAATTTATCCCCTCTCCTGAAGAGATAGCGGAGGCCATGGTCCCTCATCTCAAAAGGGCCCCGCGTGCTATAGTGTCTTTTGGCCAGGGGTGTGAAGGAGAGCCCCTATTGCAAGGGGCTCTTTTGGCCCAGGCGATAAGATTGCTGCGTTCTAGTACAAACCAGGGTACTATCAACTTGAATACCAACGCCAGTCTGCCCGAGGTCGTAACACAATTGGGGCGGGTAGGGCTTGATAGTATGCGTGTTAGTCTAGTAAGTGCGCGTCCTCGTTATTATGAGGCCTACTTCAGACCCAAAGGGTATGGATTAGACGACGTAAAAATGAGTATAAGACGATTTAAATCCCTAGGGGGCTTTGTTTCCCTAAATTTGTTTATTTTTCCCGGAATAACCGATGAAGAGGAAGAGGCCGAAGCATTGGAAGAAGTTGTGTCTTACGGGGTAGATTTTATACAACTACGCAATCATGCTATAGACCCTATTTGGTATCTGGGCAGAATTAATTACCAATCGGCAGGAAACAGGTTAGGGATCAAAGGGTTGCTGAAAAGGCTTGCTCAGCGCTTTCCTCGATTGAGATTTGGTTACTTTAATCCACCTTTGCGATGAGAACCAAAAGTTTAATAATATGGGTGCTTGTTTTGTCTTGCTGGTCTTTGAGGCTTGCCTGGGGCTTGGAGCGCTTTCTGATTCCCCTTGATTCTTCTGTGGTGGGGGAGCCCACTTGGCATACCGTGCAACCCAAAGAAACACTTTTGGATATCGCTCGCTATTATGATCTTGGTTACAATCAAATTGTCTTGGCCAATCCTGGTGTTGATCCATGGCTCCCTCCGGTGGGCAAGCAAGTCCTAATACCTTCTTCGTATGTATTACCCCTTTATAGGGCGGGTATAGTGGTTAATTTGGCGGAAATGCGCCTTTATTTTTTCCGTTGCGAGGCCGGCAAACAAGTAGTGTATACAGCCCCTATTGGGGTGGGAACTGAAGGTAAACTTACCAAGCTAGGGGTGTATACCATTATACGCAAGGTTAAAGACCCCTTTTGGCATGTGCCGGAATCGATTCGTAAAGAAGATCCCTCTTTGCCCGAGGTGATTCCTCCAGGCCCTTCGAACCCTTTAGGGAACTACGCCCTCTATTTGTCTCGAGAGTCTTATGCCATTCACGGGACCAACAAGCCATGGGGTATTGGACGCCGGGTCAGTCACGGTTGTATACGTCTTTACCCCGAAGACATAAAAAGCCTCTTCCCTTTAGTGCCTGTGGGTACTCCTGTTTTTATTATCTACCAGCCTTATAAAGTGGGCCTAAGAGGAAGAAAAATTTATTTACAAGCCTTCCCTGATTTTGAAAAAAAGATCAAACACCCCCTCTTTGAGGTCTTACGGCAGATAAATCTCTTAGAATCTAAAATAAACTACCCAGTACAAGTAGACATCTTAAAAATCAAAGACACCCTCAAGGCCCATAGCGGTGTCCCCACCGTTATAGGTGAAGTTCGGTGGAGACACCACTAAATTGTTATTTACGTAAACCCTTTTCGAATACGCGTTCTATTTTCGTAGCTGCAGCGTCGGCCTTAGCGGCTGCTTTGGCTGCTCGGTTAGCAGCGGCATCAGCCCTTTCCGCGGCCATAGCAGCGGCCTGAGAGGCGGCTTCAGCCCGTTGGGCGGCTGCCTCTATACGAGCAATGGCTTCTTGAATCTTCTGACACTGGGCCGCTGCTTCCTTGGCTTCTTTGGAAGCCTCAATGGCTTCTTTCATGAGAGTACGATCTTCCTTAGATAAACCGCATCCTACAGGAAGGATCAAAAGGGAGGCTAATCCCACCGAGGCCACCACTTTTTTCAACCCTTTCATTGCCTACCTCCTTAGCTTTTTATTGAAGATTCTTTTATACGAACTTATACCCTTTTGGCAATGAAAATATTAAAGGAAAATATTAGGTGTTTTTAGATTTTTGAAGACTAGATTTTTTAAATCGGTGGTGATCAAGACCCAGATAGAAATTGAGCCAAGAGGAGGTCTTGTCCAGAGACCAGTCGCGAGGGGGCATAAACCCGTTTTTGAGCTCTTCTTCACGACCTACAGCCTTAAGGCGTTCGTAAACTTGTACATAAAAACAGCGTTTTCGTCCTGGATAGACCTCACACCACCCATTAATGCTTCCCCCACAAGGTCCATTTCTTAGCCCCTTAGCACACTGACTGTGGGGACAAAGATAAGCCAGTTCTCCTAAAGCACAGTCGCCACACTCTTGGCAGTTAAAAAGGAGCCACTTGAGGGCATATTCCCAGCGGGTAAAGATGTACTCTAGGCGGGAGCCCTTGACTTTTCGGGCTATCTTCTGGGCTAGAGGGTAGAATTTCTTGTGGGGTTCAAAGAACATATCGTGAAATAGTTGGTTAATCATATAGAAAACGGGCGGTTTTTTGGGCTTGGGGCGCGGTGTGGGTTCGTCTGTATTAAGGCCTGTTTGGGGATCCTTTTGAAAATAGTAAAAGGTGCCTTCGGGGCTGTTTTGAAATTCTGGGACAAATTCTCTCCAGGAGGGCAGATATTCGTCCATTTTGGCCAGAAGATAGGCCATATCCTCGTAGCGAGGACGCATACCACAAAAATGGACCCCGTTATACCCGAGTCCGTGTAATATTGCCGCCAGACGAGCTGCCCGTCGTAGGGCGGCTTTATAGCCTTCTTTGGGTGATGCATATTCCTTTTCTATTTGGGATAATAGCTTTTTAGATATATAGATACCAGGAATAGCACCCTGATAAATTAAGCGGGCCAGGCCTCGAGAAAGGATCATTACTCCCCCGATGAGGGGTATATTTAATCCTTCTCGGCCCATATATCGCTTTAGTTCGTCAAATTTACGGGCATCAAAGCCTACCTGGGTGATGACGAAGTGGGCCCCAGCAGCGACCTTGCGGTGGAGCTTATAGTATTGAGTCATTACTTCTGCTTCCAGTCGTTTAAAGGGCGATACTACACAACCCTTAAAAAAGGGCATAGGGGGTAATTTTACCCCTCCGCCAGGGGCCTCGGTGGGGAGCTCAAACCCCTTTTCCATCTGGGTGATCATTTGTAAGAGGTGCACTGCATCGAGATCAAATACTGGTTTGGCCTGTCCCATAAACCCGTAACGCGGGAAATCGCCCGTCATAATCAACAGGGTATGCAGACCCTCCCGATATCGGGCAAAGAGGGTACTTTCGATCTGGTTACGGTTTTTATCCTTACAGGAGAAGTGGATAAGGGCTTCTAAGCCCAATTTTTGTATTTCTCGGCCCACCACCGCAGGAGAAAGGGCCGGATGCCCACCGGCATTTTCGGTTATGGAAAGGGCATTTAAGCGTCCCTGTCGGGCAGCCTCTTCCGCAAAGCATATTATCTGGTCGAAATCTCTCTTACGAGTCCGACCTGGTACCAATTCAAACGTGAGGGTGAAGTGGTTTGGGTCCCGGATGCTGTCTCTAAACGTCGAACATAGGGCCATGATTAACCCCTAATGAGCCCCAGGCTTTTGAGTTTGCGGTGTAGATAACTGCGTTCAAGACCTATGGCTTCGGCTGTTTGGGAAATATTGCCCCGAAATTTGGTTATCTTGCGCTTTAAGAATTCTTTCTCAAAAAGTTGACGGGCCTCTTTAAAATTATCGCAGGAAAACCAGGGGGCCTCGGTGGAGGGGCTGGAATCTTTCTGGCAAATTTCTGGTGGTAAGTCTTTTACGGTAATTTCGGGACCAGTGGCCATAATGACCAGGCGTTCGATTAAGTTGCGTAATTCTCGGACATTTCCCGGCCAAGGATAGCGTTTCAAAATCTCTAAGGCCTCTGGATGAATTCGTTTGAGGCCCAAGCCGGTATTTTGGGCCAATTCGTGTAGGAATTCTTCTATAAGTTCCGGTACGTCTTCGGGCCTTTGGCGTAAAGGAGGAATCATTATAGGAACGACATTCAAACGAAAGAAAAGGTCTTCTCGGAAACGACCAGCCTTGATTTCTTGGGGCAGGTTTTTGTTGGTGGCCGCGATAACGCGCACGTTTACTTCAATAGAACGAGTTCCCCCTAAACGTTCGAAACGTTTTTCCTGCAATACGCGCAATACCTTGGCCTGGGCTGGTAGGCTCATGTCACCGATTTCGTCTAGGAAAAGGGTCCCCCCGTGGGCCAGTTCAAATTTCCCCTTTTTGGCCCTGTTGGCTCCGGTGAAGGCCCCTTTTTCGTGTCCAAATAGCTCGCTTTCAATGAGTTCGTCAGGTATGGCGGCACAATTGACCTCGATGAAGGGTCCTCCTCGACGATGAGATAGATCATGGAGCATCCTTGCTGCTACTTCTTTGCCAACCCCTGATTCTCCCATAATAAGTACGGTGGCATCTGTGGGGGCTACACGCTCTATTTCTTCTTTAACCCGCTGTATAGCCGGGCTGTTTC
>Ga0256840_1000090_pt1 | contig 76277 bp, 65 predicted proteins | sample 355202metaG_FD_185969 | JGI IMG/M metagenome (GOLD analysis project Ga0256840, IMG submission 185969) | Hydrothermal vent microbial communities from Mid Atlantic Ridge, Atlantic Ocean - 355-202 | ecosystem: Environmental > Aquatic > Marine > Hydrothermal vents | place: Atlantic Ocean: Mid... | reverse complement strand
GTTTGCCGGATCATAACGAAGCCGCTCATTGGTTTCCTGAATCATCCGCGGCACCACAGAGCTGCTGACAAAAGCATTATCCGCATGGCAGCCGAAGCAGATTTCATATTCATTGTTGGCTTCAGGCAAAACTGTACCGGAAATACTGATCCCCTTGACTCCGATCAGACGACCATTGACAGAAGGGGGGGAAGCCAACGGAGTTCCCTGATTGTTCACCTGGTGCGGGTTATGACAATCGGCGCATTCCACATGTTTGCTCATCGTCAAGGGATTTTCTGTGCTGTCATGCACCCCGGTCGCATAATTCATCGGGTGATTATAGAACTGCTCACTTGGACTCTGGATATTGATACCATCGCCACTCCCATTATGGCAGTTGGCCAAACAGGTTCCTTCTTCTGTGGCGCTCTGCAATAGATGTTTCGCGCCAGGAGCCCCATGCGGCTGATGACAATTTTCACAGCCCTGTTCGACGGTTGCTGGATCTGTTGCATGGGTACTGGGAAGCCAGCCAGTTTTGTCATGACAGGCAATGCAGAGCGCAGAATTGAGATTGCTCATAACCAAAAACTTGCCATATAGATCGATATGCGGATCATGACAGCTGGTACATTGCAACATCTGCCCATCATCCAGATGAACCTCTTGAGGCAAGCTGAGCGGGTCTTTCAGTTCCCCCTGCTGGACAGCCAATGACGATGTATAGGCAAAAGAGATCGGATGATCATCAGATAGATCGGTTTCCAGGTTTGACGAGCCAACTGGCATGGTGGTGATTCCGCCAGTTAGCAGAACCGGTTCGGTCATCCCTTCCAACATACCGATGGCAATAGTGCCATCGTGACAACTCAGACAGAGGCGTGATGCCCCGGTCGGTTGGCCGGGCTGAGCAACCAGCGTAGAGGAGCCATAAAGGTTGTAAACCGCTCCACTCTGCTGACGGTTCCAGAGCGGCGTAACCGAAGTAGCATGGTGAGGAGTATGGCAAAAAACACAGACCCGATCTTCAGCTGTTGCGGTGATCGTCCCCGGGCCGCTGGTTGAAAGATTGTGTTTGGTGGTCAGAATGCCAGCAAAGCTTGCTTCTGACAAAAAGATCAACACCGTCAAGCTGACCAGAACAATATTTCTATAGTTTTTCCAATGCCTCATGAAGGCCTCCGAAAATGATTGCAAACTATTTGGTTAAATGTCCCCGGCGGTGCCAGTTTAAGCAGTCTTGCAGTAAACTTGGGACTGTCCCCAGACCCAGCGGGGGCTGTCCCGAAGTTTACGAGCCACGAAGAACTGCGGCGGTTCACACCGCAAAAACCTACTGCGAAACCGTCTAATCGGTTCATATTTCCGTGCGTTTTAGACAAATAACGGTGTGTGCTATTCGCTCTCAAACTTACGAAAACCTGTCCTCGACCAGCCGATTTCTTGCTATGCCGCGTATTCTCGGACAGCCTCCTAGCGATTCAACTCTCTAAACACCTGGATTCTCCGGTTATAGGTGTCCGCAACATAAAGATAGGACTGCGAATCAATAAAAAGACCGGAAGGCATCCAGAACTCTCCGGGACGGCTGCCATTTTTACCAAAATTAAGCAGGAGCTGACCTGCTGCATCAAAAATCTGGACAGTATCAAACAGGGCATCACAAACATAAATATGCCCATGTTGATCTACAGCAATCCCTTTTGGTTTAGAAAAACTGCCCGGAGTATCTCCCGGTTGGCCAAATTGAGAAAGAAACTCTCCTGTGGCGGAAAAAATTTGAATTCGGGCATTGAGGGCATCTGTTACATAAACCTTGCCCTCTATGTCGACCCAGAGATCCGTCGGATAATTGAATTGTCCAGCTGCTGTTCCGCGCCCGCCAAAGCGGAACTGTTCGATTCCAGCAAGATCAAAAGCCACCACCTGGTGCGCTACGGTATCGGAAACATAGAGCAGTCGGTTGTGTTCACTGAAAGCAATCCCCGTTGGTCGACCGGTCTTCATGGAGATCAGGCGGCGCAAAGCTTCTTCTTGCAGGTCGTATTGCAGAATTGCCCCTTGCGAAGAATCGGTAATGTAGAGAGACCCATCAACATAAACCAGACCGATGGGTGTTGACAAAGGAACCTTCTCACTCCCTTCGATGAATCGATACCTGGTCGTCTGCATGTCAAAAACATGGATAAGCGAGGATCCCGTATCGGCAATGAAAAGCTGTTTTTCGTTATCAGTGCAGATACCGTAAGGTCGCGTGATTTGTGCCGTTTTAGGGCCAAGAAAAAAATCCCCCAGCTTTCCCCAAAAACCTGTGCGCGAAGCTGTCTCTTCGAGAATTTTGTACTCTTTGACCCATTCGATTTTCGCTTCCTGCGGAGCCACCGGCCAGACGAGTTCTGTCGTGGCCAGGTTGCCGGGACTTTGAACCTTCTCCGCACATGCCGGGAGGAGCAATACCCCTAACAAAGCAAAAAACGGCAGTCTATGGATGCAAAAATTGCGCATAAAGTCTTCCTTAAAATATTGGCTGTTTCTTTAACCAGACACACACGGACAAGGTCGGGACGTAAACCCTAAAAGCAGAAAAGCTCGCTTCTTTTTCACACCTGTTCATGTTGCCCACTTAAGACGCCAAGACCGTAAAGCCCCACCACCCCGTATTTCCGGGTTTAAACCTTAAAAACTTGATTTTGTCCAGCAGTTGTCCGTGTGTGTCTGTGGCAAAAAACTTTGCCTATCTAAATTTAAAAGTAGCGTCTTATTTTAAAAGAGACACTATCTTCCCGTGAACTGCTGTTATCGTAAATCTGCCAGGTCATATCGGCACTCAGCAAAAATTCGAACTTATACCAACGAGATTCAAGGATCATGCCGAGGGAAATGTCATCCTGATCCCGGTTCTGCCCGCGAATATCGATCACATGTCCACGCAAGCTCATGGTCAAATTGCGCCGCAGCTGTCTGCGATAATCAGCGCTGAATGCCAAGGAATTTCTATTTTCAGGATCGCCAACAACACCGTTTACCCCTTCGTTCTGCTGGGTTGTTATGTAGCGCTCTGTCAGCCGTAGACTAAGCTGGCTGAAATTCTTTCTGAGCAGATAATGAACAAAGGCTTCAGCCGTTTTATCAGTACTAAAAGTTGAATCCAGATAGAGATAACTGCTGCCTAAAGAAATCCGATCAAAATTCCCTTCGATGCCGACCTGAGCATAGGTCTGTTGTGTCAAGGGAGAAACGTTGGTGGAACCCGAAATAAGCTCCTGATCGGTTTGACTCAAGCTGGTATAGAGGCGATATCTCTGATTGAACAGACTCAGTGAAGCTGACAGCGAATGGCCGGTAGTCGAATATTCAATCGAATTGTTGACCCGATAGAGATAATCGATTGACAGGATATCACCGGCCACAATTCCACCGCCGATAATTTCCAACTCGGTTCGACGTCCAACAATATTGATCCGATATTCGCTATTCAGGTTGTAGACGATCGAACGATCGGCGTTATAAACAATGATACTTTCAGGTATAATATCCAACTGTTCCAGAAAACCTGCCAGAAAGGTATTGACGGTGAAAGCTTCGTCAATAACCGTCAGTTGCTGATCCGTAAGGTTTCGGTTGTTTTCGCCATAGCGATACGTATACGACAAATTCAGGCGACTCTGGCGGGGCAGACTTTTGACATAAGTGAGTTCAGCCTGAGAGAGCCACTCCTGTTCTTCGCCGGTCAGATAATCTGTTCGATCAACACTGTAGCCGATCCTTGTTGTCAGGCTGTCAAACAGTCGGTGCTCTATCCAGGCATCGCCAGTCTGTTGCTGCTGTTCCTGATTTTGGGACTCTACAGTTCGGTACATATAGGAAAGCCCTGTACTCAGCGCCTTACCCAGCTGCAAGTCAAGATCTTCATTCCAGGTCTGCGTCTGTCTCTTGGTCGTGCCACTATCGTCAACATAACGATAGCGTGAGTTGAGGGAATTCTTTTTCCTTAACCTACCCCAACGCAGCAGATTATACAGTTCCAGTTCATCCGTATCGATCTGGGTCGCTGCCTGGGACTCAGCGGTAAAATCGGTATTGCGCCTGCTGGTTTCGGCATACAGTCGAGTCTCACTGAAGTTGCCGATAGTAGAATTGGCACTCAGGGAAAGCTCTTCAGTTTCTTGAGTGCGGTCATTGGTTAGTCCCGAGGTTTCCGTCGTAGCGTAATGATAATTCAAATGGATCGGCAGAATACGGTTGCGCATGGCAATAGCAGCAGAAAACGAGTGGCGGGTCTGATCGTAATTTTCAGTAAAAGGTGCTGTGATCCGTTCCTGGGTCAAGCTGGACATCAGGCTGATCGGGTAGAACCGCCGTTCAAAAGCGAACAGATCAAACAGGTATTCACCGGAAAATCCAGCCGAACTACCGCTACGATCACTTCCACCACTTTCGTTCTGGTAGGTCTGATCCAGCCCCAGATCTACAGACAGACTGCCATTGGCCAGATCATGATCGAGGATGGCATAATCGATTTCCAGATGGTAGGTCTCATCCAATTCATGATCCTGAGAAGAACGGTCAGCTCTGCCGTCATTGCTGAAACTTTTGCCGGTATATTCGTATTCTAATTCTGTCCAGTGATGAAAATTGGACAGTTGAAAAACAACTTTTCTTCTTGCCGCCTCGACCGGACGTGGAAGCAGAACAAAACCGCACAATAACAGCAGGATAGGAATATAATAGCGGGATGGTTTTTGTTGTTTCAACCGATAGAGCAACATGATCCCAATCCCCATCTCCCGATTAACCTTACTATCCGTGTCCAAATCAATCTATTTCAGAAAGTAGCGGGCATCGCCCGCATGCGGATCATGGCATTCAACACAACTGATTGTTTTTACTAAAAAACGCTCATGCATGGCTGCGGCAAGCCGTGATTCCTGGTGACAGGTGGCACAGATTTTATCCGGATCCTCTTTCAGCAGGGACGGATATTGTGAATTATGGGGCAAGTGGCAGGCTAGGCAGTCGCCAACCGCGACCGGGCCATGGACGTTACTGCCTTTGATGAAATCCTTATGGCAAACGCCACAGAGTTCCCGTTTGGGAGCGATCAACCCGGCATTAACATTTTTATCGTTGGAATGACAATTCTGGCACTTTTTTTCTGCATAAGGCTTATGGGACGAGCCTTTATTTTTGAGGGATGCCGTCTCTTTGCCTGTCGTTTCTTGCCCAGCGGCTTCCGCAACAACCCGTTCCTGATAATATTTGTTACACATTTCCCCGGCCGGCGGCAGCGAAGGAACTCCGTCAAAAATTGTACTGAGAACCTTATGCCGGGTCACCGGATCAGCACAGCTGATGAGCAGACAACAGGATAAAAAGGCGAACAGAAACACTTTTAAAAATCCCTTTGATAAATAACCTGGCTCTGTTTGTTTATTATTTTTCATTCCACGCGCTTCACCATTAAGTATGATTTTGAGAGACAGGCTCGAATAATCCCAGGTTTAAGAATACAAGACAGCAAAACCGGGACTGTCCCCGCATGGGGGCTGTCCCAGGCTTTTGCGCTGCGAACCGCCACAGTTTCATGGCTCGTAAACTCTTGGGACAGCCCCCGATGAAACTGGGGACAGTCCCGAGTTCACTACAAATTTGCTTAAACTAGCGCCATTCGAGACAGGCGTTACTTCTTTTTATTAACCTTTTCAGCTTCGGCCTTACCTCTTCTCTCCACGACTCCCCGATAATAAGCTTCGTAATCAATTCCCTGCATTTTTCCGAGACCGTAGATGTTGATCTTGTAGCGCCCGACCTGGTTGACCACCAGGATAACCTGTTCCAGCTCAAACCCAGGCGCGGCAAACTGCTGGTAATAATCAAGATCCTGGTCGGTGACAGCTATTCCGGCCGGAAGATTCAGGGATCCGAGCGGAAGTCCCGGGTTACCGAAAAACATCAACAGCTGATCTTTATCATTAAACAGCTGCACATTCTGGTGGGACGCATCGACCACGTAGAAGCGTTTTTTACTGTCGGTTGCCACCCCTCTTGGTCGGCCGAACTGCCCTAGACCGTCCCCCATCTTGCCGAAAGAGCCCAACACATGCCCATCCCGGTCAATTTTTATAATTGAACCAGTTCCGGCATTGGCGACATAAAGCAGCCCCTGCTCGGTCAGAGCCATGTTGGTCGCCAGATGCAGGCGTTCCTGCGGATTTTCACTGTCCTGACCGAGACCTTCAAGCAATTTACCGGTGGTTTTAGTGAAGACCAGAACCTTATTCTGTGTCATGTCGAGAATATAAACCCGCTGGTCATCTACGGCCACGTCAACTGGTTTCATCGCATAGGCTGAGCTATAGGTTTTTAAATAATTGCCCTCGGCATCATAAGCAACAACTTGTTTTCGACCCGTATCGGCAACGTAGAGATTGCCCATTTTATCGGTAGTTAAATTAATTGGTTTGATCAGTTTTCCCGGACCGAAGTTGCCTTTCAACCAGGTAAAACTTTTCTGCCGCAAGTCGATGACAGCAACGGTTCCAGCCAGCGTATCACTGACATAAAATTTACTCCCATGGGCAGTGATGCCATAAGGTTTGCTGAAAGTTTTCAATTCATCCTGTTGAACTGCTGACATTGAGAACAACGAAACCTCTGCACCATCTCCCTCTACATCCCTGGAATCTCCAATCCCGGTCAAAAACTGGACTCGGGGCGGAGTGGGAGCGGTCGGAAAAAAAACCGGATCATGCGTCTTCACCGCAGTCGTCGGGGCACAACCGGAAAAGAACAGGAAAGGGATCACCAGCAAAAGGATAATACGCATGAACGCTCACTCCAATAAATGCTTAAGAGATTAGATCTAAGACAAGGCAGAACGGGAAGAAAGATTTTATCAACCATAAAACATCTAGAAATATCAATGATATAGTCTTTTCCCCCTCCAGAATTTACCGTATGGAAAGCCTCAACACAAGAAAAAACCGGCGGTTGCCAGTAGATTAAATCAACAAATCAGGGAGCCTGACAGAAACTAAAAAGCCGCCGATAAACGGCGGCTTTTTAGAAGGAAATGACACTTATTTAATATGACAGCTGAGGCAGAGAGCAGAGTTAGTATTGCCTGTCAGCAGGAAGCTGCCATTGGTGTCATTATGAACGTCGTGACATGTGGCGCAGGTCATGATGGCAGTGCCGGTGCCATCGTCAAACAAAAAGTCTGAGATAACACCAGTACCAAGAGCGACGGTGGATGGCTGTATTTCAGCATCTAAACCCTGAGCAGTATCGTAGTCGAAACCAATCGGGTGGTCATTTGTTAGATCTGTACCAATTAATGCGTCTCCAGTAATAAAATTAGTAGTACCACCTATTGCACTGTCTATAGCGACGGTTCCATCATGACAACTCATACAGAGGCGAGATGGCCCTATGACAGGATCAGCATTTACTGTTCCGTCAAAAGTACTTGAAGAGTACGCCGTAAAAGTAGCCGTGGATAATGTCGCATTCCAGAGCGGATCAACAGTGGCATCTGCATTGTGCGGCGTGTGACAGAAGACACAAATTTGAGTATTCCCGCCCGTGCCACTCAGATCGTGAGCCGTTCCTGCAATAGCAGCAAAAGACGTCACGGCAAAGCCCAAACTCAGCAAAACTGCTAACAATAATGTTCCAATTGATTTCATTTTCTTACCTCCCGTAAGTGTTTTTGTATGTGACAGCATACTCTGTTAGGTTAACTTCCTCTCGGTTTCTTTTCATTTTAATGGGTCAGAAGTGGAACCTCCTTGCCAGACTAAAATATGCCAGACTAAAATACTCAGTCCTATTACTCTATATATTACCTGTCTAAGAGAGCAAAATCGATGCCAAATCAACCCACTTTATGATAATTTAAGAGAAAAGGCGCAACTAACGGTAAAGTAAGGCATTTTTTTCTACATGTGTAAATAGCATCTAATTGGTGGAGAATCCTGCGATGGGTCTAAAAGTGTTTTACTTGGGGATATCACCATCCCGCCGGTTAACGTGGGGATATCACCATGGGCAAAGCTTTCAAAGACCAGCCATGACTGTCCCGTTTTAGACTTGACTCGTGTCTCGCCTGGTTCGTCCTGTACATGTCGTTTGCGCCATTTGCTCTTTGAACAGACGCGATGATTGCAGCGGCACTTTCATTCCATTTAACCGGGCACAGCGAAAATCTCTGGGGCTTATCCCGGTGCCGGTTTAAGCAGTATTGCAGTAAACTTGGAACTGTCCCCAGCCCCATCGGGAGCTGTCCCGAAGTTTACGATCCACAAAGAACGGTGGCGGTTCGTACCGCAAAAACCGGGACAGCCCCCAAGCGGGGACAGTCCCGGTTTTTGCTGCTAGCGACTAAACTAGCGCTATTCATATCAGTGTCGCAGATTCCCGCTATCCGCTACAATTTATCGGTATGACATTGAAAACAAAGTTCTGATCCAGCAAGTGGAGCTCTCAGCATTTTGGGATAGTTCTTGCCATTGTGCGGATCATGACAAGAAGCACATTCAACAGTCTTCGCCAAGTGGGGACCAAAAAATTCGACCTGGCTGGTGAAATGACACGTACTACAAATTGTCCCAACAGTTTGGTGGTGCCATTCGACTCCAATCGGGTGATCATTTTCCAAATGACCACCACTGCCTACAGCAGCAGAGCCCGTCAAAAGAGTAGAACCGGTCATGCCCCCGAAAGAATCAAGAGCAATGGTGCCATCATGGCAAGAAAGGCATAATTTAGACACCCCTCCCGGTTGTCCGGCAGTATAATCCATTGTTGAACTCGCATATACAGTATAGACCTGTGTGGAATTTTCATGATTCCAGAGGGGACCATAACCCGCAACAGAGGCGTCCGCATTATGTGGCGTATGACACGCATCACAGACCATTCCAGCAGACCAGCCTTCTGCTGAAAAGTCGTGTGCCGAACCTGCAATCTCAGCACTGGCAACACTGAACATCGAAAAAAAAGAGATGATGAGCAATGAACATTTCAGATAGTTATTCATATTAATTCTTTACCTCCCGTCAATACAGTCTGTGGCAGCATGCTGTACTGACTTTCTTCCGACTTAATTCGAGAGCCGATTGAGGGCAGGGGAGTGTCCCCCTCCTTCCGGCCATTACTATAATGCACATTTGGTACCAAATACGTTATCCTAACTAGGAATTAAGCAACAAAAATGGAACCTACTGAAAAAACTGGCGAAATAATTCGGAACTATACCTAAGCGGCATAGTTGGTAATAAATATATCAGCATTGGGAGACAAGAGTCTCCGGGTATTTGCCCGCATATCGCCGCAAAATGGTGATATGCCCCGCCAGGAGGCTGTCCGAGAATACGTGGCGTAGCGAGAAATCGGCTGGTTGAGGGCAGATTTTCGTAAATTTGAGAGCAAATAGCACCGCTATTTGTCGAAAACGCACGGAAATATGAACCAATTAGACGGTTTCGCAGTAGGCTCTTGTATTCTTGAACAGCCTCCTAGATGACGTTGATATCGCTGCAGTGATAACGGGCTATTTCTGATAGTCGACCGGAGTCTCACGATCATAGTCATAGGTCTGGTGGCAACCAGGAGAACAACTACCACCAGTGTCAGTTTTGATAAAGCGGGTCGGAATGCGCCAATCCCCAAATTTAGCCCCCTCTTCACTCATCAATTTTTTCAGGTTAGACGCATGGGGTTCGTGACAGGCGCGACAACTGCGCCCCTTATATTTATTGACCACATGCAGGTAGTGGAGATTCTGTTTGCCGTTGCGGAACTCGGTATAGATGCTGGTTTCGGCAAACCGGAGCAGGTTTTTATCGTGACATTCCAGGCAGAAAGCGTAACTGCCAGTGGTGTAGGGAAGATAAAAACTTTTGGGATAGGCTCCTTTAAGCAGACGAGTATTGTCAGAACCGTGCGGGTTATGACAGGCGGAACATTTCCCCTCCCGTAACGGGCCATGGAGAAACTTCTTTCCCTCAATTTCTTTAGCAATATTGTTCAACGGGTTCGATTTGCTGTAATCATCTTTCCCATGACAGGACAGGCAGAGATCCTGCTCTGGCATAGCGAGCAGTGCCGGATATTGGGAGAAGTGGGTCACATGGCAGGCACCGCATTTTTCTGGCCGATACATGGCAGCGTGCTTGACTTTGGCTTTTTGGGCGGTGCGGCCGACATCAGCATGGCAATCCATACAGAGGGATTCGATATCTTTCTGGAGCAATTTAGCTGCCGGAGCACTATGGGGATTGTGACAGTCGGTACAGCTTGAATCCTTAACCGCAGCATGCACCACTGGCGAGTTTGCCAGACCCTCGGCAATCTCCGTATGACAGCTGGTACAAAGCTCTTGAGATGGTTTTTTCAGCAATTTAGGCTGATTCGCTTCATGCGGATCATGGCATTGGGTACAGGCTCCACTGGCAGTTGGACCATGGATGACTTTGTTGGTAAACAGATCGGAATCGTGACATTCGGTACAGAGTTCAGTCAGATTATGATCGACCGGCAACAGGAAACGTCCAGCATTTGAGCCGTGGGGATTGTGGCAATCAAGACAATCACCTTCAGCAACGGGGGAATGGACGGTCAGTTTTCTACCATATTGGTCGTGACACTGATAACAGAGCTTTGCGCCCTCTTCGACCAGTTGAAAGCTACTGCCACTTTCCAGCGGATGCTGTTCCTGTATCTGCTCATGACAACTGGAGCAATCCTCTTCGACAACAGGAGAGTGGCCATAGGTCAATTGCAGCAGGTCAGCATGGCAATCGGTGGTTGAACAAGTTTCGGCAAAAGATGTCGCAGGAATAAACCACAGGCTGATCAGGATTATTAAGCAACTCAGGACGGTTATCTTGGTAACTGGAAATAAACAACTCATTATTGTCATCCTTTAAAAAAATTGCTTCCGCTATCCGGGAACGGTCTTTGGGGAATCCTGATCTGCACTTTCAGCTGTCAAAGTTGAAATAGATGAGGTTTTTGCGGGATATTTATCCAGCCCAAATTTTTTACGTCGATACCGCAGGGTATCAAGAGACAGACCCAAACACTTGGCAGCCTTGGTCTGATTACCGTCATAGCGAGCCAAAGCCTGTCTGATATATTCCTTTTCTACCTCCTCGATGCTGACTCCTTCGGGAGGAAGGATGATCGTCGCTTCCGCAGGGAGAGAACAGCCGGGGAGACATCGGTTACTTGCAGTTCCAGAGGACACGTAGATGTGCTCTGTCGATAAAACCTTCCCCTGCTCCAGCATCATGGCTCGCTCCAGAACATTGCGCAGTTCCCGCACATTTCCGGGCCAGTTATGAGCCATCAATAATCTCAATGCCTCGCTGGAAATACCTTCAACGGCTCGACCATACTCGCTGTTGAGGCGATCAATGAAATATTCAACCATACTCGGAATACATTTTTTCCGCTCCCGCAATGGCTGTACGGTGATACACATCATATTCAATCGATAGAGCAGATCACCACGGAAAGTTCCCTCCTCCACCATGGCGGTTAAATTCTGATTTGTCGCTGCAATGATTCGGACATCGGTTTCGATATCTTTTTGACCACCCAGGCGGCGGAACTTTCTGTTTTCGATAACTCTGAGAATTTTGCCTTGCATATGCAGGGGCATGTCACCGATCTCGTCCAGAAATACGGTTCCACCTTCAGCCTGTTCAAAAACCCCGACTTCTCTATTTCCGGCATCGGTGTAAGCACCTTTTTCATGCCCGAACAATTCATTTTCCAATAGATTGTCAGGAATGGAGGCACAGTTAACTTCAACGAGAGGGGCATCTTTACGTGCACTCAGGTTATGAATACCGTGGGAGACCAATTCTTTCCCGGTGCCACTTTCTCCCAGTACCAGTATCGTTTTACAGTCCTGCTGTGCGCAGGTATTCATTATTTTGAAAAGTTCAACCATAGAGGGGCAGTTTCCAACAAGCTGATCTTGTTCGTATTTTTTTCTGCGCTTTGCTTGTGCTGGCACAACTTCTTTAGCCAAACCTTTTTTGAAAAATATTTTCTGAATTGATCGTTCAACCATGTCGATATTGAAAGGTTTTCCGATATAATCCTCCGCCCCCAGACTGAATGCCTTAAAAGCTAAGTCAGAATGGAAACTTGAGGTCATAATGATAACAGGCAGATCATTATCCCTGGCTTTACACTCTTCCAAAAATTGCAAGCCATCAATATCAGGTAGGGAGGCATCCAGAACAATCAGATCAAAGCTGAAACGTTCCAGCTTGAGGCGGGCGTCCGCTCCGGTATTTACAATCTCAACCAAATGACCGACACGTTTAAGCATTTTTGCTAATGACCAGCAAACCAGATTTTCATCGTCAACAATTAAAACTCGACCCGTCTCCATCACCAAGCTCCCATAAAATCACGATATTCTATTTTTTTTCTGATCGTCCTGCCACGTATTCAAAATAAATAGCCTCCTAAACATAACGAAAATTTAATAAAAAATCAATAACTATCAATTTAGTAGTTAAATTTTCCATATTTTTATAAAATTACACACCTTGCCACATTACGAAAGCTAAAACTTTTCATGAGAACAGTAGCAATACTAATAATTTTAAAACCCTATATTCAGATATTAGGTTGATTAGAAAAATAATCCATCATGGTTTTTTCCCGATATGGTTTTTTACACGAGGATGGCAGCGACTACAGCCATTCATTGGAAAAGCGACTGTCATATGGCAGGTACCACAAAATTTTCCGTAAAGATTTGACTCTTTATCAAACGCAACGGTACCGGCCTGTTTAACCGAAAACAGGTCGGGATGGCAATTGGAACAGTCGAGCCATTTAACATGTTCACTGTGTGGAAAGTGGACAATAATATTTGGTACTGCCGTCGTCCAGTAGAGCGGCTCTTCAAGATATCCCGGCAAGGGCATACTGGAGGTCACAGACCCACCAGGAAGAGATCTCTCAGGCAGGATAAGTCCCTCATTGATAGCCTTAACCCAGTTGATATGATCCCCGTATGAAGTTTGCGGTAGGGGGACATTATCTCCTCTTGCTTTACGCGGAGGATAGCGGTGTTCGTTGGGGTTGATATCCAAGTGGCAAGCATCGCAAGCAAATTCTGTTGAGAAAGCAAACTTACCATTATGGCATGCCCCGCAGTAGCGTCCGTCAAGGTTGTCTTCGCGTGTGATATCTGTTTGCCCTTTTGACAAACTGAATTCCAGCTCGGTATGGCAGACATTACAGGTAAAATAACGTCTATGAACTTGGTGTGAAAAGACAACAGGCTTACTTTTATGCTTTTTGCTCTGTCGATCCAGAATCATATCGCCATAATATTCTGGTTGGCCGTTATAAACTGCCATTTCAATCAAAGTCCCCAACTCGGATCTGGTCAGCGGCGGACTGTCATACTTTTTTTTTATGATCTTGATTTCGTGTAAGGGCTGTGCCGGTTCCTCAAAATCGGTCAATGAATAAATCGTACAACTGGCAAGGAACATAAGAACTATCCCGGCGAAACTCCATCTCCAATATGTACCGATGTTAGCGTTACTCATTTTACAGGCTAACTGGTTCAGAATGGCACAGAGAGCAGTCGTTCACCTGGAACGCTACCGTTCCATGGCAGCGCCCACAGAAGTTGCCATCAATAATTTGTTGCATACTTATCTCTGTCGTGCCGTTCACCAGCTTGAAGGGTTTGGGGTGGCACATACCACAGCCATTCCAGGCGACATGTTTACTATGCGAGAAAATAATCCCAGGCAAGCCAGAAAGTTTAGGTTCGAGTGGTTCGTTACGTAGATTAGTGACAAGGTTTTTCTGTGGTAGTGAGATACCTGGTAGCTTGTCTTTCAGGACGATTAGACCTTCACCTTCCGCTTGCATCCAGTCAATTTTATTACCATATCTGGATCGAGGCATGGTTTTTTGAAAAGCAAAAAATGCTTTTTTATCTTCCTTCAGCACCTGCGCCAGATGAGCAGAGTCTTTGGCATGACATTTTGTACAAGATTTGATTGTAAATGCTTCCTTGCCGTTATGGCAGGTTCCACAGTAACGACCTGCCTGATTATCCTCTTCCAAAATTTCACTTTCACCCGCAACTTGGGCAAACTCCAGATCGACATGACACAGGCGGCAGGTATATTTGCTCCGATGTGTCCAATGCCGGAAAACAACTGTACCGCCGCCATTTTCTGACGCAGTGCGTTGCATTATAATATTGCCGTACTGATAGCTTTTTTTCACCATGGCGGTGCTGTTCTGTATTGAAGCGCTAATAAAGAAAGAAATCAGCAGTCCAATAACCAGGATAGTGGCAGTCGTCGTTTTCATTTGTAGCATCCTTTCAAAGAGGAAATAATCTATGGGCTGTCCTAACATCAATACAAAACTACAATTTCATTGTGTACAAGAATCTGTCTGAAGGTATTTAGCTAATATCCCAAAATTTGTACTGCCACACTGCTCTGACCGTCAACTTCGAGGTTGAACCAATCAAAAAATACTTTTACTAGATAACGATTATCATACCATAATAAATAAGGATAGAAACCCCAAATCCACCGCCTAAAAAAACACCACAAGTCTATTGTCTCCTAAAACCCATCATATGAGCACAGTAAGGTGGTTTTTACCACAAAGCATTTTTCCTTGGGTGCTCATCGTAAAAAGTGGCCTCCTGTGTGCCGTTTTGATGGCACTTCAGGCGCATTTTACCCTTTGGGGTCTCTTTTAGCCTTTCTTTTCGTGCTCTGTTCTTTATGTTGCAACGACAAGGGGCGGTCCTCCTCGTGACAAATACATAATTCGTTCTCGAACTTGCAATAACAGCGCATGGGCTGGCTGTCCGGGGCTGAGGAGAATCTGGAGTTGTCGTGATCGTTCCCGCACCTGACCGGCAATGTTGATGAATCCGAACCGGATCGCTTTAAACCGTTTGTTTTTCCATTTCTCCGGCAAGACCAGCTGCTTCATGGCGGCATTGAGGTTCAGGGCGAGGATCATAATACCCCACCAAGCTGCATTCTCTCCAAAATCTCCAGAGGGAAGCTTTCCTCCGGCAAGATCGGCTTTCATGACGGCATGGACTTCTTCGCTTTTACCGCAGCGTTCTCGATACCAGCGAATCAACTCATTGCCTTCAACGCTACGGTTGGTGACGATCCCGTAGATTTTATAGGCGTCTCCTTTTGGGGTCTGAATCTGATCGGGATCTTCGTTTGTTTCGCAACCGGGTATTTCCTGTTGTTTATAAAGTTTTGCCCGGGTGGCAACAAAGCGGTAGTCGGTTCCTTTTTTGCTGCAAGCGACCCAGTTAGGAACGTAACAAACTTCGGCCCATTGCTGATGGGTTTCGTAGCTGCGACCGGCGGAATCAGTTTGTGTTATTGGATGCCACTGGTCTTCTTCGACGTCTCGGACGGCTTGACGGAAACTTTCTGTGACATTGATGCCGACGGCAAAATCGATAACACCAAAGCGGTCATCGGTTCCTTCGGCGCAATAACGCAGGAACTCTTTTTGATAGCCGGCGGTATCGGAACGGACGCTGACTTTTTCTATTCCATCAGGAAGCTGATTCAGGGCTTCCTTTAGGAGCCGCAACTGCTGATAGCCCGCAGGAACATTGCCGTCGCGAAATTCGGAAAGAACGATCTGATCTTGTTCAAACCAGTAAACATTGAAGGGTTGATAGGCTTTGTAGTGCTTATAGCTCCAGAGAGTCTGCTCTTTTTCGCTACCGACCAATGTTGCATCCATGTCGAGGGTTGCTTGAACTTGTGGGGATCGGCTTTGAACAAAGGTGATAAAGTCCTGGTTGATCTTGCCAAGAGCCTGAAGATGCTCATTGGATCTGGGAATAAAGGCTTGTCCCTTCTGACGGTTCTCTTCTTGGGCTGGATCATGAAATGCGGACAGGTAACGAAACACCGGAGATGAGGAAACAAAGGTGCGGCGGCGTTGTTTCTGCTGACGCCGTTCTAGCAAACGACGTTCGCGCCGTGGCAAACCGTAATGCTCAATTTTATGCATGATTTGGCAAAGTCCTTCATCGGCTTCCAGCTTTTCAAGATCAGCGACACAGTCACCCCCGGCAAGGTTCAACAAGATAAGTGCCATGACAATCTGATGGTCGCTCCAGCCCTGTTTGCTGTCACTACGGATCTTAAGATGACGGCAAATTGAATCACGCAGCCCGGAACCTTGGATAAGATCCAGATATGCGGGCAATCCTGCAAATGCGGTTAACCCTGAAACACGATGCTGATCTTGGTACTGGAATGGAAGAACGCCTTGTGCCATAATTGTTTCACCTCGTTGGTGATAGGTTTTTGTTCGCACAAACATTCTATCTCCCCAGTTCATCTGGGATCAACGAGGTTCTTTATTTTTTTGCTGGTGGATCTGGGAAACGATAAAAATCTATAACTGTCTGAAATATAAGTTATTTATTAATTTCTATATCTGGATTTAACTATTATTTACCGTGGAATATGACAAACCAATATCCACTTTAAAAAAGAATTCTCCAACTAATAAACAGATCCTTCCGCTTAACATTATCTTTTTTAAATATTTGCCTGAGAAATTCGCAACCCGAACAAATAACAATTGTTGCAGCCCAAACGACATTGAGTATGGCAAATTGTGAAAGGATCAGACCAAAATCAAGAAACAGAACAGAAAAAACCGGAGAGTAAAAACGGGCAGACGGCAACCAGGAGAGCAGTTAACTCTGCAACTGGTTCAACTGAAAATGGTGACCAAGGGTTCCCTGAAAAGATTTCACCACTTCCAGAGCCAACTTTAAACGTCCCTTTTCAACCCGATTCAGGGATCCTGGTAAAATAAAATTGGTAATTTCTCGTCCTGCTGCTGCTGCATCGACCTGCCCACGCAGGCGCAGAAAAGTCAACAAGTTGAAACTAGCTTCGATATCGTTGACCTGTTCTTTAGTGAGAACTGCTTTTTCCTGCAGAACAGCCAATCTGTCGTGAGTACTCCCGCCCAATATTCCCACACTCAATGCCAGGATTTTAATCCCTTCAGTCAAGGCAAAAATGCCCGCCTTTTTTAGGTCAAGCATCCCAGCATGAGACCCTGAAGACTCTGTTTTAATCTGCCCAAAAAAGCCCAGAGGGGGGGGGAAACGACAGACATTCTGCGCCATCTTAGCAAGAAAAATACTATTTTCTTCAGCAACCTGAATAATATATTCTTTCAGCTGACTTTCCAGAGAGCTGTCACCACAGAGAACGCGCAGATCAGAAAACATACTGAAGTTGAGGATGTTTTTATTGCTGGGGATACTGACCCAGCTGTCAATGGCACTTTTCCAATCGGCAAGACGACGTCTCCAGAATTCATTTCTCGCCATGATTCCACCGGGGCATTCCGGGACACCAATCTCGATCAGTGCATCAATCAGAACATATGAAAATGCTTCAATATCAGCGCTCTCATCAATACTGGCATCATCAGCAATAATCATCGCATTATCCTGGTCAGTTTTCAGGGTCTGCTCTTGCCGCCCTTCACTGCCCAGAACCATGAATGCGCTTTTATTCCCGATATCCTTGAAGCGACCCTGTTTCAGCAAGCCAATCAGCTGTGCCGCAATCTGATCGTTTATCAACGAAATCATTTTTACCAGGTCATTGGTGCGAACACCGTTTCGACTGAGAAAAACGACCAGTTGATCACTTTCCTGGTGGACTTTTTTAAGATCTGCGATTGATTCTGCTTCATCTACAGCTTGTAACAGCCGTTGCGGAGAGCGATTTTGTAAACGGATAATGTCCGATTCATTGATCAGACCGACCAGTGTGTAATGAGCGTCAACAACACCAACCCGGTGAATCCGGTTGCGAGACATCTGGTAGAGAACTTCAAATAAAGTATCGTCCTCATGCACCGAGATAACCGGTGTGGTCATGACCGCACTGACCTTGACCACCAAGGGATCCAGACCACCAGCAACCACTTTATTACGCAGATCACGATCAGTCATAATACCGATCGGCTGGTTATCCTCATCGCAGGCAATCAGGCTGGAAATACCATTTTCCCGCATGATTACAGCAGCAGCCATCACCGTGTCATTGATATTGCAGGTAATCAGTTGACGATGACAGTAGTCTTTAACAGGGAGAAAAAAGGTTGCTTCCTCAGACATATTCAACTCTCCTGTAAGGTTTCGGTGATGGCAAGCGTGATTTTACCCTTATGCTTGCACCTGTCAATTATTTCCGGGACATATCCCGAATGGTGCCTGTTTAAGCAGTATTGCAGTAATCTCGGGACTGTCCCCAGCACCATCGGGGGCTGTCCCAAGAGTTTACGAACCACGAAGAACCGCAGTGGTTTGCACCGCAAAAGCCTGGGACAGCCCCACTAGACACAAGAATCCAACCACTGAATATCTACCTGTTCACCGACTAAAAGTTCAGTCTGTTCTGCTGACAGAACGGCAATTGCATTGGCTCTGATCATGGTACTGAGGATGCCGGTATTCTGGTCACCGGCGCTCTCTGCCACCAAACCCGCTGAAGTTTGTTCTAACTTTACCCGCAAAAACCGCGTCTTGCTGGTTTCGTTATAAAGGGGTGTTTTCAAGGTTGCTTTGACCAGTGGTCGAATAACTTCGCGGTGCCCCATCATTTTCAGCAATGCAGGTCTGACCAGCATTGCAAATCCGATCATACTGGATACTGGATTTCCCGGTAACGAAAAAACCGCGGTACTCTCCTTAAGACCAAAAGCAGTCGGTCCAGCAGGTTTAATCGCAACCTTCCAGAACAGTCGCTTGACCCCGGCACTTTCCAGTACTTCACGCACCAGATCCCGATCACCGGTCGAAACCCCGGCAGAGGTTATCAACACGTCGGCTTTAAGACCCTGGCTGATTTTTTCTTCAAGACTTTCACGGTTATCCTGAGCAATACCAAGTAGTTTGGGAGTGGCACCAATCTCTCTAATTGCAGCAGCAAGTGAATATGCGTTGCTGTCGATGATCTGTCCGGAACCGGTTGTTTCACCGGGAGCAACAAGTTCATCACCAGTTGAGAGGATCGCAACTTCTGGGCAACGACAAACCTGCACCGTCGTCCGAGAAAAGGCGGCCAGCAAGTTGATATCAACCGGACGGAGGATAGTTCCAAGCGGAAGCATCATTTCATCCTTGCTGATATCACTGCCGCGAAAGCGGATATAATCACCTTTCTGCACCAGCTTTTGAATAACCACAGATTCTTTGCCTGGATCGGTATTTTCAATCGGCACAATCGCATCACAACCAGAGGGAATAGGTGCACCAGTCATAATTCTTACTGCGGTTCCAGGCTTAACTGCAACAGCAACAGCCGGAGTTCCAGCAGGGAGATAACCATCCACTTGCAGGCGGGCAAAAAGCTGGCAATCGGCTGCCCTGACCGCAAAACCATCCATTTCAGAATTGTCCCAACGGGGCATATCCCAGGGGGCAGGAATCTTCTCAACCAGAACTCGACCCACCGAGGCTAAAAGGTCGACCGACTCGGATTCCAGGGAGGAAACATTGTCCAGGATTATGCTTCTTGCCGCTGCAAAACTTTCAGCCATAAATATCTTCCCTATTCGAACATTTCATTTTTACTGATCGCTTCTGCCTTGACCCGATCCAGCAATAATGCCAGAGCTGGTTTAACATTCTCGCGGATATCACCGGCAACAATCAGAAACAGCAAATCATCACCCGGTTGCATCACCCCCGAATGAGCTTCGACCACAACCCTGAAAATTCCTTCCATCTGCTCAATCTCGCCACGAATTTGTTCAATCTTGATTGCATCTGCAACCACTTCAATTCGGGATACCAGAGAGTGATCAGCACGCGACCAACTGCGCACCGTACCATTGTGGATCAAAACCATGCCGACATTTTCAGCAAACGCCGGATCCTGTTTCATTGCTGCAATTGTCTTGGAAATATCCATTTTCGTTCCTTTTTGGGGGAAGCAGGTTATTGGGCTGAAGGCTGTAGGTGTTTAGGACTTTAATACCTGATAGTCTTCAGCCTACAGCCTGCACTCCACAGCCTGTCACTCCGACCTACCCACCAATTTGTGCCATGGAAAAAGGGGCATATTCGGAGGCATGAGAATTCAAGGTATGGCAGGCAGGTTTATCATTGACCAGATGCTGTAATTCACTGGCAATCTGAGCAACATTTCCCGGAATCAGCATTGGCTTCAAATCAAACTCATGATCAGAAAAAAGGCAGGTACGAACATGTCCTGAAGCGGTAATCCGGATTCTGTTGCAATCCTGACAAAAGTGCCCAGAAAGAGGAGTAATCACCCCGATCTGTCCTTGAGCCCCATCAATTGCGAACTCTTCTGCCGGACCCGCCAAAGCACCTCGATCAACAGGATGAAGACAATAGTGGTCGCTTAAACACTGTAAAACTTCTTTACTCGAGACGACCAGTGAACGCCAGTTTTTATCTTTCAGTGTTGGCATATATTCGATAAAGCGGACGGTACACTCATGCTCCTGCGTCAACCGGGCAAAGTCGAGAATTTCATTGTCGTTAAAGCCGCGCATCACCACCATATTGATTTTATATGGAAGTCCAACTTTTTTAGCGGCAGCAATCCCCGCCAGCACCTGAGGAAGGAGATCCCGTCGAGCCAGCTGAGCGAACATCGCCGGTCGCAATGAATCAAGGCTGATGTTGAGCCGTTGTACCCCCACATCTTTTAACTTCTGCGCCATTTCAGGCAAAAGGACTCCATTGGTTGTCAATACCAGTTGTTTCAACCCGGAAATATTCGCCAGTTGCTGCAAAAACGAGATAATCCCGTTTCGGACTAAAGGTTCACCTCCCGTCACCCGAATTTTTTCAATTCCCAAGGAAACAGCCGCTTCAGCAATCAGGTGAAACTGTTCGTAGCTTAATATTTCGCCATGCCCCAGTTTATCGATCCCGTCAGTCGGCATACAGTATATACAGCGCATGTTGCATCGGTCGGTTACAGACAGACGTAAATAGTTAATTTTACGACCAAAGTTATCAGATAAAAGCATTGTCAAGGGGAGACTCCAACAAATGTTTATAATAATTATATGAAGTTTAGCATATATTTTGTTGTTGAAAAATCGAAAGCTGTTATAATTTTACCTGTTGTGCACATTTTTGGGGATTCATGCTGACCTGCCGGATCAATACAGCAGCCTGACCCCTGATCCAAATGAAATCATAACCAACTGTCCAAGGAGGTCACTTATGCAAAAACTGATTCGCATCGAACCATCGAAGTGTATCGGTTGCAAGACCTGTGAAATGGCTTGTTCCTTTAAGCACACAGGTGAATTTGCTCCCAGCCGTTCCCGTATTTTCAATGAGGTTTTTCTTGATGAAGCCAAGTTTATCACTGTCACCTGTATGCAGTGTGATGACCCCTGGTGCGTAAAAGCCTGTCCCAAAGCGGCCATCAGCAAAGAGATGCCGTCCGGTGTTGTTATTGTTGACAAAGATCGCTGTGTCGGTTGCCGTACCTGTGTCAGTGCCTGTCCTTTTGGAATGATCAAATACGTCCCATCCTTGGGTATCGTTGATAAATGCGACCTCTGTGGTGGTGACACTCCAGAATGTGTCGCGTTCTGTCCGACCCAGTGCCTGACTTTGGAAGAAGAGGATACCCCGCTGCGGCAAAAAGTGTTGCGCTTTGTTGACGCAATGAAAGAGGGACAGATGGAGGTGCGAAAATGAGTAGATTTAGCCTGAAAGGATGGAATGGAAAACTATTACGTGTCGATCTGACCGCCGGAACCTGTACTGATGAAGTTCTCAATGAACAATGGGCAAAAGAATATCTTGGCGGGCGCGGTTTAGGAACTAAATATTTTACTGAAGAAGTTGCAGCCGATGTTGATCCATTTTCGGCCGAGAATAAACTGATTCTGGCAGCTGGTCCGCTGACTGGCACTTACGGTGCCGCGAATGGCCGCTACATGGTTATCACCAAATCACCACTGACCGGAACCATTGCCAGTTCCAATTCCGGGGGTTACTTTCCCTGCGAACTGCGCTATGCCGGTTACGATATGATTATTTTCGAAGGCAAGGCTGAGCATCCTTCTTATTTGCAGATCCATAATGACAAGGCTCAGTTGGTGGGTGCGGTTCATCTTTGGGGCAAGTCAACCAAGGAAACCGAGGATGCTATTCTGGGCGAATTCCACGGTGACGCCAAAGTTGCCTGTATTGGCCCGGCAGGCGAAAACCTGGTCAGCTTTGCCGCGATTATCAATGACAAACATCGTGCTGCCGGTCGAACCGGAATCGGTGCGGTTATGGGGAGTAAAAACCTCAAAGCGATTGCAGTACGCGGTACCGGTGGGGTTAAGATTGCCGATCCTGCTGCATACCGTGAAGCAGCTCTTGACTCTTATGGTTTACTTAAAGAGAACCCCGTTTCTGGACAGGGACTCCCGGCCTTGGGAACTCCGGTTCTGGTCAACGTAATTAACCAGCTCGGCGCTTTACCGACCCGGAACTTCCAGAAAGATACCTTTGATGAAGCCGAAGCAATTTCAGGAGAAACCCTGGCTTCAACTTACCTGAAGCGGAATAAAGGGTGTATGGGCTGCATTATCGGCTGTGGTCGAGTCACTGGCTTGGCTGGTGCCCGTTTTAGCGGTGATGGAGAGGGACCTGAGTATGAAACCCTCTTTGCTTTGGGATCTGCCTGCGGTGTAGGGGATCTGGCTGCTATTACCAAGGCCAATTATATCTGTAACGACTACGGTATGGATACCATCACTGTCGGAGCAACAATTGCCTGTGCCATGGAATTGGCTGAAAAAGGGCTGATCAGTGAAAAAGAGATTGGTATGCCGCTCAGTTTCGGTGATGCTGATGCGATGGTTAAGCTGGTTGAAATGGCAGGTAAACGGGAAGGATTTGGCGAAAAGCTCGCCATGGGTTCTTATCGTCTGGCCGAAAGTTTCGGTGCTCCAGAGCTGTCAATGTCAGTCAAAAAACTGGAATTCCCCGCTTACGACGGTCGTGGCATCCAGGGAATAGGTTTAAATTACGCCACCAGTAATCGTGGCGCCTGCCATGTTCGCGGTTATATGATTTCACCGGAAGTTCTCGGCTTACCGGAAAAACTTGATCCTCAGGCAACTGCAGACAAAGCGGTCTGGACCAAGATATTCCAGGACTTTACCGCAACGGTTGATTCTTCGGGAGTTTGTCTGTTCACCACCTTTGCCATTGGAGCGCCGCAGTTTGCCAATTTCCTCACCGCCGCAACCGGCGCTGAATTTACCGAAGAGACGATCATGGAAATTGGTGAGAGAATCTATAATATGGAGCGGGTTTTCAACCTCAAAGCCGGGGTTGAAGCTGCCCAGGATACGTTACCGAAGCGGCTTCTGGAAGAGCCCATTGCTGATGGCCCCCTCAAGGGTGAAGTCAGTAAGCTGGGAGAGATGCTGCCTGAGTACTATCAGGAGCGGGGCTGGAGTGCAGAAGGGATTCCAACCAATGAACGGCTGCAGACTCTCGGGCTGGCTTAGGTAACTATTCAGCAAAACCGGAGCCGTCCCGAATGGGAGCTGTCCCGGGTTTTTGCGGTGCGAACCGCAGCCATTTCATGGCACGTAAACGAGGGACAGCCCCCGATGGTGCTGGGGACAGTCCCTCGTTTACTGACAGTTGTGGTGAGCGGTTTAACGTGGGGCACAGTCTTTTTAAACGCGTCAATTTTCAGGGATAATTGTTATGACTGAAAACTATGATTTTGTCATTATCGGCAACAGTGCTGCTGGATTGCAGGCAATCCGCACTCTCCGCAAGCATGACCAACTGGCGACGATTGCCATTATTGACCGCGAAGATTGCCCTGCCTATTCACGGGTTCTGACCCCCTATTATATCGGTGGTCATATCCTCCGTGAGGGGCTTGATATTGTTGCCTTCTCCTTCTATCAAGAATTGGGAGTCTGCCCTGTTTTCGGTCAGGCAGTGGTCACGATCGACCCGGAAAAGCATGCTCTGGAATTGGCAGATGGTCGTAAAATTGGCTTTAAAAAACTCCTTCTGGCAACAGGAGCCGAAGCGCGAACCCTTCCCATAGCGACACAGCGTGCCTGTGTTCTTCGCCACATGGCTGACGCAGAAAAGCTGGTTGCGCTTTTCCAGGGGATAAAGAGTGTGACTGCTATCGGTGCCGGGCTGGTCAGCCTGCCTCTTCTTTCCCACGCATCAGATCAAGCTGAAAAGCATCTGGTGGTTGGTTCCAACCGTATTTTCAGTCGGGTTGTCGACCCCGAAACTTCAGCCATTCTTGAAGATCAACTCACCAAAAAAGGTCTGAACATTCATAAACAAAACGATATTGTCGAGATGGTTGAAAAAGAACATTTGCAATTAAAATTGAAGCATGGGAAACAGTTGAACACCGACCTCCTCATCATCGGTAAGGGGGTCAGCCCGAATACCCATCTGGCAACAGCTGCAGGACTGGATGTCGCTACTGGAATTCTGATCAACGCCAACTGCCGAAGCAGTCATCCCGATGTTTATGCTGCTGGAGATGCTGCGGAAGGAACAGACTTTATTACTGGAGAAGCAACCATTCAGGGTAACTGGATGACTGCGGTAGAGCAGGGAGAAAATGCCGCACTGAACATGCTGGGGATAGAATGCCGCTATCAGGGGAGCCTGAAGAACAATATTACCGAAATCTTTGGCATCGGAGTTGCTGCCGTTGGCTATTGCCAGGAGGATGTTGCCGAGATTATCAGCAGTTGGAATGCAGTGACAGGCCGCTGTCGCAAGGTATTTCTTGACGAAAAACAACGTGTTGTCGGGGCAAATCTGATCGGGGAAACCAACGATGCTGGTCTCTATTATCAATTGATCAGCACCCGCAGTGTTTTCCCCGGTAAAACAATGCTTACCGGTACCGCCAATTACGCCCAGGTACAATTTCACCTTGATTCTTGAGACATAATAATGGTCAAAATTCAATTTTACAGTCTGCTGCGGATGTTATTAAAACAGGAAAAGCTTGAGCTTCCCCCCTGCGAAGATGAAAACGTCGAGCAGCTCCTGCAACGCCTTCAACAACAGATTACAATTCCATTTATACATAAATTATTGAATGAAAAAGGGGAGATGTTTCCTGGAACCATCATCATGATTAATCGGCGTAATATTCATCATCTCGAAAAACTGGAAACCCGGATCCATGATGGTGATGTGATTGCCCTTTTTCCTCCAGGAGCAGGAGGATGATAAGTGTCAGCAACAGAACGTTATAATCGACAGATTCTTCACTGGGGACAGGAACGGCAACAAAAACTTGAATCAGCAACCGTTCTGGTTGCCGGGGTTGGTGGTTTAGGGGCAACGGTCAGTCAATTACTGACTCGAGCTGGAATTGGCAAACTCTATCTGGTTGATGACGGGCTGGTTAACTGGTCCGACCTCAATCGTCAACTTCTCTACCATGAAACCGATATTGGCCTGCCTAAGCTTGCGATTGCCAAGCAACGGCTGCAGCAAATCAACAGCAGCGTTAAAATTGAGCTGCGGCCAAAGCGTATCGATCGTTCCTTTCAATCTCCTACCAATGTGTCAATCATTGCTGACTGTCTCGATAATTATCCCAGCCGCTTCGATCTGGAAGCTGGCTTAGTTGCCGGTTCATTTCTTATTCATGGTGGCATTGAGGGGGATCAGGGGCAGGTTCTCACCCTGCAGAAGGGGAAGTCTCAATCATTGGCAGATATATTCACTGGCATCCGGAAGCCACAAGGGGAAATTCCTGTCACTGGTGCCGGAGCAGCAATTCTTGCTGGTTTTATGGTCAATGAACTGTTCAATACCATTTTCGAGCAACCGCAACTCCTCAACCGCTTTCTGATCATCGGACTCAGTGACCTGCATCTGACCTTTCTTGAAGTCTAACAGCTATGAACGACCCCGCCACAAGCAACGGGGAGTTAGATAACCGATAATTAAAAATCTCCGTCCAGTTCCTCGGAATTACAAGTAAAAAAGGTATCGATAATCGTTTAAAGGGTTTTGTCCTGCATAATAGCTTTCTTCATCAATCGCTATATTATCTCGTTTATAGCTGCAATGGGGGTTCCTGCAATGCCGCCAGTTGCTCGCGCAGTTCAAGAATATGTTCGCCCCAGTATTGAATTGAGTTGAACCAGGGGAAGGTTCGGGGAAATGCTGGATCATCCCAGCGTCTGGCCAGCCAGGCACTGTAGTGAAGCATCCGCAAGGTGCGTAATGGTTCGATCAGCTGCAATTCAGCGAAATTGAAATCATAGAACTGCTGGTATCCGGTCAAAATTTTATCAAATTGTCGCCGTTGCTGATCTTCCGGACCGGAAAGCAACATCCACAAATCCTGGATTGCCGGAGCCATCCGGGCATCGTCAAAATCAACAAAATGGGGAGCTCCATCTCGCCAGAGCATATTGCCGTTGTGACAATCACCATGAACCCGGATATTTCGAATCGGTTCGAGTCGCGCAAACCGTTCATCAATCTGTTGCAACAGATCACGGGTCAGTGTTTGGTAGGATTCACGATATTCTACCGGGATAAAATTATCGATAATGAAGTTGACAGAGTCATGCCCGAAACTCTGGATATCAAGTTTTGGCCGATGACTGAACGGTCGAGTCGCTCCAAGCAGATGGATTCGACTAAGCAGCCGACCGATAATCAGTAGATGCTCCAGATTGTCCAGTTCAGGAGAGTGTCCACCTTTGCGCGGTGACAGACTGAAACGAAAACCCTGATATTGGTGTAGAGTTTCATTGCTTGCGTTACGCAGAGGTGCAACCACTGGCAGTTCGTGTTCCGCCAATTCCAAAGTGAAGTCATGCTCTTCAAGAATCTGGGTATCCGTCCACCGCTCTGGTCGATAGAACTTGGCAATCAGTGGCTCGTTATCTTCGATACCAACCTGGTAAACCCGGTTTTCATAGCTGTTGAGGGTCAGAATCCGGCAATCACAGCGGTAGCCCTGAGATTCAACCGCATCCATGAGGAAGTCGGGAGTGAGCTGGTCAAATGGGTGGTTTGTAGTTTCTGCAGCCATAGCTTCCTCGCATAGAGATAAATGGGGAATTCTACCTCTGTGCTCAATGCAAGTAAAGCGATTCAGCTGATATAGGGTTGTAGTTTCGGCCAGAGCAGAGAAATGGCGATACCCCACATGGTCAAGCAGACAAAGCCATCCAAAAAACGCCAGGCGAGTGGTTTGCGAAACAGTGGTGCCAGCAGGCCGGCACCAAGGCTCAGCGCGAAAAACCAGAGGAATGATGCAGTCATAGCCCCGGCGCCGAACAAGTAGCGTTCGGTTTGAGCCAATTGCCCACTGAGTCCCCCAATCAATACGAAAGTATCAAGGTAAACATGGGGATTGAGAAAGGTCAGTGCCAGAGTTGCCAGAAGTAATTTACGTCTCGATGGAATCGCTTCAGTAGAGGCTTCCAAAGCCCCACCTTGAATAGCTGACCGGAAAGAGCGACCACCATACCAAACGAGAAACAGGACTCCAAGCCAGGTAGCCCATTGAGCTAATAAAGGATTGGTCGCCACCAGAGCTCCGACACCGCTGACCCCAAGCAGAATCAGCAGACCATCGCAAAGGCTGCAAACAAGAGCGGTTTGAATTGGAAAATTACGCCGCACTCCTTGCGACAAGACAAAGGCATTCTGTGCCCCGATAGCAATAATTAATCCACCCCCAATCCCGACTCCCTGTAAAAATGACAACATGATATTTCTCCATAGCAATTATTGATGTGAAAGCAGGTTAACTACGGCACCAATAAAAGTAAAATTAATTGTTTTTGTATATCATTAGACATGCTAATATTATTGCATGTTGGATTACAAACACATTGAAGCTCTAGCTAAAGTGATTCAGGAAGGTGGTTTCGAGCGTGCCGCTCAAGCCCTTTTTTTGACCCAATCTGCCGTTTCACAGCGGGTCAAACAGTTGGAAGAGTCATCAGGACAAATTCTGATTTCGCGGACAACACCTCCACAGCCAACTGCTGCCGGGAGGGTTTTACTCAAACATTATCGACAGGTGAAGTTGCTGGAAGAAGGGTTGTCGTCTGAGTTAGCGACCTCTTCTGCAACAGAGATGACAACCTTGTCGATCGGGGTTAATGCCGACAGCTTGGCTCACTGGTTTCTCCCTGCAATCAGCCCATTACTGCAAAAGATGGATTTGTTGATCGATTTACGGGTGGATGATCAAGAGCAGACCCACAGTTATTTGCGCGAAGGGGAGGTAGTCGGTTGTGTTAGTACTGAAGCCAACGCCATGCAAGGATGTAGAGTCGAAAAACTCGGGATCATGACTTATCGTTTGCTGGCAACCTCTGACTTTATCGAACGCTGGTTTTCAGATGGGCTCTCACTTGAATCGTCCAAGCATGCTCCGGCGGTTATTTATAATCGCAAAGATCGGCTCCATTATCGATTTTTTCAACAATATCTAGACATGACACCGAAAACGATAGCGGCACATTATATCCCTGCCCCTGAACAATTTTTGCAGGTTATTTCTGCCGGCTATGGTTATGGGATGGTTCCTGACTGGCAGGGGACTGAGTTAGTGAACTCGGGACAGTTGCAGGAACTACTCCCTGGAGCAGTGCTGCAGCTTGATCTTTATTGGCATTGCTGGAATCTGGCTGCCCGTCCGTTACAGGATTTTTCTGCTCAGCTGGTTATTGAAGCCAGAAAGCACCTTGAAACCTGATACTATTATCCCACCCCCCCTAGGTTAATATATTTTAAATAAATCTTTATTATTTGATAATTATCATGTAGGATGTGGCTATCTTATTTTCAGACAGGAGTCTGTAAGTGAAGTTACGCCACTGGATATTGATAGCAACCCTGTATTTTTGTCTTCCCGGATACGCTGCAGCCGAGGTGGAGACTATTTTTGGCACCGTCAGGGATGCTCAGACTGGTGTTTTACTCAACGGTGTTGAACTGCATACAGAGGATAACTCGACCTTTAGCTCTACAAATGGCCGTTTCCAACTACAATCCGATGCTGCCGAAATCGTGGTTCGCCTCCCTGGTTACCTGCCGCAAAAAGTTGCTGCTGATTTTCCACTCCATTTGAAGCTGCAACCCTTCACTCCGAAAGCTCTCTACCTCTCCTACTGGGCTGCCGACAGTAACGACCGGCGGAATCATCTGCAGCAGTTAATTGCTGAAACAGGAATGAACGCGCTGGTGATTGACCTTAAGTCCTCCCGTGGGGATATTGCCTTTCGCAGCCAGTTGCCATTAGCGCGGGAGGTTGGTGCACAGCAGGTACGCACGCTGAAAGATCTACCGGAGTTTTTGGCTGAGCTGAAGCAGCAAGGAATTTATACCATCGGTCGGATTGTGGTTTTTAAGGATGCTGCCCTGGCCAGGAATCGACGTGATCTGGCGGTTCATACTCTGGATGGCTATCTCTGGGAGGATCGTGAAAAGATCAGCTGGACCGATCCTTTTAATCCGGAAGTCTGGGATTATAATATCAGTATTGCGGAAGAGGCTGCAGCTTTAGGATTTGATGAAATTCAATTCGACTATATCCGCTTTCCAGCAAAATCAGACTTGATGTTTTCCCGAGAGAATACCGGAGAAAATCGGGTTGCTGCTATTAATGGCTTTTTGCAGCGTGCCAAACAACAATTGGCCAATTACCCGGTGATGACCTCAGCAAATATTTTCGGCTATATCTGTTGGAAGCATAAAGATCAGAAGATCGGTCAACGGCTGATTGATCTGGCTGAATATGTCGATTATCTCTCCCCCATGCTCTACCCGTCCGGCTTCCCGCATGGCGTTCCCGGCTATAAAAATCCAGTGGAAAATCCTTACGAAGTTATTGCCCGTTCTTTACAAAAAGCGGGGAAACTGACCGGGCTCCCTTCCGTACGTTTTCGCCCCTGGTTACAGGCGTTCAGAGATTATGCTTTTGACCGGAGAAGTTTTACTGCAGATGAAATTCATGCTCAGATCAATGCCAGCGATGCCAGCGGTAGTCACGGTTGGATGTTGTGGAATGCTGCAAGCCGTTTTAGCCTGGCAGGGTTGCAGCAGAAAATACTGTTGGGAGAACTGAACCTGGTTGATGCCAGCCCAAAAGCAGGAGATTCGACAATCCTGACCAGAGCAGCAGATCAGAATTTCAATGATTTTCCTATGATGTAACCTTTTCAGGAAAAAAACAGATAAGCCAATAGCGTCACCACAGTTCCAAGCAGAGCGCCGAGAAATACTTCTTTAGGAGTATGGATTTTCATGATCAGGCGACTCTGGCTGACCAACACTGCGAGCAGCAAGACCAGCATCCCGATCAAAAAACTATTCCCGAACAAAAATGTTGAAACTGCGATTGAAAATGCGACCGCAGCATGTCCACTTGGAAGCCCTCCGTGCAAAGGAGTGCCGCGATTGTAGTGGGCCTTAAGTAAAACCACCAGAATAACTACGATCAGCAAGGCTCCAACCGGGACTGTCCCAAGGGGTTCTTTACCAAGGGTCGGTTCACTGTTAAACAGGGGAAAAATATGTCCGGAAAGAACCAGATAGCCGAGAATGACTGCTCCAACACTGGTAACCAGCACCGCTCCGGCAGCGACATCTTTCGCCCGTTTGGCCAGTTCATGGTAGTCCTCAGTGACCAGATCAACGACGGTTTCAATTGCCGTATTCATCATCTCTGCAAATATCACCAGAATCGCAGCGAGCACCAGTAAGAAAAATTCCAGTGCAGAAATTTTAAAAAAGAGAGCCAAAAAAACAACCGCCAAAGCGGCAACAAAATGGTAGCGCACATGACGCTCACTTTTGGCCGCCCAAAGAATCCCCTCAATGGCACAGTTAAGACTTTCCAGCCAGCTTGTCGGTTTCATAGGTCATCCCATAAGAAATTTGAGAGCTCCACAGAAGATAACATCTGCCATGGAAATCACAAACTCGATTCCTTCATTTACTCCCACAGAAAAACCAGCTAATCTCTGTACTTTCAGAAAACAAAATGTAACTATTCAGCTCATCATTACTACGGAATCAGCAAATCCGGGGCTGTCCCAGGCTTTTTCGACACAGACCACCACTGCTCTTTGTTGGCCGCAAACTTCCGGGACAGCTCCCGGTGTGGCTGGGGGCAGTCCCAAGTTTACTCACAGCTGTGCTGAATAGTTACAATAAAACTAAAGAGGTGGATCATGAGTGATGAAAATTTTACTGACGATGAGATGAATGAAGACGAAGGAAGTTTTGCCGAAATGTTTGAAGCCAGCCTGACTGAAGTTGGAGAACCACTGGTTCCGGGCAAGAAAATTGCCGCAACAATTCTGCAGATTGGCGCAGAGTGGTGCTTTCTCGATGTCGGACAAAAAGGAGAAGGGGTTCTCTCGACCGCTGAACTACTGAATCCAGACGGTGAAGCACAGTATGCCGTCGGAGATAAAATATCTGCCTATTTCCTATCCCGTACAGGAGGCGAACTACGGTTCACTACTAAAATTGGTGGTACTGGCTCCGGCATTGAACAGCTGGAAAATGCTTATCAAGCTGGCATTCCCGTCGATGGGACAATAGAAAAAGAGATTAAAGGGGGTTTTGAAGTCAAACTTTCGGGGAATATCAGAGCTTTTTGTCCCTTCTCTCAGACAGGGCTACGCCTGGCCGAGCCTGCTGATCTGATCGGCCAAAGCCTGCCATTTAAAATCTCCCAGTTCAGTGAACGGGGACGAAATATCGTGGTGTCGCACCGGGCGATTCTGGACGAAGAACGTGAGCAATTGCGGGTCGGCTTGCGCGAGACCTTGCAAGAGGGGATGGTGGTCAAAGGAACGGTGACCAATATTCGTGATTTTGGTGCCTTTGTCGATATCGGCGGGATTGAAGGGTTGCTGCCAATTTCTGAAATCAGCTATGGTCGAGTTGAAGATATCAATGAAGTGCTCAATCTTGGGCAGGAACTTGAGGTTGCCGTTAAACAGATCGACTGGGATAATAATAAATTTTCTTTCAGTCTGCGTGACACCCTCGCCGATCCTTGGAACAAGGTTGGATCAATCTATCAAGTCGGCAAACAATATCCTGGCAAAGTCAGTCGCTTAGCACAGTTTGGTGCCTTTGTCACACTGGAAGAAGGTATTGACGGGTTGCTGCATATCTCTAAGTTGGGTGAAGGAAAGCGAATTCGCCATCCACAGGATGTGGTCAAGGTTGGTCAACAATTGCGGGTTACTGTTGAAAAAATTGATCAGGCTGAACGGCGTATCTCATTGGCATTGTCTGGCCAGACAGATGACACTGCAGAGACCAGTTATACAGATCAGCCCTCTTCCTCAGGGCTGGGAACCCTGGGTGATCTGCTCAAGGCCAGTCAGCAAAGAAAAGGACAGAAAAACCACCGATGAAGAATCGGGGCACCTCTAAATCTGCCATTCTCTTTTCAATCTGCATGGCGCATTTCCTCAATCCATTTATGCTGTCGGCTGTCGGTGTTGCCCTGCCGGTTATAGGGCGTGAATTTTCAGCCAGTGCTGTGCAGCTAGGGCTAGTTGAAGTCAGTTTCATGCTGTCGATGGCAATTTTTCTTTTGGCAATGGGACGATTTGGGGATATCTACGGGCGCCGGAAAATTTTTCAGCGGGGATTGCTTCTTTTTGCCTTTGCTGGCGGGTTAATTTCGCAAGTTCATTCGATAGAGATGATCATCGCCTTGCGTTTTTTGCAAGGGATCGGTGGGGCAATGGTCAACGCAACAACCATGGCGATCCTCGTCTCTGCGTTTGCACCGCACGAACGTGGTAAAGCCCTTGGAATTGCTATTGCCAGTGTTTATGCCGGGATTTCCTGTGGTCCCTTTATTGGTGGTTTTTTGATCGAACTGCTTGGCTGGAGATCACTTTTCTACCTGATGGTTCCCTTCGGTCTTTTGACCTATCTGGTCACGCGAATTAAAATTAAGGATGAATGGGCTGGTTCTGAAGGTGAACCCTTTGACTGGACAGGTGCCCTTGTTTATGCCCCCTCAATTCTGCTGTTAGTCTACGGCGTCACCCATCTAAAGGATGGGGGAATAGCCTGGGGATTACTGATCCTTGCAATTTCAGGGTTAGTTTTGTTTTTATTGATTGAAAAGCGAACTCCATACCCGATGTTAAATGTTCAATTATTTCTTGAAAATCGGGTCTTTGCTCTGAGTAATTTAGCCGCATTGTTTAACTACGCGGCAACCTTTGGAGTGACATTTTTTTTGAGTTTATACTTGCAGTTCGTCAAAGGAATGGGGCCACAGCAGGCCGGGACAATCCTGATTGTCCAGCCGATCTTCCAGGCAATTTTTTCCCCTTTTTTCGGTCGATTATCTGATCGAATTCCGGCAGCCTACGTTGCTACCAGCGGTATGGTGTTCTGCGTTCTGGGTTTGGCTGTTGCGACGCAACTTACGGCGGAATCACCTCTGTCGATGATCCTCCTTCTCTTAGCCTTTCTCGGCCTGGGATTTGCTCTCTTTTCTTCACCCAATGTCAGTATGATTATGGGCAGTGTCTCTCCACGGCACCTGGGTATAGCCTCAGGATTAAGTGCCAGCATGCGAACCCTGGGAATGCTGACCAGCATGATGATTATTACCCTGGTTTTTTCCTATCTGATGCATGGGCAACCGGTGACACTGGAAACTCAAGCAGCGTTTCTTAAGAGTATGCGGATAGCCCTGCTGATCTTTTCTGCCCTCTGTGTCATCGGGATCGGTTGTTCTTTGGGGCGGACAACCAGCTCGACCCGGTAATTTCTTTCCTTTGTCCTGGCAAAAGAAATCTATACATAAATATTTCTGGCTATGCACCACTCTCAAGCTGATTGACTATCTCCCCTCCCCAGCCCTCTCCCATCAAGGGAGAGGGAGGTAATTATAAACTTTTTTCTCGCTGGAGAATTTACCGGAACCAGATAAATATTTAACGATTTTTATAGACAACTGCTGTCATTTTTGACATATTAGCTCTAGTTCATGTTAAATTACTGATGAAAAGGCCGGACAAGGGTACGATTGCGCCTTTTTTCTTCCACAGCGAGTGAGATTTAGTTAGTGGGTACGAAGAAAAAAATCCTTATAGTTGATGACGAACCCTTCTTCAGAGAAGTTCTGATAGATATTCTCCACGAGCGTTTCGTTGTTATTGAAGCCAGGGATGGTTTTGAAGCGGTTTCTCTATGCCATGAACATATGCCAAATCTCATCATTATGGACGTGGAAATGCCACGTAAAAATGGAATTGAGGCCTGTAAGATTCTTAAGCACGAGCCAGAGACAAGAAAAATTCCGATCATTCTCTTTACCTCCCGGTCGAAGAAAAAGGACATGGTTCTTGGTTTAAAAGCCGGAGCGGATGATTACATTACAAAACCAATCTATACTCCTGAAATTATTGCCCGGGTTGATGCTCATCTCCGCACCAAAGATTTTTACTCTGATCTCGAACATAAAGACCTCCGGTTTCTCCTCGAAATCACAGAAAACATTTCTGCGATTCGCAATCCGATGACGATACTTCATCTTATTGTGGAGAAAATGGCAGAAATTATCGATGTTGCACGCTGCTCAATTGTGAGTATCAATGATAAAGGGGAAATTATTGTCAAAGCGAGTAACGATCTTGACTGTCAGGAAGAACTGAAGCTGGATATATCCAAGTACCCTGAAATTCAGAAATCACTTGAATCAAAGCAAGCAGTCATTATCAACGATATTAAAAGTGATCCCCTGATGGCGTCTGTCAGGGAACAGACTAAAGAGCTGACGTATAATTCGATAGTTGTTATTCCAGTGATAAAAAAAGAGAGTGTTATTGGAACTTTTTTCTTGCGGACGGCATCTCCCTTCAAGAACGGCATTACCGATAGAGTCTACAACCTCTGTCAACTGATTGCCAATATTTCAGCAAATGCTCTGGAAAATGCGATCCTTTTTGAATCGGTACAGGCTGCCCAGAAGTATTTTGAAGAAATGGCACTTCGTGATGGTCTGACAAATCTTTATAATCACCGCTATTTTTATGATCGCCTTGAAGAGGAATTCAGTCGAGCCAGTCGTTACGCAACACCATTGTCACTGATCTTTTTTGACATAGATGACTTTAAGCGGATTAATGATATTTATGGCCACACGCGTGGTGATCATGTGCTTAAAAAAATTGGTCAACTGATGAAAAGTATTGCAAGGGAAAGTGATATCCCAGCCAGATATGGGGGGGAGGAATTTGCTGTTCTTCTCCCAAATACGGGAGAAGAGGGAGCCTTTGACTTGGCCAACCGAATTCGTTGTATCATTCGGGATCATGAATTTGAAAATTTACCCAGCGAACAGATCACAATCAGCTCTGGTGTTTCAACTTTTGTAAATAACAATTACCAATCATTGAATGAACTCGTTCATCGGGCTGACGAAGGTATGTATAAGGCTAAAAATCAAGGGAAAGACAAAATTTCTCAGCTCAGAGTCAATTCATAGGCAGTAACTTAGCCAGTCATGCTGGTTATTATCTAAACGCCGTTCTTAGTGCTCACCCCTTTCAGGCGTATCGGAAGCTATCTGATAGAACACTCCTCTCTCCTGCCTGATCGTTTCAATTTTCTTTTCTTCTTCCAGGACAGCAAGATACTTATTAATTTCGTTGATATGGATTCCTAAAATCTCCATTAGATCTTCGATAGTACAGGGCCGTCTTGAAATAGTTTCATAGATGGCAGTTTCAGCATCATTTCGATACGCCTGAATGGTTTTTCTTTGCGCCGCAGCCGATATTATTTCTATCTTTTCATATCGATACTTTTTATGGCTATGTGTTTAACCCTCCAGCAATGAAAGGGTGGTTATGGAACATCAACCCGCAATAGTCATTATTTTTTTCGTCAGACTGATTAACTGACAAACTTTATCATTTTTTCAGTATATTCATAAAAATTGGCAGAAAAGTATTGTTGGCTTTAATATGAACAGCCTTAGGGGAGATATTATGAATTATTGGTTGATGAAATCGGAGCCAAATGCATTTAGCATTGATGATCTAAAAAATATGCCGGATCAAACTGAGCATTGGGATGGCGTGCGCAACTACCAGGCTCGTAATATGATGCGGGATCAGATGAAAATTGGTGATCAGGTATTCTTTTATCACTCCAACTGTAAGATTCCTGGCATTGTTGGAATCATGGAAGTAATTCGCGAAGGCTATCCAGACCACACCGCATTTGATCCACAGAATAAATATTTTGATCCCAAAAGTGATCCGAAGAATCCACGCTGGATCATGGTTGATATCAAATATATCCGCCATACCAGCCGGGTAATCTCATTGGCAGAATTGAAAGAGTGTGAAGTGCTGGAGAATATGCAGCTGGTACGCAAGGGGAACCGGTTATCAATTATGCCTGTTACAGCTGAGGAATGGGCGATGATTCTTCAATTGGAAAAATCAGCTTTTTAATAAAACCCCTGGCGATTACTTCTAGCAGCCCGTCGGGTCAACAAATCTCGATTCAAGATTCTTGAGATTCCTCAACTGCAGGATTCAAAGCCCAAACAAGTTTTTCACTATCAAAATTCTGCCTGATCGCAGGTTTGATAATTTCAAAGTAGGGAGACACGTCAAAGTCGCGTGGGACAAACAGGCTGTGGTGGCGAGTTTTCAAAGTCTCTTGACAGTAAACCTGACCGTTTAAATCGGTATTCTGCTGATAATCAATCTCGGGTAAAATCGGGTAGCGAATTGACTGAAATGCCTGGGCGATCAGCGAAGAGCAGATGGCTCGAGTAGGATTTCCGCTTCCCAAAGTGAGTAATTTACGTCTCCAGCGAGTTGGAATCGGGGTTGGTAAAACAAGAAAGCGAACCAGATCAAAAACATTTTTCAAATCATACTGGTGTCCCAAGCGATCTATTCCATAAGCGCTAAGCTGCTTGATCGTCTCCGTCGACAATCCGACCGGGCGACAAATCCGGGTATGTTCTGAGTTGTATTCACTGAGAGGAACCAGTCGGATTCCTTCCAAAATATCAGCTTCCAGTAGAACCGCCTCTTCCTGATTGTCTTTTTTTTCAGCATACCCTGGGCCAACATACAATGCAGCGTGTGACCAACTCGATTGGGTCAAATATTTTATCACCCCACTCACCCGACTGCTGCCATCAACCAGAAGGACATCTCCCGGTTGTAGCGTTGTGGCTAATTGTTTTGGTGAACTTGTTGCAATTTGAGCCGTACCAGGTCGGGACTGGCTGAGATATTTAGCCAAGTGGTGGCCAATATTGCGCAAAAAACCTCTTGCTGAGTTCAAAAGAACCTCTTCCTCGTCTTGTTTTTTTACTGATTGTAACTGATCGATGGCGAGATTTCTGAATATTGCCCCTTCCCCCTTGATAAGGGACGGTTGGGATGGGGGTGGATTATTGTTAGTCGCTCCTCTCCCACGCCGGGGAGAGGAAATTTTATACAGCGAAAATTAGTGCAAATCAGATTTTTTCCACATTTACAGATCATATTTAACAGAACCTGCGAAGAAGGTCTAATATTTTATCCATATCACACATTTTCCTACTTCCTTAACTTACTGAAAACACACACCTTAAACTAGACATCCGGATGAATCCAAGTCGATATCGGATGAAACAGTCGTTTTAATCGGCTAGAGTTGATTCAAAAGCAGGAGGCGAAAGATTTTTTGATTTTCTCAATACAGCAGAAGGAGGACGACATGAAAACAAGTTTAACTCTTTTGATTGCGGGACTGATTTTTCTGGCGACACCAATGTTGGCATCGGCAAATAGATGGCATAATGACGATCATCAAAAATGTGATCAACGGTGGGTTCAAGGTGACCGACACACTTACGGCCAACACTATAGGCAAAATTATAACCGTCATGACCAGCGGCGTCACCATTATTATAAGCAACGTAATGGATATAAGCAGAACCATCGAGTAAAAACATCTCTAAAACGAGAACTGCGGGAAACCCGCCATGAACTGCGCCAGATTAAACGCCAGATCAGACGCAATCACCGCCGCCCGTATTATTCAAACCCGGCAGTTGTCATCGGCATACCACACCTGGTCTTCCAGTTTGGTTGGTAATAAAGTTCCAGCACTTCTCAACTATTGAGTGCTGTTCACAAGGAGCCGCCCATTGAAGGGTCGGCTCCTTTTTTTATATAAATGGCTGTTTCAAGAAAAAAACAAATTGCCCATTGAATTTGTGGACAATGAAGGGAGGCTCATGCTACTTATGTTAGGTTTTAACCTGTGGTGTTGGTAGAAAAAGCAGATGCCAACCAATACTTTATTACTTTTTACTGGAGCCTGATGCCATGAAAGCCCAAAAAATCCACTTTTTAAACCGCACACTGTTAGTCCCAATGCAAGGAAGACCTTGGATGAAATATCTGCTGACAAGTATTTTCCTCCTTCTTGCGCCTGTTGCTCCGGCCTTTGCTAGCAGCGAAGAGGGGGGGGGAGTTATGCACATGACAGGATCCTTGTATGGGATCATTGCCCTGCTGCTATTTATCGGTGCATACAGCCTGGTCATTATGGAAGAAAAAATCCATATGCGCAAAAGTAAGCCGGTTATTTTTGCGGCGGGGATTATCTGGATTCTGGTTGCTCTCGCTTATATAGGGGTGGGACAACCTGAAGCCGCAGAACACGCAATTCGTGGGAACCTCCTCGAATACGCTGAACTCCTGCTGTTTTTACTGACTGCGATGACCTACATCAATGCTATGGATGAACGAAATGTCTTCCAGGCTTTGCGTTCCTGGCTGGTCAGTCGCGGTTTTACGCTGCGGACAGTTTTCTGGGTGACTGGTTTTCTCGCATTTATTATCTCTCCAGTTGCTGACAACCTGACAACCGCGCTGTTGATGGGTGCCGTTGCCATGGCCGTTGCAGGGAATAATAAAAAATTCCTCGTTGTCGCCTGTATCAACATTGTCGTTGGAGCTAATGCTGGCGGTGCTTTCTCTCCTTTTGGTGACATCACCACCTTGATGGTCTGGCAAAAGGGGCAGGTTCAGTTCATAGAATTTTTCGACCTGTTCGTTCCAGCACTTCTCAACTGGCTGATTCCTGCCCTTATCATGAGCTTTGCCGTCGCCAAAGAGCGTCCAGAAGCCCATGGAGAAGCGGTTAAGATGAAGCTTGGTGCCAAGCGGCTTATGTTCCTGTTTCTTTGCACCATAATCACTGCCGTTTTGTTCCATCAGATTTTGAATCTCCCTCCGGCAGCCGGTATGATGCTAGGTCTGGGGTACCTTGGTTTTTTCTCCTACTGGTTGAAGAAAACCGAACAACGGCTTGGAACAGGTGACTTTCCCCTCGATATGACGGGGCATAACCCGGATGAACATAAGACGCCAGCAGAGCAGGGACACGATCCTGCAACAGGCTTTGATCTGTTTCGCAAGATTGCCCGAGCCGAGTGGGATACTTTGTTGTTTTTCTACGGGGTTATTCTCTGCGTTGGTGGTCTTGGACAATTTGGCTATCTGGCAATGGCATCACAGACCATGTATGAAGGTCTTGGGGCAACAAATGCCAACATTCTCGTGGGAGTTCTTTCAGCAATCGTCGATAATATTCCCGTCATGTTTGCTGTCCTGACTATGGATCCCTATATGTCCCACGGCCAGTGGTTGTTGGTTACATTAACTGCCGGTGTTGGTGGCAGCCTGCTGTCGATCGGTTCCGCTGCCGGAGTTGCTCTGATGGGGAGTGCTCGTGGAGTCTATACCTTTGGTGCTCATATGAAATGGACATGGGCAGTCGCTCTTGGTTATGCTGCAAGCATTGCCGCCCATTTAGTTATTAATGCGCAACTTTTCAATGAGTTCCACTAACTATCAGCCTTTCTTTTATCAACAAAAAAAAGCTTAAACCAAAAACAGGGATGATCAGCAACTGATCATCCCTGTTTTATTCTGTTACCGTAAAAAAAATCCAGGTTACTTACTATGACAGTGGTTACAAGCATTCATATCATCGGTCTGATCATGACACTGACTACATAATCCATGACCACTAGCCATATCGCTGATCTCGATTTTTGCTGGTTCCCCTTCGTGACAACTGGAGCAATCACCTTCCAATGCTTCTTGGTGCATATTGTGATCAAAATACACACTTCCTTTGGTGTCACCCTCATATTTATAAACACCTTCCTCAAGAACTTCAACCTTGGTCATAGGTGCTTTGATTCCGTTCTGCTGAGCGAGAAAGACCGGAATAAAAGAAAAGACGACAGCCAGCACAATAAACACTAGATTTTTCATCTGTTAACTCCATTATCTGATCAATTATACTTCATAAGTAAAATCTGCATATGTCTTCTACACCGAAGCACATCTTATGTCAATTCACATTTCCACGCGACTTGAGGGAAAATTCAAACAAAAGAAAGAGAAATGGCCGTATAACAGCAGTATTTTATAGAAAATATGAAATTAATTATTTTAATCTCCAATGAGTCCCCTCACGGGTATCAAGTAATAAAATTCCTTTTTCTTCAAGCTCAGCGCGAATTTCATCCCCACGGGTAAAATCTTTTTCTGCACGTGCCTGCAGGCGCTGCTCGATAAAATTTTCTATCTCTTCCCGGGTAATATCCAGCTTTGCCAAACCAGCCAGCTTGACTTTTTCTAGCCACTCGGTCGGCTGTGAACGGTACAGACCAATAACTTCTCCCAAACGGAGAATCGTTGCATGTAGACCACGTACCTGGGAAACCAGTTCCGGTTTTTTTCTGAATTTTTTAGTTGCGACCAAGCGGTTCATGGTACGGACACCATCAAACAAATGGGCAATCGCCAAAGCGGTATTAAAATCATCATCCATTGCTTCACGGAACTTTTCTTCAACCATTACCCCCTCTTTGCTGACAACGTCTTGCTGATCCAGTCCGTTAGTGGCTATTTCAGCAGACTCAAGTGCCTCATAAAAACGTTTCAGTCCACTCTGTGCTTCAGCCAGGTTCTGATCAGAAAAATCAATTGGTGACCGGTAATGTGCCGAAAGAATAAAGAAACGGATTATCTCGGCATCGTAAGTTTTAAGAATATCCCGGATAGTAAAAAAATTACCCAGAGATTTACTCATCTTTTCCTGGTCAACATTCACAAAACCGTTATGCAACCAATATTTGACAAATGGTTTTCCGCTGGCTCCTTCACTCTGGGCAATTTCGTTCTCATGGTGAGGAAAGATCAAGTCGCGGCCGCCCCCATGAATGTCAAAACTGTCACCAAGTAATGAGGAACTCATGGCCGAACACTCGATGTGCCAACCCGGTCGACCCGCCCCCCAAGGGGATTCCCAACTTGGTTCGCCCGGCTTTGCCGTTTTCCAGAGGGCAAAATCCATGGGATTACGTTTTTGTTCGCCCGGTGTTACCCGTGCTCCAGTCTGCATCTCTTCCATGTTGCGTTTGGAGAGTTTCAGGTAGTCGGGAAACTTATCAATACTGTAATAAACATCCCCAGAGGATTCGTACGCGATTCCCTTATCTATAAGCGTTTGAGTCATCTCAATAATTTTCTGGATATATTCAGTTGCTCGCGGTTCATGGGTCGGCTTGATCAATCCAAGGGAGTTCATATCCTCATCAAAAGCCCTGATAAATTCTTCGGCCAGAGCTTGACTTGAAATCTTCCGTTCGTTGGCGCGGTTGATAATTTTATCATCAACATCAGTATAATTACGGACATAGGTGGTTTCATAGCCGGAAAACTGCAGATACCGGAAAATGATATCAAAAACAATATTAGCGCGAGCATGACCGATATGGCAATAATCGTAAACCGTGACACCGCAGACATACATCCCGACTTTACCCGGAACCAACGGTTGAAACTCTTCCTTTTTGCCACTCATGGTGTTGTAAACGCGTAAACTCATAGAGAAACTCCGTGAAAAATTATTTTATACGCTATATCCCCTCTCCCTGAGGGAGAAGGATTGCGATATTATTTCAGCTTTGCCCAGGTATCCCGCAATGTCACCGTCCGGTTAAAAATCGGCTTTCCGGGCTGCGACTCTTTACTATCGACGGTAAAATATCCGACCCGTTCAAACTGGAAAGTTTCCCCTGCTGTTGCTTCCAGCAGCCCCGGCTCGATCAACGCGGAAACGACCTTGTAAGATTCAGGATTAAGAGCATCCAGATAGTTATCTGCTTTGTCAGGGTTCTCCTGATTGAACAAACGATCATAGAGACGAACTTCAACCTTTTCAGCTTGTGCTGCTGAAACCCAATGAATAATCCCTTTTACCTTGTGACCATCGGCAGGGTTTTTCCCCAAGGTGTCGAGATCGGCACGGCAACACAGCTCAACCACTTCGCCATTTTTATCCTTGATGACCTCTTCACACTTGATGATATAGGCGTTGCGTAATCTCACTTCCCGACCGGGACCGAGGCGGAAGAATTTTTTGGGCGGATCTTCCATGAAATCATCCCGATCAATATACAGTTCGTGACTGAACGGCAATTTCCGGGTTCCAAAGTCGGGTTGTTGCGGATGGTTTGGCACATCCAGCGCTTCGATTTTATCTGCCGGATAATTGCTAATTGTCACTTTAAGCGGATTGAGAACCGCTTGCCGCCGGAGTGCCGACTTATTGAGCTGCTCCCGCACACATTCTTCCAAAACCGACAGGTCTATCCAGCTGGCTCCTTTGCCCACACCGATCCGTTCGCAGAAACTCCGGATCGCTGCTGGTGGATAACCACGCCGCCGCATTCCCACCAGAGTCGGCATGCGGGGGTCATCCCAGCCAGAAACGTGATTATCAGTCACCAGTTGCAGTAACTTCCGCTTGCTCATCACCGTATAACTGAGGTTTAACCGGGCAAACTCAATCTGCTGTGGAGCAAAGATTCCCAACTCTCGAATAAACCAATCATAAAGAGGACGATGATCCTCAAATTCTAAAGTACAGATTGAGTAAGTGACCCCCTCAATCGAATCTCCTTGTCCATGGGCGAAATCATACATGGGATAGATACACCATTTATCTCCGGTTCGATGATGATGAGCATGCAGAATCCGGTACATAGCAGGATCCCGAAGATTCATATTAGGTGAACTCATGTCTATTTTAGCCCGTAATATGTGTGTACCGTCAGGAAAGTCTCCTTTTTTCATTTTATCAAACAGCTCAAGATTTTCCTCGATACTGCGATTCCGAAACGGGCTGTCAATCCCCGCTTCGGTCAATGTCCCCCGATTTTTCCGCATCTGCTCAGCTGTCTGACTATCGACATAAGCCTTCCCTGCTTTGATCAGTTGTACCGCCCACAGATAAAGTTGATCGAAGTAATCAGAAGCAAAATGGAGATGCTCTCCCCAGTCAAATCCAAGCCAGCGCACATCAGCCTGAATCGCCTCAACATACTCATCTTCTTCTTTGACAGGATTGGTATCATCAAAACGAAGGTGGCAACGCCCGCCAAAGTCTTCTGCCAGACCAAAATTGAGACTGAAGCTTTTTGCATGTCCAATATGGAGATAACCGTTCGGTTCTGGTGGAAAACGGGTAATAACTTGATTGCGTTTTCCACTCGCAAGATCTTCAGTAATAATAGTACGGATGAAATTTGAAGTTACAGGTGGTTCTGATGTGCTCATGAAATGTCCTCTATGAAATATTAATCTACTCGCAACAAAAAAAGAAGATAGTCCAACATCAAATAATTGCTGCCAGTTTTGCCGCTAGACGTCTTTCATCTTGTTGTAATAAAACCACAGCATGCGCGGCGATTCCCTCGCCGCGGCCGGTTAAACCAAGTTTCTCCGTGGTGGTTGCCTTAATATTAACCTGGCCTGTTTCTACTCGGCAGTCTTCTGCAATCCGTTCTACCATATCCGGAATATAGCTTGCCAGTTTTGGTTTCTGACAAATGATAGTTGCGTCCATATTCACGAGCAGATAGCCCGCAGCAACCATTTTTAAAACCACTTTACGAAGCAGTTCCCGGCTATCAATTCCAGCATAGGCCATATCAGTATCGGGAAAATGCTGACCAAGATCTCCCAACCCAACGGCTCCTAAAATGGCGTCGCAAATAGCGTGGAGCAAAACATCGGCATCAGAGTGACCAAGCAAACCAGATTCGTAGTCAATTTCAACGCCACCAAGAATTAAAGGCCGATCCTTAACCAAACGATGAACATCATAACCATGACCGATACGCATCATGTTGAGCCTCCAAACAAAGCTTCAGCAATCAGGATATCTTCAGGAGTTGTGACTTTAATATTGCGATAATCACCTTCAAGCACCTGCACCGGACAGCCAAGTCGCTCCAGCAATGATGCATCATCGGTGGCAACAAACCCATCAGCATCAGCTTGATCAAAAGCGTTGCGAATCAATTGATACTGAAACCCCTGCGGAGTCTGTGCCTGCCAAAGTCTATTTCGATCAGGTGAACCGACAATTTTGTTATTTTCAACATCTTTGATTGTATCTTTGGCTGGAACCCCGAAGATACAGGCTCCAATTTTATCAATGCTCTCAAGCAGGGCAGACAACCGCTGACTATCAAACAGAGGACGTGCACCATCATGAATTAAAATTGGCCGTTGTGGCTGATTAAACCCATCTTTGGCTAACGCATCCAGACCATTTCTGACAGAAGCTTGCCGGTCAGCACCTCCAGCAATAATCTGCTGCACCTTACTGAAACCATAGCGGTCGATAATCTGCTCCTGACAGTAGGAGATATCAGCAGAAGGAACAATCGGATAAATATTTTCAATGAGGGGATGATCTTCGAACAAGGTCAACGTATGAGCCAGAATCGGCCTTCCGCAGAGTTCAAGATATTGTTTCCTGACCGAGCCCCCCATCCGGCGACCCGTCCCCGCTGCTGGAATAAGAACTGTTGCTTTTATCATTTTTTTCAATATCCTGCTACTGTGCTACTGTTTTATCTCAAAAAGGTCGTTCTTAAACGCTACCAGAAGGTAGCACAAACAAAAAGACCGGGCACCAATTTATGTGCCCGGTCTTGAGTTCTGCCATGTCGCCATATCAGGAAATTTAGTGAAAAATATTTTCCAAGCGTTGCACGACCTGAGCTTCTTTAGCGCCTTCAGCCAAGGCAACTTCTGTCACCAATAACTTGCGAGCTTGCTCCAGAACTTTTTTCTCTCCATAAGAAAGCTCTTTTCCTGTCCTGATCTGGTACAGGTCACGTAACACTTGAGCCACTTCCAGCAAATCCCCGGTCTTTAACTTATCGTTATATTCCCGCTGCCGCCGACTCCATGAGGCAACTTTTCCCCCACTGGAGGGCTCGGCCAGGGCATCAAACACACCGGTAATTCGCTGTTGGTCAATTAACCTCCGCATCCCGACATTACTGACATTTGTTACCGGGATCATAATTTTCATATCACTGTCAACAATTCTCAAAATATAAAAATTCTGACTGTGCCCTGAATACTCGCGTACTTCAATATCCTCAATAACTCCAACTCCTTGAGTTGGATAAACTGCCATATCACCAACTTTAAACACAATTTCACTCCTTTTAGCTAGAATGGTCAATAATAGCACAAATGACTTATTTCGTCAAAGTTATAATTAAAAGCTAACTTATTGATTAAAAAGAGGAAATGCGTTTTCTGTATACAGGCCAACACGGATTTTTGTGGAGCCTCATTAGGGGCTGTGTTAGGATTTCGGGAGAGTCTCCGTACCTCTATCGAAACAAGGTTACACCTACTATGCCAGCACTCTTACTGCTCCTTCTGCTTACCGTTGTGCCATTCGTTCACGCGGAGCCAGACTTACTCTCTTTTGCCGACAGTCTGGTCGCAGAAAAAGATTATTATCGCGCCATTACTGAATATAAGCGCTTTTTGCACTATTATCCCCAAGATTCACGTGCTGCTCATGCTCAATTAGCTATCGCCCAAAGCCTATTGTCGGGACAGCGCTGGAAACAGGCTGATCTTGCCATGGAAAAAGTCTGGACTCTCTATCCTGACAGTCTTGAAGCAGTTACCGCAAAGCAGCTCTATGCTGATGCAGCCTATGACAGGGGGGACTATGCAACAGCACAGCAACGTTACCAACAACTGAAAGAGGATCTTCCTGCAACAAACAGCAAAACATCCGTATACAAAATCGGCCTCACTCAATTGCAACAAAACCGGCTGGAGGGTGCTCGTGCCAGTTTTTCAAAACTCCCGGAACCGCTCAGCCAACAACTGACCTTATCCCTTGATGAATATCAACAACTGCAACAAAAATCACCTCAACTGGCGGGTGTCTTTTCTGCCATCCTTCCTGGAGCTGGACAGCTTTATACTGGAAGGCCGCGTCAGGCTGGTATGGCTTTTGCGCTTAATGCTGCCTTTATCTATGGTGCGGTAGAGGCTTGGGATAACGAAAATTATGCGGTTACGGGAATTTTATCTCTCTTTGAAATTGGCTGGTATGGGGGCAATATCTATAACGCCATGAACAACGCACATAAATTCAATCTTCGGCAAAAAAATCAATTTTTGGAACAATTTCAACAACAGTTTGGACTGTCTCTCGGCTGGCAGCAAGGGAATCCCCAACTGCAGGCACTGTTCCATTTTTAAACAGGATGAATCATGAGAATTGGAATCATTGGCTCTGGAGCCCTTGGACTTTATTATGGAGCGATGTTACAACGGAGTGGACAGGATGTCCATTTTCTGCAGCGACGAGACTACCAGACTATCCAGAAAAAGGGACTACAGATCTACTCCTGCAATGGCGACTTCCACCTCCCACAAGTCGCAGGCTATCAGACTCCGCAAGAGATAGGGACTGTCGATCTGGTGATTGTTGGGTTAAAAACTATTTCCAACCACCACTTAATTGATCTGGTCAGTCCCCTCCTCGACACAAATACCGCAATTCTGACCTTGCAGAATGGACTTGGGAACGAAGAGTTATTGGCTGAAGCGTTTGGTGCGGAATGTGTCCTTGGTGGAGTCGCTTTCCTCTGCAGTAACCGGGGTGAACCGGGAATAGTTCATCATCTGGGTGAAGGTAGAATTCGCCTCGGTGAATTCAGTGGTGGGTCAAGTCAGCGCAGCAATAATCTGGCAGACATGTTTCAAGCAGCAGGAGTTCCTTGTACTGCCGTTAGCGATCTGCGCCGTGCCCGTTGGGAAAAACTGGTTTGGAACATTCCCTTTAACGGCTTATGCGCGCTGCTTGAAAGAGATGTCACCGACCTCCTTAACCATCCAGAAAGCAAAGAACTGGCTAGAAACTTAATGCTCGAAGTCATCGCCGGAGCCAATGCTCAATCCTTGAAAGAGCCAATCAATGGACAGGAATTCAGCCAACAAATGATTGCTTTTACCGAAAACATGGATCACTATCGACCGAGCATGATGATTGATCGAGCAGAAGGGCTGCCGTTGGAGCTGAGGGCAATCTATGCAGTTCCATTGCAGCAGGCTAAAGCGGCTGGAATCAGCATGCCACAAGTTGCCATGTTAAATACGCTGCTCGATTTTGGTGAAACTAAGCCCTGAGCGTTAAATACTGTCATCCCATAAGGGGTAAACCTCTTTCGGTGATGACGTTTTGCCCTCCCTTCTTTGACGGAGAATCGCACGATGAAAGCACTGGTTAAAAGAGAATCTGCACCTGGCCTCTGGCTGGAAGAACAGCCGGAACCTGAAATTGGTATCAACGATGTCCTGATCAAGATCAAACGAACTGCTATCTGTGGAACCGATTTGCACATCTATAACTGGGATACATGGGCACAAAACACCATCTCAGTACCGATGATCATAGGGCACGAATTTGTCGGAGAAATAGTTGAGGTCGGTTCCAATGTGATTGATTTCAAGGCAGGACAGATTGTTTCTGGTGAGGGGCATGTGGTGTGTGGACGCTGCCGCAACTGTATGGCCGGGCGGCGCCACCTCTGTGCCCATACCAGCGGTATCGGGGTAAACCGATCCGGAGCCTTTGCCGAATACCTGGCTCTGCCAATGTCCAACGTCTGGGAACATCGCCCAGGTATCGATCTGGATGTAGCAGCCCTGTTTGATCCGTTTGGCAATGCGGTGCATACCGCCCTGAAATACGATCTTCTTGGGGAAGATGTCCTGATTACTGGTGCAGGATCTATCGGTGCCATGGCTGCGGCAGTCTGTCGTCATGCTGGTGCCCGGCATATTGTAATTACCGATATTAATCCCCTGCGGCTGGAATTAGCCAAGACGTTGGGCGCAACTTATACTGTGGATATCACCCGGGAAAGCATTGCCGAAGTGCAGAAAAAGCTGGGTATGGCGGAAGGTTTTGATGTGGGGCTGGAAATGTCCGGCAATCCATCAGCGTTTAAAGATCTGTTAGCCAATATGTGTCACGGTGGTAAAGTTGCCATACTTGGGATCCCGGGTGATGATGTGGCCATCGACTGGAATACAGTGATTTTCAATATGCTGACTCTTAAGGGCATTTACGGTCGTGAGATGTACGAAACCTGGTATAAGATGTCGGTAATGATTGAGTCGGGGTTGGATATTTCACCAGTCATCACCCACCGGTTGGATTATACCGAATTTGAGCAAGGTTTTACCGCGATGAATGCTGGTGAGGCAAGTAAAGTTATCTTAAACTGGGAATCTTGAGGGCGTCGCCAATCCATGATTTTTTGTGACCACATCGAATTTTAACCTTTGCCTTTTAGGGAGAAAAGCTGTGTACGCTAAATTCCAAGATTATCTAAGTGTCGAGTTGGAAGAGATTGAATCTGCCGGTTTATATAAAGGCGAACGTTTCATCACCACGCCACAAAGTGCCCATGTGGGTGTCAGTGGTCACGGTGAGATGTTGAATCTCTGCGCCAATAACTATCTTGGACTCGCCCAGCACCCGGAGGTTAACGCTGCTGCCCAACTCGCCCTGAAGGAGTGGGGTTTCGGTATGGCATCAGTCCGGTTTATCTGTGGAACCCAGACTTTGCACAAAAAACTCGAAGATAAACTCAGCAAGTTTTTAGGCGCCGAGGAGACGATTCTCTATCCCTCTTGTTTTGATGCTAACGGTGGTCTGTTTGAAACCCTGCTGGGAAAAGAAGATGCGGTCATTTCCGATGAGCTTAACCACGCCAGTATTATCGATGGAGTCCGGTTGTGCAGTGCCAAACGTTATCGCTATCACAACAGTGATATGGACGATCTGGAAAAACAGTTACAGAGTGCCGATAAAAACGGTGCCCGGTTTAAACTGATTACCACCGATGGGGTTTTCTCCATGGACGGCTACATCGCCCGAGTTGATGAAATCTGCAATCTGGCTGAAAAATACAATGCCCTGGTTCACGTAGATGATTCTCATGCGACTGGTTTTATTGGAGCCGGGGGTCGCGGTACCCCCGAGTATCGGGGTTGTCCGGAGCGGGTGGATATCATAACTGGGACACTGGGGAAAGCCCTGGGCGGAGCCAGTGGCGGATTTACCAGCGCACACAAAGAGATTGTTGATCTACTGCGACAACGCTCGCGCCCCTATCTTTTCTCCAACTCGGTGGCTCCACCGGCGGTTGGCGGAGCATTAAAGGCCATCGACCTTGTCAGTGAATCCAGTATGTTACGTGATCAGTTGCGAGAAAATACGGCAGTATTTCGTCAGGGATTAGAAAGACACGGTTTTGATCTCCTGCCGGGAGAACATCCGATAGTTCCAGTAATGTTGCATGATGCCGTGGTTGCAGGAAAGTTTGCCGATGCTATGCTGGCGCAGGGTATCTTCGTCGTCGCTTTTTCATATCCGGTGGTGCCAAAGGGGAAGGCACGCATTCGTACTCAGATGTCGGCAGCCTTGACCCCAGAGGATCTGGAGTTTGCGATTGAAGCCTTTGGTCGGGTAAAAAAACAGTTAAGCCTTTAATTTATTTTTCCATAATTCCGGAGACGTTCGCGAAATATACCGGGCTCAATTCAAACCTTCCCCCCTCCCTAACCCTCCCCCACAAGTCGGGGGGAGGGGACTTTAACTCCTTCCCCGCTTGATGGGGGAAGGTTGGGATGGGGGTGATCGCGAAGCGATATGTTTTCCCTATCGTTACTCTATGAAAACTCGCCCGCAGGGCATGGATCGCCAATCAGAAGAAGGGGGGGGTAACCTGAATCAGGACTCTTGACCGTTTAGAAATAGCCCTTTCGGCACCAGAAACCCAATGATAAATATGAGGCAAGCTGCTACAACAATTGTCGGGCCGGTTGGGGTATCCCATTGGAATGATCCGTACAGTCCGGCACAAACAGCCAGACAGCCAATGAGGCTGGCAAGTAATGCCATCATTTCCGGGTTTCCAGCAAAGCGTCGAGCGGTAGCGGCAGGAATTATCAATAGTGCCGTAACCAACAACATTCCGACCACTTTCATCATTACGGCAACGATCAAGGCAATCAAACCGAGAAACATCCAGTTAACCTGATCAACAGGAATCCCTTCAACTCGTGCCAGATCCTCATGAATGGTAATGGCGAGCAATGGTTTCCAAATCCGGATCAAGCACGCTAATGCAATTCCCCCACCAGCAAAAATCCAACCCAGGTCGCTGTTACTGATTGCCAGAATATCACCAAAAAGATAGGCGACCAGATCAATCCTGACATCTTCCATAAAAGCCAGCGCCACTAATCCCAGAGAGAGTGCTCCATGGGCAAAGATGCCGAGCATGGTATCGCTGGCCAATTGACGTTGCCGCTGACTATAAAACAACAGGATGGCAAGAAGTTGACAGATAACAATAATTCCAACCGTGAGATTGATATGCAGAATAAAACCTAAAGCAACCCCAAGCAGTGCCGAATGAGACAGAGTATCCCCAAAATAGGCTAAACGGCGCCAAACCACAAATGACCCAAATGGTCCGGCAACTAGAGCGACGCCCAGTCCCCCGAGCAATGCTCGCAATAAAAAATTATCTATCATTTGCTGATCCCCTGCCGCAGCTTGCACATTGGTCGTGGTGATGATTTTTATCGTGGACGTAAACTGCCATATATTGAACGGCTGCAGGACCAAACAGCTCAACAAATGCCGGGTCATTAGTCACCGATTCCGGTGTGCCACTACAGCAGATATGGCGATTCAAACAAAGAACCTGATCGGTTGCGGCCATCACCAGGTGCAAATCGTGAGATACCATCAAAACCGCACAGCCACGCTGTTCTCGGATCCGTGAAATCAACTTATAAAGTTCAACTTGACCATGGACATCGACACCTTGAACGGGCTCATCAAGAACCAACAGATCAGGTTCACGCACCAGAGCTCGAGCCAGCAGAACCCGCTGTAACTCCCCCCCGGAAAGAGTCTGAACGGCCGAGTCAACAACATGTGCAGCACCAACTTCGGACAACAACGATATAACCCTGGCAAAATCATTTTTACAAGCAAGAGCCAAAAAACGCTTAACCGTCAGTGGAAATGTCGGATCCAAATGGAGTCGCTGCGGCATATATCCAATCGTCAATCCTGGTTGCCGTTTAACTGTTCCGGAGGTTGGTTTCTGCAAACCAAGAGCTATGCGCAACAGGGTTGTTTTTCCTGCCCCATTGGGTCCGATAATAGTTAATATTTCACCCGCCCCGATCTTGAGGTTAATATTTTCCAACAAGGATTGCTTCCCCAAGGTGAGGTTAGCGGTGGAAACCTCCAAGAGTGGTTGCCCAGTATTACTCATCATGACCCTCACGACAAACTTTGATTCGACAACGTGGACAGAGTCCCATGATTTCTACCGTATGCTGATGGACTTCAAAATCAGCATCTGCAGCACACTGCTCAATTGCAGCAGCAATCAGAGGAGAGTCTAACTCAGCAAAGGCTTTACAAGATTGACAGATCAGAAACTGTCCGAAATGAGGATATTCAGGATGGATACAACCAACGTAGGCATTCAATGAATTAATCCGGTGAACCAAACCAAGATCAAGTAAAAAATCGAGAGCACGGTAAACCGTTGGAGGAGCGGCACGACCATCCTTTTGTAGATTTTCAAGAACTTCATAAGCACCAATCGGCTTATGCAGCTGCCAGATCAGCTCAAATACACGGCGTCGAATGGCTGTAAAACGTTTCCCCCGCTGTTGACACAACTGCTCTGCATTGGCTATCGCACTATCAAGACAACTTTGATGATCATGTTCCCCGGATATAAAATGGAGATTTTTGTTGAAACTCATAATATTTTCCCTCAGAAGCTTGATTTACTAACTGTTATATTATAACATTACAAATAAAGCAACCTGTTCACGTTGAATAAATCGGTGAGGTCACATAATGAAAAAAGTATGTTTTACCTTTTTGCTGCTTTGTTGTCTGTTTTCACCTGCTTGGGCGGAAAAGTCATCAGTTCCACACGTTGTTGTCAGTATTAAACCTCTCCATTCATTGGTGGCTGGAGTCATGCAAGGAGTGGGCAAGCCAGTATTGTTAGTCAAAGGGGGTGGGTCACCGCATGGATATGTCTTACGTCCCTCTGAAGCACGTGCTCTGACAAAAGCTCAATTAGTTGTCTGGGTGGGGCATGAACTGGAAAGTTTTCTACAGAAGCCCTTATTAACTCTTGGAGACAAAGCCCGGCAGCTGGAGTTGGCTGAACAATTAAAAGGGTCTCTTCTGGTTAAACGACAGGGGGGAACCTGGGAGAGTCCTGCCCAGAAGCGCTCCAGTGAAGAAAAACATCCGGAGCACAAGACACAACATCAAACTGCTGATTTACACCTCTGGCTTGATCCCGCTCTGGCTAAACAGATTGTCATTCTGACAGGTCAAAATTTAGCAGAAATTGATCCCGACCACCGTTCTCAATATCAAAACAATGTGATGGTCATGGTGAAAAAACTAGATCAACTCGACCGGGATTTAAAAAAACAGCTCGCGCCAGTCAAAGATATTCCATATATCGTCTTTCATGCGGCTTATCAGTATTTTGAATCGGCCTATGGATTAAATGCCATTGGTTCAATTACGATTGATCCTGAGAGGAAACCGGGAGCAAAAAGAATTAAAGATATCCGCCAGAAAATCAATCAACTGGGTGCCCGTTGCGTGTTCAGCGAACCACAGTTTGAATCACGACTCATTGCAACGGTGATCGAAGGAACCGGAGCAAAAACCGGAATCCTTGATCCCCTTGGGGCGGATCTTCCCGAGGGGCCGGAAGCTTATTTTCAACTGATGAAACGCTTGGCAGACAATCTTTCTGCTGGATTAAATAATATCTGAGCAATTAAGATCCTTGAAAAACTCTTTAAAGTCCTGTGACCGTCATTCCCGCGCAGGCGGGAATCCAGAGATTTCCTGGATCCGCCAAACAACTGGATCCCCGCTTTCACGAGGATGGCGACTATTGCAAGAGGCTCAACTAATCAGACATAAATTAATTGGCAGACCCAAGCAGATCTTCCAGTAATGCGACCCCCTCTTTTACATAGGGATCCGTAGAAAGTTCCTCATCCAGGGATTTTTCCTTTTTCTCATCACCATCGGCCATCAATCCGTGCGGTGCCATTCTTTTTCTTTCAGCATACAATTGATCACGTTCAGCCAGCATATCCTTCAGTAACAGTGATTGCTGAGTTTCTTTGCGCCTTTTTTGGGCACTCTTGGTATCAGAAATGATTTCCTGAAAATCTTTATTCTGTTTAACCCGGGCTTCACTGTGCTGCTGTAATACAGGAATCTTTTCAGCTAAATGATCCCAAGGTTGGTAGGTTAGCGAAGCAATGTGATCCCAGGGCAAAGCATTCTCCAGGTATTTTTCCCCGCTCTCCAAACCATCCAGACGTGAGGGTAATATGATATCAGGGGTGACCCCTTTCTCCTGTGTTGATTCACCACTGATTCGATAAAATTTCTGGATAGTCACTTTCACTGCGCCAAGAGGCATATATTTCTCCATCCCACGCAGATTGACAAACCGATCCAGATCAAGCAATGCCTGGACAGTTCCCTTGCCATGAGTGTGTTCATCACCAACAATCAAGGCTCGACCATAGTCCTGCAGTGCCCCCGCCAGAATTTCTGAGGCCGATGCGCTAAAACGATTAACCAGCACAATCATTGGTCCCGCATATTCTACCGAGTTGTCATCGTCACTCAGCACCCTGATTTTCCCTGAGCCGCTACGAATCTGTACTACCGGACCTGTTTTGATAAATAAACCGGTCACACTGACCGCATCGGACAAGGAACCACCGCCATTATTGCGCAGATCCAGAATCAATCCAGATATTTTTTCTTTCCGCTGTTTTTTCAACTCTTTACGTAAATCATCAGTACAGTTGCGATTGGTCTTGCCACTGTAATCACGGTAAAAGGAGGGAATTTTAATATAGCCGAAGGTCTGACCACTCTGCTCATCGGTCACGGTCGTTCCCTTAACAAAAGTTTCTGCTATTTCCACCACATCGCGGATAATTGGAATCACCAGGCGACTACCATCTGACTTTTTTACCGTCAAACGAACCTCGGTTCCTTTTTTCCCCCGGATCAAAGCAACTGCGTCTCGAATTCTGGTATCCGTGATATCAACTGGATCGGCTGCTCCCTCTGCAACCTTGAGAATAATATCATCCGCTTCTAGCTCCCCCTGCCGCGACGCAGCACTACCAGGGATAATCCGCACCACCTTGATATAACCATCATCTTCGCGCAAAGTGGCACCGATCCCTTCCAGAGAGCCACTCATCTGAATATCAAAATCCTCTTTTGTCGTTGGCGGCAGATAACTGGTATGGGGATCATAAGCCCGGGCGATTGCATTCAGGTAACGATCATAATGATCCTGAAGTGTTTCTTCGAGCATTCGCTTCAGCAAGTTACGATTAGTTTTAGCGACCTTCTCCCTGGCTTGAGATAACAATTCAACATCCGTATCTTTATTGACAGGCAATAATTTACCCTTGCTGTCGACACCAATGTCATCCTCACGCAGACTAATATAACGACTCAGGATTTGTGCTTTAATAATTTTTCGCCAACGCTCACGCAACTCTGTCAGATTGGCAACATAGTCCAGCTTTTCCGGATCCGTTTCGATACTTTCAATAAGGTTTGGATTGATCTTTTTGTTCAGGATCTCTGCAACAATACCCTGCACCTGAGCAATCCTCTGGTTCAGAATATTCCGCCCGGCAAGCGGCAATTCCAGCCGTCCCCGGCGAATAGCATCGTCAATTTGACTTCTAAAAAACTTTAACCTGGCAACGTCTTCCTGCCAGAGAAAACGCTTTTGAAAATCGAGCTGCTTTAGATAGAGATCAAATGCCGCATGGGATAAGACATCATCAGTGGGCTTCTGACTATAGTGTTTACTACTGAGTTGTTGTTGCAGCATATGCCCAAGTAATCGGGCACGGTTGGTATCAAACGGATCAGCTTCCTTGCTCCAGGAAGGAGCCGGTAGCAATGTGAGCAGAAGAACTAAAATAATTCGATTTACATTTTTTCCTAGACAAAACATAAAAATAACCCCGTGTATATTTAGCCCCATTCAGGCTAGTTCAGATTTAAAAGTACTAAGACAATGTAACCCTGACCGTCGAACAATCGCAAGTGACAATTAAAAAAACAAATGTCCACTAACATAAAAGAGTTTAGATAAAACAGCAAAAACTCAATTTCCTGTTACACTAGAGCCTCTTGCAAAAGTCTTTAAAATTCAGTGCCCGTCATTCCCGCGTAGGCGGGAATCCAAAGGTTTCTTGGGTTTGTCAAAAACTGGATCCCCGTTTTCACGAGGATGACAACTTTTGCAAGAGGCTCAATAGTATCCATTAGATAGAACTGACAATTTTATCTTCGCAAGGCAGACAAAAGGAGCTTTACCATGACAGAACAACGTAACTATCGGCGCATCAATTTCAAAACGGAAGCAGATATCAGTATCGACAACGGTATTTTTCGCTGCGATCTTGTCGATCTGGCTCTCCAGGGTGCATTATTCAGATATGAAGGTGAGCTTCCTCTCCCCCCTGGAAGTCAGGCTTCCTTAAGTATTTATCTTCCCGATACTTCTATACGAATGGAATTTCTTGGTGAACTGATTCACCAACATGAAAATTTTTATGGTTTTATTTTTACCTCAGAGGATTCCGAAAGCATGGGGCATCTGCGCCGCTTGCTCGAATTAAACTTTGGCGACTCAGAACAAGCAGAGGAAGAATTCAGCTATTGGCTAAAACGTACTTCTGCAGATTAAATACCACCCCTGCATGGTCTTTCCCTTGGCAATCCCACTTTTGTCGACTATGATGTGAATCTGAACTGAAAATGGTGAATTTCAAGATTACTGGAGCAAATAATGGCCGTTAAACGATGTCAAAAGTGCGAGGCACCCCTTAAAGGGGAATACTGGTGCAGCAACTGCAAAACGGTCTTTAAATGCCCGGTTCCCGGCTGTGAAGCAACGGTTAAACCAGGAGCCAGGGAATGCCCCCGTTGTGGTCTATTTTTTGAGGACTATCTCAATGGTCGAAAAATGTATCGGCGTTGTCCCAAATGCAAGAAAAAACAGGGGCTCTCAGAACAACAATGTCGTTATTGCCGCCATTGGTTCAACTGTCCAACCTGTGGAGAAAAAGTTTCAACCAATACAGTTCTTACCTGTCCCCGCTGTGGAACATCACTGCGTTAGGAGTTCTTGATCCATAAAAGTTTAGGCTATTTTCTCATCCTCCGGGAGACACCATGCTGACCTTTTTACTGGCCGCCACCTGGATCCTCTCGCTTCTGACCGCCGGGCATGCGTTACTGAAAAAACGTGACCCACGGGCTTCTGTCGGCTGGATCATCACCTGTCTGGCGATTCCAGGCGTCGGAGCAATCCTCTACTGGTTACTGGGCGTCAATCGTATCCGTACTATATCCCGGGAACGCCAGGAACAGGGCCAGGGGATGCACTGGCTACATGTCGATCAACCCCCACGTTCAAAAGATATTACAAATTTTCCTGACAGTGACACCAGTCAGGCACTGATCAAATTTTCTGATGCCGTCACCCGTCGTCCCCTGACTTTTGGTAATAAAATCAAGGTTCTTTACAATGGTGAGCAAACCTACCCTGCCATGCTGGAAGCCATAGATAAAGCAAAGGAATCAATTTTTCTATCCAGCTATATATTAAAGCCTGACCAGATCGGCCTGCAGTTTACCCGGAAATTAATTGCTGCGGCTGAAAGAGGTGTTGATGTCAGGGTGTTGATAGATGGCTTCGGTGAGCTTTATTCTTTTAAAAAAGTACGCCGTAAATTTTATGGAACCAAAGTTAAAGCCACGAATTTCCTCCCCTTTACCCTGTTTGGTTCTCTGTACTTTAATTTACGGAACCATCGCAAGTTATTGATTATTGACAATAAATACAGCTTTACCGGGGGAATGAATATCCGTGATCGACATATGGCTCTGGACAAAAGTAACCCCCGCCGGATCGTTGATATTCACTTTCGCCTTGAAGGGCCAATTTGTGAACAACTACGTGATGCTTTTATGGAAGATTGGCATTATGCGACAAAAGAAGATCGGGAACCGCGTGAGTGGTCTCCCCCCCCTACGGCAGGAAAAGCCTGTTGTCGTGGAATCAGTGCTGGCCCCAACGAACGGCACGAGACGCTCAACTGGATTCTGGTCGGTGCCCTATCCTGCGCAAAGTCCCATGTCCGGATTATGACCCCCTATTTTATTCCGAACCGTGCCCAACTGACCGCCATCAATACTGCCTCACTGCGTGGTGTTCGGGTTGATATTCTCCTCCCCCAGCAGAACAATCTCCCCTACGTTGCCTGGGCTTCAAATGCGTTGCTGTTTGAATTACTTGAATATAATACTCATATCTATTTTCAACCACCCCCCTTTATTCACAGTAAACTCCTGTTGATCGATGATGAATATGCCTTGGTAGGATCTGCAAATCTGGATCCACGCAGTCTCCGGTTGAACTTTGAATTTAACGTAGAGGTTTTTGATACTGAAACAGTTGAGGAACTAATAGACCACTTTGACCACTCTCGTGAGCTAGCTCGTGAAATTTCCATTGAGGATATGGATAAACGCTCCCTGCCAATCCGCTTGCGGGATTCTTTCTGCAGGTTATTTTCGCCCTATTTATAAGCTCCAAAGGGATCAAGCATCGACCATATCGATGCACACCGTCACTTGAGTTCCGGCACTTTCTTGACTTGTTATGTCAATTTTTCCGCCATGAGCCAAAATAATTGATTGCACCAGACTCAGACCAAGACCTGTCCCAGGGGTAGAACGACTGCCATCTGCCCGATAAAAGCGTTTCCATACATGGGGAAGATCTTCTGTCGCGATTCCCAATCCACTATCAGCAACAGTTATTTGTACATGACGGTTCTCTATTTTTGTATTGAGAGACACATGCCCCCCCTTTTGTGTAAACTTCAAAGCGTTATCTAATAAATTAGCAAAAGCACGCTGAAGCCGACTTCGATCACCTAAGATGATTAAAGGATCATTGACTATTTTCAGGGAAATAGTGATCTGTTTATCCTCAGCAACGGGAGAATAGAGTTCCGCAACATCTCTGATAATTTCAGAAATATTCACCGGTTTTCTATCAAGGGGAGTGACTCCGGCATCGGTTTCCGCAATTTCGAGCATCGTATTAATCATCCCGACAAGGCTGTCACACTCTTCAATAACAGCTCCCGACATGCTTTGATATTCTTCAAGAGATTGCCCCCCGCTTAATGTCGTTTCAGTCAGCCCCCTGATACGGGTGACTGGACTCCGTAAGTCGTGAGCAATATTATTGGTAACATCCTGCAACTCTTTAATTAAAGTTTGTATTTTAGACTGCATGCGATTAATTGAGGAGATTAAGTCATTAACCTCTTCTGTTTGGTCATGAAAAGAGATGACTTGTGAAAGGTTACCCCGGCTGATTTGATCCGCTGTTTCTTTCACTCTCTGCACTCCAGCAAGGGCTCGTTTGGAGATATAAGAACCAATGAGAATGCCAGATACCAACATGACAGAAAAAGCAAAGCTAAAGACTCGTTGAAAATTGGCCAGAAGCATTTCATCAAAAGTGAGAAGAGTTCCAGATTGAAGAATATAACCACCCCCCAGTGGCTGGTATAATACTCTCACACGCCCTGAATGTGCGGACAGTGACACCGTATCAAACCGTTCATGATCTAAATTCTCAAGAAGAGGAGAATATTCGGGCAGGTCTTTCCATGTCTCCATGTCAGAGGTTTCGATAATTTGCAGATCAGGAGAATAGACACGGATAAAAACTTGATCAACCCCTTCTCCTTCAGTTTCCAAAAGGATTTCCTGAGCAACCGCAGTTAATCCACCCTGTTTAAAAATCTCAATATATTCCTTGCCGTCACCAAGAAACTCCTGGTCAATTCTATCGAGCAAGTTGATTCTCAAGCTGTAATTGATCGTGCCAAAAACTATCAGGGAAAGAATAGCAAATAGCAGGGTATAGAGAATCGTCAATCGAGAGGCCAAAGTTTTAAACATTATCTGTTCTTTTTTCCAGAACATATCCAGCACCACGGACGGTATGGATCAACTTGCTGCTCTGGGAATGGTCAATTTTTTCGCGTAAATGGCAAATACGTGACTCGACAACATTACTTTCCGGATCGAAATTGTAATCCCAAACATGTTCCATTATCATCGTTTTTGAAACAACTCGGCCTGTGTTTCTCAGAAGATATTCCAACAGAGAAAATTCCCGATGTTGTAGCTCTATCCTGAGTCCGTTACGCTGCACTTTCCGACTGACAAGATCCATGGATAAATCATCAACAACCAACTTTGCCGGCTCTTCAATGGATTGACTCCTGCGCAATAGAGCTTGCACCCGAACTAAAAGTTCAGTAAAAGCAAAAGGCTTCACCAGGTAGTCATCGCCACCCTTCTGTAAACCCAAAATGCGTTCATCTACGGTTTTCTTTGCACTGAGCACAATAATTGGTGTATTGATTTGCTGTTTGCGCAGGCGTTCAATCAATGACAGACCATCCAGCTTTGGCAACATGATATCAATGACAGCAGCATCATAAGCAATATCCTGAGCCATAAAATACCCTTCAAGTCCATCTGCCGCGCGATCAACTGCATAGCCCGCTTGCATAAACCCTTTTTTGATAAATTGGGCAGTTCTATTATCGTCTTCCACCAGAAGGATGTGCATTGCCTAACTCCCCAGCACTCTTATTTGATCCATAATGACCACAATGCCTCTCCCCAGATATAGACTGAAAGCAAAAGGCTCCCCAGCACTGCTGCAGAGCCTAAATCCTTGGCTCGACCTGACAACTCATGTTGTTCCAGGCCGATACGATCAACCACTGCCTCAATCGCCGAATTCAGTAACTCGACAATCAGTACCAGGAAGAGGACTGCAACCATCAATACCCGCTGCAGAGGTTCAACTTCCAGCCAGAAAGCTAACGGGATGAGAATGGCAGATAATAATAACTCCTGTCGAAAAGCGGCTTCATGTTGAAAAGCAGCTTTAAATCCTGAAGCAGAATATTCAGCTGCCAATAAAATGCGTTTAATACCAGTGTTTTTCTGCATTCCTATCCTTTTTTATCAGTACGCGAAAAGAAGATAATAATTTCAGAAACTTTTGAGGATATCTTTCTTTTTTTCATAAAGAGTCGTTTTGACTTGCATAAGACCTAAAAGAGTGTGAAAAAGATTATCATGTGAGAAGTCATTACCTGATATTTTCTTAATCATTTCGATATCGATATCATGCTTTGAACTTTCACCGAACCACATCAATGCACCCACATGTTTCTGCGCTTCCGGAGCCATAAAATAGGGCATCCCATGCAGATACAATCCACCTTCACCCAATGATTCACCATGATCACTCATATAGATCAATGCCGGTTGAAACTTTCCGTCATTCTTCTTGAGCAACTCTATCGTTTGGGTCAGGAAATAGTCTGTATACAATATTGCATTATCGTAGGCATTTCCAATCTCTTCCTGCTGGCATTCTTCGAGTTGATTGGTTTGACATACGGGGGTAAACACTTCAAATTGTTTCGGATACCTTTTTGCGTAAGCTGGTCCATGATTCCCCATCTGATGGAGAACGATCAGGATATCTCCTTTTTTCTGCGCATCGATAAAATCCTGTAATCCAACCAGCATCCCGACATCCCGACACTCACCATCACACATTTTATTGTTCTCAGGGTTTCGATAGTCCTCGTAGAGAACACGGTCAGCGACACTCTTTGAGCTTGAATTATTGTCTCTCCATAAAACCTTGACCCCTGCGTGAGTTAAGACATCCAGAATATTTTCTGTCGATTTAGCTTCTTTGTCACTGTAGTGATTCCGATCCAAATAAGAGAACATGCACGGCACTGAAATGGCAGTTGTTGTTCCACATGAATACATGTTACTGAAGTTAATAATCGCTTCATTCTTTAATAAAGGATTGGTCTCTCTTTCATAACCATTGAGAGAAAATCGATCCGCACGAGCCGCTTCACCAACAACAACTATGGTCAGTTTACGTCCCTGACTCTCTGCGTCTTTCTTCGCATCAAGCCCGATAGCTTTTAGTTGCATATCATGGCTAGAAAACCTGCTCCCAAGGTATTTTCCAACCGAATAAAAAGCATAGGTGGGATTTGTATAGTAACGTAACGGTTTATGCTCTCTAAAAAAAGATGTGTAGAATTTGCTAAAAGAAAAAAGGGCGATAAAAATAATCAGCAGGGCAATGGAGACGGAAATTAAAGTAGAAAGAAGGTTCCTCCGTATAGATTTAGGGATTATTTTAACTTTATAAATTAACCATGAAGGGAGGATACCCAATAAGCACAAATAGAGAAAAAGTTTACCATTCATGAGATCGAGCGATTCACTCGCATTTGTCTCAAGAACATTTTGAATCATCGTATCATCGATAATGACACTATATGAGTTAGCAAAATAACTGATCAAAGATGCAACCAGTACAGAGAAAATAAGAAAGGGCTTTAGTGTAAACTTCGAACTGAAAAGGCTGAAAAGAAGAATCAAAAAACAACTGAAAACAACGGCGGTAGAAAGCAAAAAGCCTATATTCCCGCTAGAAACCGGGTAAACTTCTATAGTGTTGATGAAAAATTTATAGTTGTTGGCAAGAACCAAAAAAACTGCGGTCAGAATAATTAATTTCGTTCTGGAAATTTGTACATTCATTTTCAAGATTCTTTTCTTTAAGAGTAAATTTAAGGTTGTCCCTTGGTGACATAATTTGGGATGAAATTTCTGCCACTCCACGCATTGACTCGGTTTTTGTAAACATAAGCCGCTCCTTGATAATAGCTGATAGCTTTCTGTATGAACAGGTCACTTTTCCCCACTGAATGTTCTGAAATTTGCTTGCCCGCAAAATTTGTCTGGATGGTCACTCGTTGTTGAGGTTTCAGAATCGCCATTCTAGCCCCATCGTACAGCCCGAGGTTCTGGTAATTGGCAATCAAAGCTCGTCCCGGGGGAGCCTGAAGAATATCGCGACCAAAGAAACAGGAGCGATAATTCATGTTCAGTAATCCAAGCAGTGTCGGCGCAAGATCAATCTGACTAGAAAGACTGCTTACCACTTTGGGACGTATCTGTTCTGGGGCATAAATCCAGAGTGGAATATGATAACGTTCGATAGGCAATACCTGTTTTCCTGCACTCCCTGCCTGATGATCGGCAAGAATGACAAAAATAGTATTGTCGAACCAAGGTTTTTTGGATGCCTGTTTCAGAAATTTACCGATAGCATAATCAGTATACTTCACTGCACCGTCTCGACCACTCTTAGAGGGGATATCGATACGTCCATCTGGATAGGTATAGGGGCGATGATTGGATGTCGTCATCAGGTGGAGAAAAAATGGCTTGCCCTGCCGGAATCCAATGTCTGCAACTTTGACCGCTTGCTCATAGAGGTCTTCATCAGACATCCCCCAAGCGTTAGTGAAATGGATTTCTTGTGCCGGAACGCTTGACTGATCAACAATGTGGTAACCATTTCCAGAGAAAAAGGTGTTCATGTTCTCGAAATAGCCACGCCCGCCATAGAGAAAATAAGAATCATAGCCTTTCGTATCCAGAATATTCCCTAATGACCATTGATCAGTTTCTCTACCAATTCTTTTTATGATTGAGCGCCCAGGAGTCGGAGGGATGGATAGAGTGATTGCCTCCAATCCACGTGTGGTTCGGGTGCCTGTCGCGTAGAAATTAGCAAAAAAAAGACTTTTTTCTACCAGCGCATCCAGGTTGGGAGTTAATTGTCGACTATTCCCAAAATAGCCAAGAAAATCAGAACTGAGACTTTCAACCGTAATTAAGATGATATTGGATCTTTTTTCTGCACCGGAGTGGGTGATTTCACGACGGATACCGAAAGGATCTCGACTGATGAAGCGACTATTCGGCTCAGCAAGTTCCTGCCGAATTAATATGTCAGCTTCATGCTCAGGAAGTAGGGCATAAAACTGCCGATAATCAAGTTCATTGTTCCTGAATGCTGCAACAAACTGATAGGGACCATTACTTGCTAATTCATTGACATAGGTATTTTTCGAAATCTTTCGCAAATCCTGGTTAAGGGTGAGAAAGACCACTAGCGGTAAAAGTAAAATAACTGCAGCGGCTAAACAACGTCGAGAAAATGCTTCTTTGCTGGACAAGGCTCTTTGGATAACCCGAAATAAAGGTTGGTAAAGGAGAAGTGAGACGAAAAACATTCCAGAGAAGATGAACAAAACAGGGTAAGATTGGAGTATATTATCAGTTACTTCACGGCGGTAGATTAGATAATCTATAGAGATAAAATTAAATCGGACCCTGAACTCGTCCCAAAAGAAATATTCTGCAACTGCAATAAAGCAAGCACCGTAAAGCGTAGAGAATATGAGCCCTTTGAGCCAATACCCATGCCAGCGATGACACCAAACTTTTTGCGGTACAAGCCAGATATAGATAATGGGAAGAATCATCGCATAGGCGAAGAAGCCACTATCAAATAATAGTCCTGTCGTGAAAATCTCGAAAAAATTGTAGGGCGTTAAGTCTATATCTCCCACACTGATAAAAAGTAAAACTAATCGCGTCAGAAAAAACAGTAGGATCCAGAAAATATAAACCCCAAAAACAAGCTGAAAGCGTGAAGATTTCATAGAAAGTCCCTTTGATATTGTTTAACGAAAATACAGTGGCAAAGGGGCAATTATAGCGACGCGAAATGACGTCAGGATGACCTGAGGATTACCTTTTGGTAATGTTTATTTGGGGAGAAACTCTTGAGAGGGTGTGAATTCTGATAATAGTCCTGGTTCCGAATTATCAAGGGATTTTTTCAAATCACCATATCCAACATAAAAAAAGGTCGCTCTTTCAAGCGACCTCAGTTCAAACATCATTTTTCTTCATCAACGACCGAATTTTCTGGGTCGGTGTTTTGCTTTCCGTCACGCGGAAGCTCGCAGCTACCGGACATTCAGGTCTGAACCCCCATGCGTGGAAGAATCCAACGGTTAAGGGCGTACCAGACAACAAAAATCCCGATAAAATATAACCAATCCATATGGTTTCTCCTTCTTTAATTATCTTCGCATCATAACCTGAAAAAAGAAATTTGGGCAACCTTTCAAAGGGTTCTATTTTTTAATCGGCAAGATAATTTCTACCAGCAATCCACCTTCAGTTCGATTTCTCGCTGAAACGGTACCACCGTGCAGCTTGACTGCTCGCTCGGCAATTGCCAAACCTATTCCTGTCCCGCCACTTTGACGATCCCGTGCATCAGCCACCCGATAAAAAGGTTCAAACAGTTTTGCCAATGCCTCATCGGGCACTCCCGATCCTTGATCGGCAACCTGAATTGTCAGGTTTTCTGTACTAACCGCCAGATCAACCGCGACAATACTGCCAGTAGCCGTATATTTAACCGCATTGCGAATAATATTCTCAAGTGCCTGCGCCAGCAAATCACGTGAGCCAAAATAAATTGCTCTTTCTGGAGCCTTATAAACAACTTTACACTGACGTATTTCTGCCTCGTAATTGGCATCTGCTACCAGATTTTCCAGCAAACCACCTAAATCAAACTTTTGAAATGACAAATCTCTGGCACCACTTTCCAATCGGGTCAGGTTAAGCAATTGCCCGATCATCATATTCATTCGTTCTGCTTCCAGCTCAATCCGCGCGAGAGCCTTATTTTGCGCCTCCGGGTTTCCCTGCTGTCGTGCCAGTTCCAAGGCGATTCCCAATCTGGCGAGAGGTGAACGTAATTCATGGGAGATATCCCTCAATAAACGCTTTTGAGAAGCAACTGAAGCTTCGATCTTCCCGGCCATTTCATCAAAGTCATGTGCCAGCCCGGATAACTCATTTTTCCCTTTGATCTGATTTCCAATGCGAGTTGAGAGATCTCCAGCAGCAAACTTACGGGTCGCCTGACGCAGACGGCCAATCGGAGAGGTCAGAGAGCGTGCCAGAACGTAACAGACCAGGGCAGTTACTGTCAGCAGAATCAGTAGCTGCCAGCCCAGAAATCCATGTGTCACCCCCCTCAACAGCTGTCTGGATGGTGGTCGTTCGGGTAGCCCGATGGCGACAAAGTAACTCTTTCCTGAGGGAGAACGAACCGCACTGGCCAAACCGTTACGGTTTCCTCTCATTGGCATGACAACTTCACCGCTTCTCATGGCTCGTTTTACCATGTACTGCATGCGTCTGGGCACCCGCTTGCTGGTAAGAGCCCGACCGTTGTGATCAAATAAAATTAAATAAATTCCAGACTTTTCCAACAACTTTGCAGAAAACCTTTCGAGCTCTGCGACTTCCCCGGACTCAAATGCCCGGATCGCCCCACGACCATATTCTGCCATGGCTTGACGGGCAAAATTTTGTTGAGCCAGAGGGGGAAATTCCTGATCACGAAAATAGGTCAGAACAATTACTGTTGATGAGACCAGCAGAATAATCAGCAGGAAATAGAGAAATATTTTCAGAAACAAGCTGCGCATCAAGAATGACTTTCGGGTAGAGAATAAAGGTAACCAACGCTGCGGATAGTTCTAATTCGTTCAGTGTTTCCCTCATAATGACCAAGTTTTTTGCGTAGCGCACTGACATGGACATCAATACTGCGATCATAGGCTGACAAACGTCGCCCAAGGACTTTTTCGGTCAGATCTTCCCGGCTGATGACTTCTCCGGCCTGAGATAACAATACCGCAAGCAGATTAAATTCAACTGAGGTCAGCTCAATATTTTCACCAGCGCGCTTAACCGTGCGATTGCTCTTACAGAGGACAACATCGCCAGCTTTCAGCTCGGCCGATAAAGAATTTGGCTCGGCTGCCTCGACACGTCGCTGAATCGCTCGGATACGTGCTACCAGTTCGCGCGGATTGAAAGGTTTTGGCAGATAGTCATCAGCTCCCAGCTCCAACCCGACGATCCGGTCAATATCGTCCCCTCGAGCGGTCAACATAATCACCGGAACTTTGCTGCTTTCACGAATTTTCCTGAGGACATCAAAACCGTTCATTTCTGGTAACATAACATCCAGAATCACCAGAACATATTCTGCAGACAGTGCTTGTTCAGTGCCCAGCTTACCGCTGTTAACTGTCTCAACCACAAAACCTTCACCACTGAGATAGTCATTTAGCAATTCACAAAGCTCAATATCATCATCAATTACCAGGATTCGATTCATTTGTGACTCCTCTTCAATTTTCAATATTTAGCATAACTGGACTGGCAGCTGTCAGGTGTAAAGAATTGTTAAGAGTAAAGGCTTCCTGGAACTTTACATAACTTTACCTGATTTTCACAGCACTTAACCCACTCTTTAGATTCTTTGCTCTATAGTTGGATCATCGAGAAACAAAACAACTCACTGCAACCTAAGGAGAAACACTATGAAAAAGAAAACCATTATTCCAGCGATACTAATCGGCATCCTCCTTTCTAGTGGAACAGCATTTGCCTGGCCTGGTGGACATGGCAAGAAAAATTGCGCTAGTTCCTGTGACTGTTATGGACAGGGGATAAGTTATGAACAGCACGAAGAACGAATGAAAAGTCGCCTAGAAAGAATGGCCGTTATTCTCGATCTGACAAACCAGCAGAAAGATCAACTTAAAAATCTGTTCGACAAAAAATGGCAGGAGCGACAATCTATGCGTGCAAAAATGCAAACCAGTCGTGATAGTTTACGTGAGTATAAACAGGGTAAAGAGTTTAATGAATCCGACTTCCGTGCCATTGTTCAGAAACATGCTGATCTGAAGACCGAGATGATGGTTCAGCGTGCCAAAACCAGGCAGCAGGTCTTCGCGGTTCTGACTCCTGAGCAACAACAAAAAGCTGAAAAGCTCCGGGGAATGCACAATGAAAGCTTCTTCGGTATGTATGGTGGAGATCGTGATGGTTATGGAAATCGCAGAGGAAATCATGACTGTGATGGTCAAGGCAGGCATGGTGGTAAGGCTTCTGGACAAAAGTACAATAACTGATTATCACCATAGTTAAGAACAAATATAATAAAGTGAGTTTCCAAACCGGAGCTCGCTTTATTATATCTATTTTTTATCTGTCTCTCAAAAACTTCTCCCCTGCCGGTTCGGACTAAAACGGACAAAAACCAGCCCCTTCTTTTACATATTTTTTTTTCTGCTAGACTGTTAGTGATGAGTAAAAGCACCAGGCATTTATCGATGTGCCACAAAGAGTAAATATTTATTCTGGTTCTGAACTTTATGTTCCAGTAAATTCTTCAGTGAGAAAAAAGTTCATAATTAACCTCCTCACACAAGGGAAGGGAAAATAATCAATCAGCTTGAGTGTTGTGCATAACCAGAATGTTATATTTATTTGAGTGGGTTTCTTAAACGTAGGTTTTTCGAAAGGAGCTGCGCGATGAAAAAAATGGTTGTTTTATTGTTGGGTCTTGTTCTGATCCCCGGATTGTTTACAGCGGTTCAAGCTGCAGAAAAGATGAACTTTTACGCCAATATCACGGCGATTCAACCAATTATGGATGAGTTCAATGCCGGGCATGATATTGAAGGTATCTACACGCGGATTTCCACTTCCAAATACCTGGCTACAGTTTTAACTGAATTTTCAGCGGGTAAACTACGTGCCGATGTTTTACAAAGTCCGCTACCAATTATGCAGATACTGAAAGAGAAAGGGGTTCTGGCTCCCTATAAATCGCCAGCGGCAGCTGGATATCCCGCCTGGGCACAAAAAGATGATACCATTGTCCAGTTTGGAATCGAGTATGTTGCTCCTATTTATAACAAGGATCTGGTTAAACCTGAAGATGTTCCCACCCGCTACGAAGATCTGACCGACCCGAAATGGTACAACAAAATAGTCATGCCCGATCCTTCCTCCCATGCAACAACTATTTCCTGGCTGGTCGGCTTGAAAGAAGCGAAAATTTTTGGTGATGATGCCGGCTGGATGAAGTTTCTTAAAGGCCTTGCTGCGAACAAACCAATGTTTGTCAAGTCCTTCGGTCCGACTCCGGCACCAATAGAGAGTGGAGAAAAAGTCCTTGGTATTTCCATGCCCAAATATATTATTTCCAAAGCTCCTGCCCCACTTGACTGGGCCAGAGTTGATACGCTGCTGGGTACTCCGCGCGGAATCGCCATTGCTGCAAATGCCCCTAATCCTAAAGCCGCAAAAGTTTTTGTTGATTATTGGTTGAGTCAGAATGCCATGCAGTTGCTGGCCAGCAAAGTTGGTGAGTACGTTCTTGCTCCCGGCGTGTTTCCACCAATTGATGGGATCAGTAAAGTCAAAGTGTTACCGATCAGATCCCTTTCTGATAAAGAAATCCGTAGTTGGGGTAAAAAGTTCAGAAAAATCTTCTATGCCAAATAGATCATAGCTATTCGGCAAAACCGGTACTGTCCCCCATAGGGGCTGTCCCAGGCTTTTGCGGTGCAAACCGCCGCAGTTCTTTGTGGATCGTAATCATCGGGATGACCCCCAAGGGGTCTGGGGACAGTTTCGTTTTACTCCGAAAGATTATTAGCTCCGATCATTATTTTGAGGTCTTATGGAAATTCAGATTAAAGGTCTGACGCGCAACTACTATTCTGAGGGAAAACAGATCAAGGCGCTGGATAATGTCGATCTGACTATTCCCGCCAATAAAATCTTTACTCTGTTAGGCCCCAGCGGATGTGGCAAAACCACTCTGCTCCGTTGTATTGTCGGACTGGAAACCCCCGATAGTGGTGAAATTTACATTGGTGACGACCTGGTCTGGTCAAGCGAGAAGGGTATTTTTGTCCCACCTGAAAACAGAGGCCTCGGGATGGTTTTCCAGACCTATGCCATTTGGCCACATATGAATGTTTTTGACAATGTTGCTTATCCCTTGCAGACCAGAAAAATTCCCAAGGATAAAGTTCGTCAACAGGTGGCAAAAGCTCTCAAATTCGTCCAGCTGGATGACTTTGAAAATCGACCCGCAACCAAATTGAGTGGTGGACAGCAGCAACGGGTCGCTTTAGCTCGAGCCTTGGTTGCAGAACCAAAGGTGATCCTGTTTGATGAACCACTAAGCAACCTTGACGCCAAACTTCGTGAAGAGACTCGTAAAGAACTGCGTAGTTTTCTTTCCAAGTTGGAGATAACCGCCCTCTATGTTACCCATGACCGAATTGAAGCTCTGGCGCTCTCCGATCTGATTGCGGTCATGCGTGCTGGCAAAATTATTGAAATCGGCGAACCAAAAAAAATCTATTTCAACTCAGATAATAAATTTGTTGCTGACTTTATTGGTCGAGCCAACTTGATCAAAGGAAAGGTAGAAAAGCAGGAAGGGGATCATGCGGTTTTTGCATCAGAAATAGGTTCCATTGTTGCTCTCAACAGCCAGGGAATCCCAGTTGGACAGGATGCCATGCTTTGTATCCGTCCTGAATTTATCCGACTAGATCCAGAAAAAAAAGGGAAAGGGAGAAATATTTTCAGCGGTAAAATGGAATCCCTGATCTTTATTGGTGAGGCCTACGAGGGAGAGATTCGCATCGGTAACACCTTGCTGACAACAACCATTGAGCCAACTGAAAATATCATTGAGGGTGATACTATTTCTATCTCCTTTGATCCAGATCATTGCTTTCTCCTCTCGGCTTAACTATCTCATATTTTTTTGACAGGTGATTTTATGTTCAAAAAACCAACTCTGACCACAACCCTGATTGTCATCGTTGGTTTTTTGACCCTCTGCCCGGTCATCATGCTGCTGCTGGGCAGCTTTTCAAAAGATTTTGTCTCATTCGGCCAGTTCACGACGATCAAATATGTCGAAGCCTATACTGATCCCGATTTTGCTGCCATCCTTTGGAATACGTTCATTTTTACAGTTGGATCAGCGCTGGTTGCCACTCTTCTGGCGCTGTTCCTCGCTTATGTCAATACCAGAACCGATCTCCCGTTTAAGTTTATTTTCAAGGTCATCGCCATTGTCCCAATGATGATTCCGCACATCCTGTTTTCGGTCAGTTGGGTGTTATTGCTGAACCCGAGTAACGGTACTCTGAACCGTCTCCTCATGGATCTGTTTGGCCTCAAAGAGGCACTGTTCGATATCTATACCTTGCCGGGGATGATTCTTGTTGAAGGGTTACTGGATTTACCGATAGCTTACCTGATTATAGCACCGGCAATGAGTGCTTTTGATGTTTCACTGGAAGAATCTTCCAAGGTGTGTGGAGCATCCAATTTACGCACCTTGATGAGGGTCACTCTGCCGGTTCTTCGACCGGCGATCCTGGCATCGGCAATCCTGGTTGTCGTCAGAAGCCTCGCCTCTTTTGCGGTTCCGTCGGTGATCGGGATGCCGGGGCGTATTTATGTATTATCGACCCATATTTATCGTAATATTGCCAGCGGCTTTGCCGCTGACTTCGGCAAAGCTGCAGCCATCGGCATGAGCGCCTTGGCCGCTTCAATCACCTTGATCTACATTTATCGCTACCTGACATCCGAAAGTGGAAAGTTTGTCACCATTTCCAGCCGGGGGTTCAAACCCACCTTGATTAAACTGAAAAAGGCCAAGTATCCCCTGTTTGTAATTGTCGGGATTCTTTCTTTTATCCTCATTCTACTGCCGGTTCTGGTTCTTTTTTATACCTCTATGCTCCCCTATTCAATGGTGCCGAGTGCTAAAGCTTTTTCGATGATGTCGTGGGATAACTGGATTGAAGTCCTCAAAGATCCTATTTCGCTGCTTTCATTGAAAAACAGTCTTTTTCTCGGTGTGGTCGGAGCAACCATTGGGACAACTCTCTCAATCTTTGTCTCCTATGTGATCGTCAAGATCCGTTCAACCGCATCGGGGATTCTTGAATCGCTCAGTTTCCTCTCTTTTTCCTTCCCCGGTATTGTTATCGGTGTCGGTTTCATGTGGTTTTTTGTCCGCACCCCTATCTACGGTACGATTACAGCCTTGCTGATCGGTTATATCGCCACCTATCTCCCCTATGGGATAAGGCCAATTTCAAGTGCTTTTGTCCAGATTCACAGTAATCTGGAAGAATCGTCACGGGTTTGCGGTGCCGGTCCTTTCTATACCATGCGGCGGATTGTCATCCCGCTGTTGATCCCGGGAATCGTTTCCGGTTGGATTCTGATGGCGAGTATGTTTTTGCGCGAACTGACCCTCTCAGTCGTTCTCTCCCGGCCAGGAACCGAAGTTCTGGCCGTGCAGATTCTCCACTTTGCCGAAGACGGTCTGTGGGGGAAATTATCTGCCCTTGGGATCATTATGATTTTTATTTCTTCTGCGTTGGTTATTTTAGCGGCAGTTCTTGGCAATAAACTGACTAGGATGGAGGTAGTAAATAAATAGAGGACGGATATGTTGTGTATTATTCAGCATGTCCTGCACTCCTTGTCATGCTTCTTCCCTGTAGAGTCTAGCAATTTCCTGATTAATACTAATCTTTCGCTGTATAAAATTCCCTCTCCCCGGTGTGGGAGAGGGTTAGAGAGAGGGCAAATATAAAGGTAACTCGAGTCAAGTGGATAACCAGAATATTTTATTTTGTGCAAGCGATGCCCTCTGTGGATCCCCCAATTTTATCGTTTCTACATCGCGTTTAATTTTTCCGTTAAAATTGGCACTAACTGTTTCAAATCGGCCACGGCCAGAACATCGGCAATCTCTCCAATCGGGGCGTCCTTGTCGGTATTGATCGCAAGAACAAATTCTGATTTTTTCATTCCAGCCAGATGTTGAATAGCTCCGGAGATACCACAAGCAACATAAAGTTTAGGTGTTACGGTCTGACCAGTAGTGCCAACCTGACGGCTTGGATCAGCCCATTCGGCATCGACAACTGGACGGCTGGCACCATATTCACCCTTCAGTGCTTTAGCCAGGTTTTCAATCATTTCCAGATTCTCCGGCTTGCCGATACCCCGGCCAGCACTGACAATAATTTCGGCCTTGGACAGATCAACCCCGCCCGCTTCTGCTTCTTCGTAACCAGCAAATTGAATGTCGCTACCAGCAGCAGCGACTTCAACTTTGATCACCTCTGGCGCTCCGCTTGGTTCTTCGGCTGGAGTAAAAGCGCCACCCTGCAAGGTCACTACAGCAATATCGGTTGTTGCTTTAACCTGCCGCCGCAGTTTGGCATTGCAGGACGGAACCACCAGGTTACCATCCTTGACCTCAACGACCTCTGATATCTGCGCAGCTTTTAGAGCCAGAGCCAGCCGTGGAGCCAGATCCCAGCCGTAGGAGGAATGTGCCAGAACAACCATCTGTGGTTGCTCCTTTTCAATAACATTCAATAATAGCTGTTTGTGCAGACTCGGGTTAAATTCACCCGCCTGACCAGCATCTGCCAAGTAAAGTTTGCCAGTATAATTTGGCAAAGTACTGTCAGAACCAACCAGAAACATGCAATTTTCGCCACCCATCTGGGTCGCAAAATTAATCAATTCACTGTTGGTACCAAGTAGTTTTCCATCTCTATATTCTGCAACAAGTAATATTTTCATGTTTCTCTCCTATGCCAGTGCCGTGGTTTTTTCTTTTAGAATCTTGATCAGCTGATCGGCTAAATCAGCCGGATCGCCCTCAAGAACCAATCCACCACCTTTTTTCTCTGGTGGCGCGACCTGTAAGACCTCCAGCAATGATGCTTCTGGATTGAGTTCAGCGGCCGGAGTCGAAATTAATTCCTTCTTTTTCGCCTTCATAATATTTGGCAGGGTTGGATAGCGTGGGGTATTCAACCCCAACTGACAAGTCACCAATGCTGGAGTGGCACAACTGACTTTTGCCTTGATCCCTCCCTCCAGTTCCCGTTTGGCGGTAACCGTACCATCAGCATAATTGAATTCAACCAGAGTGGTCAAACTGGGGATTCCCAGCATCTCCGCAACCAGAACCCCAACCTGACCGCTACCACGATCCTGTGACTGCATTCCCGTAAATATCAGGTCAAACCCTTTGTCTTTAGCGTAGCTGACAATGAGTGATGCGATGGCATAGGAATCTTTAAGATAACTTTCATCATCAGCAATATGAGCCCCTCGATCACAACCCATGGCCAGGGCTTTTTTCATCGTTTCCCTGACCCGGTCAGAGCCGATACAAAGCACGGTCAGGTCGGCTTCGCCAACCTGCTGCTTCAACTGAACCGCCTGTTCAACCGCATACTCATCATACTCATTCATCCGCCAGGCCAAGTCGGTATAGTCGTACCAGTTTCCGGTGGTGTTAACCTTGAATTTTGATTCCATGTCTGGAACCTGTTTAATACAGACAAGTATTTTCATCGCTATTCTCCTTTGACAATTTATCCAGAAATTCTTTCAACTAATATTTCGGCCAAATCTTTTGGCTGCAACTGCTCATCCAAATCCGCTCCTTTAACCCCATCTTCAAACATGGTCAAGCAGAAGGGACAGTTGGAGATCAGGGTTGGTGCTCCCGTTTCGGCAGCCATTTGCGCCCGCTTTTCACTGATCCGGGTACCAATATTCTCATCAGCCAGAATTCGACCTCCTCCGGCACTGCAACAGAATGATTCAGTACCATGTTTCTCCATTTCAGTCAGCTGTGCCCCGGCGGCAGCTAACAGGGTACGAGGAGCCTGGTAAATATCGTTATAGCGACCCAGGTAACAAGAATCATGATAAGTGCAATCAAAACTTTGTGGGGTCAGGTTTAAGCGTCCCTGCTCCAGCAGTTCGGCAAGATATTCGGTATAGTGACTGACGGTTACATCCAGACCGAGATCACGATAATCCTTGTTCAAGGTGTTAAAACAGTGAGGACATGTGGTCACAATCTGAGTGATACCATACCCTTTGATCTGTTCGATATTTTCACTTGCCAGCATTTGATAGAGATACTCATTGCCCATCTTACGCATCGGTTCACCACAACATTTTTCTTCTTTACCGAGAATACCAACCCTCACTCCAGCGGCATCACAAAGCTGAACAAAAGCCTTGGCGATAGCTTGATTGCGTTTGTCGAAAGAAGCATAACAACCGACAAAATAGAGGATATCGACATCAGTACTCTGTCCCAGAGAAACAACCGGTAGACCCTCAGCCCAATCACCGCGACTGGCAAATGCCAGCCCTAAAGGATTACCGTTAACTTCGGTATTCTCCATGGCAGTCATAACCTCTTCGCCGGGGAATTCACCCTCCATCAAGACCAAGTTACGGCGCATATCAATAATTTTATTGACGTGTTCAATATTAGCTGGACAGATTTCCTGACAGGCGCGACAGGTGGTGCAAGCCCAGAGGACATCCTTTTCGATGGTTTCCGGCAGGCTTGCGGCAGGGTCAGTAAATGCAATTTCGCCAATCTGTTGCACCATCTTCATCGGCGAGAGGGGTTTATCAGTCGCCCAGGCGGGACAACGATCCTGGCAGCGTTTACAGCTGGTACAGGCATCAGCATCGAAGATGTCTTTCCAGGTCATATCTGTGACTGTTGCAGCACCGAAACTTTCAGCCTCTTCATCTTCCATATCGATGGTCGGAATCAACCCCTTTGGGCCGAGATCAGTAAACAGGTAATTGGCACTGGTGGTAAAAATATGGCGAAACTTGGTGAAAGGGATGATGGCAATAAAAACGATCACCATAAGCAGATGGAGCCACCAGAGATTACTGTGCAGTCCACGCACCGCTGGCTCGCCCATGCTGGAAAGAGCTTTTGCAACCCATAAGCCAACCGGAGACCAGGCTGCCAGTGGCGTCCCCATTTCAGTGACCGCCATTCTGGCACCTTCAATTATAAATCCGCTGATCAGGATGGCCAGCAGTAGCCCATGCATGATGACATCATCTTTGCTATTCTCCAGCCCAGCCGGACGGACAATAAAACGACGGATCAGCAGACCAGTCAACATGACAATGGCAACCAGTCCGGCAATATCAAGGGTCAGAGAAAAGAACAGATAGAATGATCCCTGCAGGAACTTGACCCCGAAGAACAGATCGGTGAAATCGGCCTGGAGAACAATCAGACAGGTGCCAAGAAACAGTAAAAAGAACCCCCAGAAAAACAGCGCATGAGCCAGTCCCGGACCACGCACATTGAGGACCTTGCTCTGCAGCAGTACCTTCTTGACCATCATTGTCACCCGTAACGGCAACTGATCGGTACGGTCAAGTTTTTGTCCCTGCTTGTAGATCTTGACCCGCTGCAAAAATGCATAGACTAATATTGCAACGGCTGCAAGACTGAGCAGGTACATCGGCACCAGAGTGGTTGCCCCATGACCGACATTCCAATAGATTTCGCGGGTATATTCCATGGCTATCTCACTTGCGCTGAATGAGTGGGCAGTTTTCCAAGCGTCAAGAATTCTTTTTACATATAGCTTACGTAAAGGTCAAGAATAAATATAACAATATTTTATTTATTCGGCAATATACCAAAATCCCATGTTTATGCAAAGAGTTACCCAAGATCCGAGATAAGAAATGAAAAAACCTCTAAAGTGTGAGATAATTTAGTTACTTAGACAAAAAAACTCATCACCAAAGAGGTTAAACACTATTATGCTTCAAT
>Ga0256840_1000089_pt1 | contig 76573 bp, 75 predicted proteins | sample 355202metaG_FD_185969 | JGI IMG/M metagenome (GOLD analysis project Ga0256840, IMG submission 185969) | Hydrothermal vent microbial communities from Mid Atlantic Ridge, Atlantic Ocean - 355-202 | ecosystem: Environmental > Aquatic > Marine > Hydrothermal vents | place: Atlantic Ocean: Mid... | reverse complement strand
TCTCAATAAGATCATCAGCAAAACTTCTTTGTTTGATATTCTTCCAAGCCATTTTGTGAACCTGCTGGGTAAAATTCTATTATCTCATTTTTTGTGGGATTTATGTACGCTCGTGCAAAGGTCTCTTCTAATTGTTTCATTTGCATAGAGACCGCAGGTTGTGTCATATGAATGATTGCTGCTGCTTTAGTATGGCTTTGATATCGAGCGACAGTTTCAAATATATGAATTTGCCTAAGAGTAATACGGTGCATTGTTTGCTCCATTAAGTAAAAAGCTATTGTTAACCTTTTTATCTCAACAAAGCAATTAACCCAACAATAGAGATTTTGTCCTACGTTAACTAAATCAAATACTTAGCTCTAGCATAAAATTTACTTACTAATAAGTGTCGTGTATTTTAGTGTTGCTTATATCGTAATTGTTGCAGACTATGCGCCTAGAAGAGTTGGATGTTCAACTTTTTAGGTGATTTTCTAATAATATTTTTTTACTCTATTTTAAAGGAATTAAACTATGGCTAAGCAATATGATGCCGGTGTTAAAGAATACCGCGATACGTATTGGACACCAGACTACGCTGTTCAAGAAACAGATATTTTGGCTTGTTTCAAAATTACTCCACAGGACGGCGTTCCTCGTGAAGAAGTTGCAGCAGCAGTTGCAGCAGAATCTTCAACAGGTACGTGGACAACTGTATGGACTGACCTACTAACTGACCTTGATCACTACAAAGGTCGTTGTTACGCAATTGAAGACGTACCAGGTGATGACACTTGTTTCTACGCATTCGTTGCTTACCCAATCGACCTATTTGAAGAAGGTTCTGTTGTAAATATCCTTACTTCTCTCGTAGGTAATGTATTCGGGTTTAAAGCACTACGTGCACTTCGTCTTGAAGATATCCGTTTCCCAATTGCTTATGTTATGACGTGTAATGGTCCGCCTCAGGGTATCCAGCAAGAGCGTGACATTCTTAACAAATATGGTCGTCCTCTTCTAGGTTGTACTATCAAGCCTAAGCTAGGTCTATCTGCTAAGAACTACGGTCGTGCATGTTACGAAGGTCTTCGTGGCGGTCTTGACTTCACAAAAGATGATGAGAACGTAAACTCTCAGCCATTCATGCGTTGGAGAGCACGTTTTGACTTCGTTATGGAAGCTATCCATAAAGCTGAAGCTGAAACTGGCGAGCGTAAAGGTCACTACCTAAACGTTACTGCTCCTACTTGTGATGAAATGATGAAGCGTGCTGAATACGCGAAAGAGCTTGGCGCTCCAATCATCATGCATGACTACCTAACAGGTGGTTTGACTGCAAACACTGGTTTAGCACAATGGTGTCAAGACAACGGTATGTTGTTACACATTCACCGTGCAATGCACGCGGTACTTGATCGTAACCCTCATCACGGTATTCACTTCCGTGTACTGGCTAAAGTTCTTCGTTTGTCTGGTGGTGATCACCTTCATTCAGGAACTGTTGTTGGTAAGTTGGAAGGCGATCGTGACGCGACTCTGGGTTGGATTGATATCATGCGTGATTCATTCATCAAAGAAGATCGTTCACGTGGTATCTTCTTCGACCAAGATTGGGGCTCTATGCCTGGCGTAATTCCAGTAGCATCTGGTGGTATCCATGTATGGCACATGCCTGCACTAGTTAACATCTTCGGCGATGACTCTTGTCTTCAGTTCGGTGGTGGTACATTAGGTCACCCTTGGGGTAACGCTGCTGGTGCAGCTGCAAACCGTGTTGCTGTTGAAGCGTGTGTTGAAGCACGTAACATGGGTGTTGAGCTTGAAAAAGAAGGTAAAGATATCCTTCAGAAAGCTGCTAAACATAGCCCTGAGCTTAAGATTGCGATGGAAACTTGGAAAGAGATCAAATTCGAATTTGATACTGTAGACAAGATTGACGTAGCACACAAATAAGATAGTTAATCTTTAAACCTCTCACCTTCTTACATAGAGGATGGGAGGGTTGATATCTTATTATTAAACTAATTATTATGGAGTAAATCACTATGAGTGATGTACAAGATTATGGCTCGAACTTAAGCGATGCCGCACTAAGCCGTAAATACGAAACTTTTTCATACCTTCCTGCTTTGAGCACAGAGTCTACTCGCGCTCAAATTCAATACATTGTTGATAAAGGCTGGAACCCAGGTATTGAGCACACAGAGCCAGAAAATGCGATCAGCAACTACTGGTACATGTGGAAACTACCTATGTTTGGTGAAACAGATGTAGATGTTATTTTAGCTGAACTAGAAGCTTGTCATAAAGCCCACCCAGACAATCATGTTCGTCTGTTAGGTTTTGATAACTTCGCACAGTCAGCAGGTGCATCAATGGTTATTTATCGTGGTGTTTCTGTATAAACAGAAAACCATGAGGTAACTTAGGAATGAGGGTTTTATAACAAATTAGAGTTTTGATTTTATTGAACTCTCATTCCTTATAGCCTCTGTCGGACGTAACTCTGTCAGAGGTTTTTTTTAAAACTTTTTATATTAGAGTTTATTAAAGTAGCTATAATTAAAGTAGCTATAGTTACTATAATAATAGCTTGATGAATTTTTATATAAACAGTTTCTTGCTCAAAGCATGAAAAGACTAATTTTTAGAGAAATACTATGGCACGTTCAGAAAATTATGTAGGTCTTAATAACGAGATCAATGGCGGCATGACCACGATAGGGAAAATCATTCGTGATGCTAGGGTCTTCGGCTTAATTGAAGAAACTGAAACCTGTGAAGGCTGGAACTATGCAGGTGTTGATGCTTTGCTAGACAAAGTTAATGACGAGTGGGATAAGTACGGTTGTATGGTAAGTAGCTTACCACCAGCGTTATTTGAGAAGCATCAACGCATTCATGACAAAGCATTTGAAGAGGCGCGTGCGGCGGGTTGGAGTGGAGAATCAGAAACTGTCGATGAAGACGAAGACTAATAAACCTAGGTAAATTTAAATTTGTAGCCAAGCTGGCTAACACAGCGTGGTACAAAATATGTTAACTTTAGATTCTAGATTCTAGAATTTAGTAAGAAAGAGAGAATAGCTATGTCCATTACTGAAAATATCGTAGATTCTGAGCAATATATCATCAAAGATGAGCCTTATTATGAGCCAGTAGGTAAAGAAATAGAGCTATACGAATCTGCTTATAGTGTTCGTATGCCAATGATGATTAAAGGTCCCACTGGTTGTGGTAAATCTCGCTTTGTTGAATATATGGCTTGGAAATTAGGCAAGCCTTTAATTACAGTAGCCTGTAATGAGGATATGACAGCATCAGATTTAGTGGGGCGTTTTCTTCTTGATGCAGATGGCACAAAATGGCAAGACGGCCCATTAACAACGGCGGCACGTATCGGTGCAATTTGTTACCTTGATGAAATTGTTGAAGCACGACAAGATACTACGGTTGTTATTCACCCGCTAACAGATCACCGTCGTAGTCTACCTTTAGATAAAAAAGGTGAGTTAATTCAAGCGCACCCTGATTTTCAGTTGGTTATTTCTTATAACCCTGGTTACCAGAGTTTAATGAAAGACTTAAAGCAGTCTACCAAGCAACGTTTTGGCGGCATGGATTTTGATTACCCCGTAGAAAAAACAGAAATAAGCATTGTATCTAAAGAGTCAGGGGTTGATGTTGAGACCGCTGAAAAATTAGTACACATTGCGCATCGCGCACGTAACCTTAAAGGTCATGGCCTTGATGAGGGTATTTCTACGCGTTTGTTGGTTTATTCAGGTCAGCTTATCAAGCAAGGCGTAGCACCTCTTGATGCTTGTAGCATGACGATGGTAACACCACTAACAGATGATCCTGATATGCGTGATACATTGAATGCAGCGGTTGAGACATTTTTTGGGTAAAGCACGATAACGGCTGAATTTGAGATTAAACGATGTCAATAAAATTAGAAGACTACGAAGAATTTCTTCAAGACGCGGCTCCTGAAGTCAGAGATGTTTTAGAAAGCACCTTTCAAGAAGCTTCAAGAGTTATGTCACCAGCAGGCTTGCAAATCTATATGGATGGTGCAAAAAGCCTATGTAACTTGGGTCGTGGATCAGATGTGGTTATTTCTTACTTGCAAGAAATACCATTAGTTGCAAAAGAATGTGGCGAAGATGTAGTTGGTGATTGTTTAACGGCTGCATTGAAGCTTTCATCAATGACTTCTGCCGAAGTTGTTTCGCTATTATTCTCAAGTATGCCCACAGCCGCTCGCAATTTGGGTGATGCTGAGCTATTCCGTGGCTATCTAACTCTCATTCATCAATTAGCTTCCACTGCTTCGCGCGGTGTGCGACCAATGTTAAATCATATCGATGAATTGCTATCGAAATTGACTTTAAGTGGGCTGCGCCGCTGGGCAAATTTTGGGGCGCAGGCCTATCGCCGTGATTTTAATAATTTAACAGCTTACTTCAATTTAGAATCAGCAGATAGCCGTGCTATGTTGCAAAAAGAACGTCGTGGCATTCTGTTTATAAAAACACAACGAAAGTTAAACTTTTATCTCCGTGCTTTGTGGGGTAGGGATTTCTTCTTACGTCCAACAGGTGCTGACTTTGCAGATTTTCGCCCATATATAGAACATCGTATATTCCATTTGCCTGATGCTCTTGATGACTATGGTGATATTGCGGGGTTAGAGGTCTATCGTGCGACTGCAGCTCATATGGCATCACATATGGTGTATTCTTCTAAGCCAATATCTGCAGAGGGTTTGAGCTCTGCACAGATGTTTTTCATCGGTTTGGTTGAAGATGCTCGTGTTGAATATAAGGCTGTGTGTGAATTTCCAGGTCTTAAAAAGCTTTGGCGTCGAATGATGGAAGAAGCGGATCATGAGAGTGATGAGAAAATAGAACATCCATCAATGCCTATTTTGGTGCATTTATCACTCATGTTACTTGATGATTCTGTTTCTTCAGCTGATAAAGAATTAAATGCATTAGCAAAAAGCTTCCACGATGGAATTGAAGAAAACCAAGACAATAATCAATATTCTTGGAATCTAGGTTTAGATATTTTCAATCTATTTTCAAAGCGTAAAGAAGTACCAAGCCTACGTATTCTTGAACGTATTGATATTCCATATCGAGATGATAATCGCTATGTGTGGGAATTTGAAGAGTTTACGGGTGATGTAGAATTTGACTATATTCCAGCAAGCCAGCAACAAGTTAGACGTGAAGTAAGCGCGTTAATGATGGCGCACGAAGTAGATTGTGAGCTGGCTGGTGATGATGCACAAGAAATATGGACGAATAAAGACGTGATGCGTTTTTATGAGGATAACCTAACTGATACTGCTAACAGCTTCAATGATGCTTGGGGGAAAGAACCTGTATCTGATCCCTTTCATTATCAAGAATGGGATTATCAAATTCAGCTACACCGCCCTGATTGGGCAACGGTTTACGAGCGTCGTCAACCACGAGGTCATGTCGAAGAAATCCAGATGATTTTGGATGAACACAAGCCGATAGCACATCGTATCAAGCAAATCATTGATTTACTTACACCTGAAGGTGTTCAACGACAACGTAATTTGGAGGATGGTGATGAGATTGATATCAATGCGGCAATAGATGCCATGATCTCAATTCGTATGGGCGAGCAACCAAACCCACGCATCACCATGCGTAATGTGCTTAAAACACGTGATTTATCTGTAGTGGTTCTATTGGATTTATCTGAGTCTACCAATGAAGTAATGGCTGGCTCTGATAAAACCGTATTGGAGCTAACTCGTGAGGCGGCAACTCTAGTTGCCACTGCCATTGAAGGTATCGGAGATCCATTTGCATTGCATGGTTTTGCCTCTGATGGACGTCACGATGTACAATACTACCGTTATAAAGATTTTAATCAGTATTTTGATGACGAAGCTAAATCTCGTTTAGCAGGCATGAAGGGGGGATTATCTACACGAATGGGAGCCGCTTTACGTCATGCAGGTCACCATCTACATAAACAACAAGAAAAACGTAAGCTAATTCTGTTAGTTACAGATGGAGAGCCAGCGGATATAGACGAGCGCGATCCTCAGCATTTACGGCATGATGCAAAAAAGGCTGTGGAAGAGCTCTATTCTACAGGCGTTTTAACTTACTGTTTGACGCTTGATCCAAATGCAGACAGTTATGTTAAACGTATTTTTGGTGAAAATAACTACACTGTTATTGATCATGTAGACCGTTTACCCGAACAACTACCTATGCTCTTTGCAAATTTGACGAAATAGCACCAATACTTTCAAAATCGTCCGAAGTCGCATAGTTCTACAAAGTCCTGTGAAAAATGGTCTAGTATTTGTTACAAGTATTAGGCAGAAGGATGCAAAATGAGCGAATCACATTCCGACCATAATGGTCACGATCATGATGAAAGCAATAATAACAAATATGAGAAGAATGGTAATACAGTCAATGATGCACACGATCATGCACATGGCGGATTTTTAGGTCAGAATACCGAACTATATTTTGCTATTTGTAGCGGTGTTTTCTGGTTTTCCGGTCTAATACTTTCTTTTATTGGTGGTGTGCCTGAATCAATATCTACTGTGTTGTATATATTGGCATTTATTCTAGGTGGCTATTTTACTCTTCTTGAAGCAATTGAAACCATCCGTAATGGTAAATTTGAAATTGATTTTCTTATGCTGGTCGCCGCTGCCGGTGCTGCGGCCCTAGGAAAGTGACAAGAAGGCGCATTACTATTATTTTTATTTAGTTTAGGGCATGCGCTTGAAGCTTATGCTATGAATAAGGCGCGTAAGTCTATCGCTGCTTTATCTGATTTGGCACCACCTACAGCAATTATTAAACGTGATGGTAAGCAACAAGAAGTTGGCATCGAAGAGCTGATAATTGGCGATATTATAATTGTTAAGCCAAATACTAAAATTGCTGCAGATGGTGTTGTAGTTGATGGCACGAGTGCTGTTGATCAGGCACCTATAACTGGCGAGAGTATACCCGTTGGAAAAGTGGCTGTAGAGAATGTTAAAGCTGTTTATGATCTGAATACTTTATCATCTGAAAATCGCGCATTTGCTGGAGCCATCAATGGTAGCGGTGTGCTTGAAATTATGGTGTTGAATGAGGCAAAAGACAGTACTTTATCGCGTTTGGTTGAATTGGTGAAAGAAGCAGAAACACAAAAATCACCCACACAACTCCTCACCGATAAATTTCAGCGATACTTTGTTCCAGCTGTTTTACTGTTAGTTTTCATTCTGTTATTTGCTTTTTTAGTTATTGATGAGCCTTTTAAAGATAGCTTTTATCGTGCTATGGCAGTGCTGGTGGCAGCATCACCATGTGCTTTAGCAATATCAACTCCAAGTGCGGTATTAGCTGGAGTAGCAAGAGCTGCTAAACAGGGAGTTTTGGTAAAAGGTGGTCGTCCTCTTGAAGATTTAGGATTGCTAAATGCAGTTGCCTTTGATAAAACTGGCACGTTAACAGAAGGCCGTCCAAGACTAACTAATGCCATTCCTTTTTCTGGTGTTGATAAGAATGAACTTCTGGCTATTGCCGTAGCAGTAGAACGGTTAAGTGATCACTCTTTAGCTGGTGCAATTGTGAAAGATGGGGAAAAGCTCTTAAAAGGTAAACAAATTCCTGTAGCAGAAGGTTTAGAGGCATTAACTGCACGAGGAGTAAGAGCAAGAGTCATGGATAAGACAGTACATATTGGTAATCGTCGTTTGTTTAAAGAATTAACCAATGAAGAAATCCCAGTAGAAGTTACAGAGCAAATGGTAATATTAGAAACAGAAGGTCATACCGCCATGATCGTTCATCAAGAAGGACAATACCTTGGTATTATTTCGGTTATGGATGTTGCTCGTAAAGAGGCGAAAACAACGTTAAAAAAACTCAAAGAGATAGGCATAAGTCGTATGATTATGCTTACAGGCGACAATCAGGAAGTTGCTAATGCTGTTGCTAAAACAATTGGTATAACAGATCCAATGGGAAATCTTTTACCCGAAGATAAAGTTGCCGCAATAGAAAAATTAAAAGCAGAAGAGGGTAAAGTCGCAATGGTAGGTGATGGCGTAAATGATGCGCCAGCTATGGCTAAAAGCACAGTTGGTATTGCTATGGGAGCGGCAGGCTCTGATGTGGCGTTAGAGACTGCCGATATAGCGCTTATGGCTGATAAGTTGGATAACTTGCCATTTGCAATCGCTTTAAGCCGTAAATCTAAAAGTATTATTAAACAAAACTTATGGATCAGTCTTGGAATAGTGGCATTATTAATTCCTGCTACTATTTTGGGTTTTGCTAATATAGGTGTGGCCGTTGCAATTCATGAAGGGTCAACTTTGTTTGTGGTAGGCAATGCACTTAGATTGTTAAAGTTTAAATTTTCATAAATGCAAAAAAATGATCGAAATCAATGCTGATAATGACTGTAAGTCCCATTTTTTAATTCAAAATATGTAAATATCTGTGCAACTGTACATCTTCTCTACTATACCCAACTTAAGGAGAGACTGATTAAGTCGATTAGAATTTAGCGTAGAAAAATCTGTCGCTATTTTTCACGAAGTGAGACGTAATAGTCATTCTATTGTGTCGATCTTCGTGGAAAATATCGGCTGATTTGACAAGCGAAAACTAATTGGACTTGATCAGTTTCTCCTTAACGAAGAGGGGTAATTGTTATGAATAGAGTAATGCATCGGACAACAATGCCAAATCTGACAACGGTGGTATCAGGTGATGGCGTTTATGTTATAGATAGCAAAGGTAATAGATACCTTGATGCTTGTGGCGGTGCAGCGGTTTCTTGTTTAGGGCACTCCAATCAGAGAGTCAAGCAGGCAATCATTGACCAAACGTCAAAAATTCCTTATGCGCATTCCAGCTTTTTCACGAATGAACCTCAAGAGCAATTAGCAGAACATTTAATTACTCATTCACAAGGTGATTTCTCTCAAGTTTATTTTGTTTCTGGCGGTTCAGAAGCAATCGAAGCAGCACTTAAATTATCCAGACAGTATTTTTTAGAGCAGGGTAAAGGAAGCAAAAAATATTTTATTGCACGCAAGCAAAGTTATCACGGTAATACATTAGGAGCATTGGCAATAGGGGGGAATATGTGGAGGCGTAAGCCATTCGACCCTTTATTGGTAGCGGGGCATCATATTTCTGCACCTTATGAATACCGCGATAAACAAGAGCAAGAAACATATTTTGAATATGGTCAACGAATTGCCAATGAATTAGAAGTGAAAATTCAAGAATTAGGCTCAGAAAATGTTGCTGCCTTTGTAGCTGAAACTGTAGTAGGCGCAACTTCAGGTGCTTTGACTGCACCTGAAGGGTATTACAAGCGTATTCGTGAAATCTGTGATCAGTATGATGTGTTATTGATCTTGGATGAGGTTATGTGTGGTATGGGGCGCACAGGAACTTTACATGCTTGTGAGCAGGAAGGCATACAAGCGGATTTACAAACGGTAGCCAAGGGTTTAGCCGCGGGCTATCAACCTCTGGGTGCGGTTCTAATTGGTGAAAAAATTGTAAATTCTATCGAAGGTGGTTCTGGCTTTTTTCAACATGGACACACCTATATTGGGCATGCTACCGCTTGTGCCGCAGGTTTAGCGACTCAACTTGAAATTCAAGAACGTAATTTATTAAGTAATGTTAGAGAGCAAGGAGATAATTTAGTTGGACAACTTAGGTCTAAGTTCTCAGCTATACCAGAACTAGATCAATTCATTGGTGATATTAGAGGGAGAGGTTTATTTGTTGGTATTGAATTGGTTGCAAATAAAGAAACTAAGCAACCTTTTAATCCTAGTTTGAAAATACACGCACAAATTAAAAAACAGGCGATGGAGAATTTTTTAATGGTTTACCCTATGGGAGGGACGATTGATGGTATTCAGGGGGATCATGTTTTATTAGCTCCTCCTTTTATTGTTAATGAAAATCATGTTGAAGAAATTGTCAAACGCTTGGTCAATAGTATCCATTCAGTTTGTAAAAATATTGAGGTGTCAAGTAAATGATATTACTTGCAGTTGCTCCAAATGGTGCACGTAAAATAAAAAAAGATTTGCCAACCATTCCATTAACAGCAGAAGAAATAGGGCAGGAAGCTAAGTCTTGTCAACAAGCAGGTGCAAGTATGATTCATTTGCATGTAAGAAATGAAAAAGGAGAGCACAGTTTAAATAGTACATTGTACAAAGCGGCCATACGTGAAGTAGAAGATCGTACAGAAGGGACATTATTTATTCAGGTAACATCTGAGGCGGTAGGTAAATATTCATCTGATGAGCAATTTGAGATGATTTATAATGTGAAACCGCAAGGTGTTTCAATTGGCTTAAGAGAAATCAAAAATCATGATGAAATAGAAATTAATGAGCACTTTAACTGGATGCGTGACAAGAAAGTTTTCCCTCAGTTAATACTTTATAACCAGCACGACTTGGCGTTATATAAGAGATGGTTAGAGGAAGGAGTTCTTCCAGGGATTGCTTATCCTTTATTGTTAGTTGTAGGAAAGCATCAGGTAGAAGGTATTTTTGGAACAGAAATATTTAAAAACAATTTTAAAACTCCTACAAGCAGTTGGATGGTTTGTGCTTTTGGAACTCAAGAATATACAGTGGGTAAACAAGCTGCAAAATTAGGTGGGCATATACGTCTAGGGTTCGAAAATAATCATTTATTAAAAGATGGATGTAGTGCAAAAAGCAATGCTGAAATCATAGAGCAAATGGCAAACCATTTGAATAATAAAGGCCAAAAAATAGCTTCTTATAAGGATGCTTGTAAAATAATGAGGCCAAAATGGTGATAGTTGAAGCCAGAGTTTTTAGTCTGTTGTTAATCATTATTCTTTTTGTATAAAAAATCTAAAAATATAAAACTTGCAGAATCAGTGAAGCTCTTCTATAAAGCGTTCATGGAAGAACATTTGTTCTTACAGCTTTTATTAATCCTCGGAGGAATGTATAACAATGAAAAAACAAATTACAACAGCACTAGCAACAGCAGGTTTGTTACTGAGCGCAACTCTTTCTACACCAGCAATGGCTGCAGAGACAACGTATGTATCAATCGGAACAGGTGGAGTTACAGGTGTTTATTACCCAACAGGTGGCGCAATTTGTCGTTTGGTTAATAAAAACCGTAAGAAGACTGGTATTCGTTGTTCAGTAGAGTCAACAGGTGGCTCAGTCTTTAATATTAATGCTATTCGCTCAGGCGAGTTAGAAATGGGTGTTGCCCAATCTGATTGGCAGTTCCATGCTTATAATGGTACGTCTAAGTTTAAAGATGCTGGTGCATTTAAAGACCTTCGTGCGGTATTTTCAGTACATGCCGAGCCAGCAACATTAGTTGTTCGTGCGGATTCAGGTATCAAAAACTTTGGTGACCTCAAAGGTAAGCGTGTAAACGTAGGTCAGCCAGGCTCAGGTACAGTTGCAACTTATGATGTTATCGAAAAAGCATTCGGTATGAGTCGTAAAGATCTTAAATTAGCTTCTGAGCTTAAATCATCAGAAATGGGTCAGGCACTTTGTGATAACAAAATTGATGCTTACTTTATTCTTGTGGGTCATCCAGCTGGCTTAATCAAAGAAACAACAACAACTTGTGATGCAAAAATTGCTGATATTCATGGCCCTGCCGTTGATAAGTTAGTTGGTGATAACTCTTACTACCGTTATGCCTCAGTACCAGCAGGCATGTACACAGGTAACCCAGAAGCGGCAAAGACAATGGGTGTGGGTGCAACATTCGTATCTTCTGCAAAAGTACCTGAGAAGGTAATTTACGAAGTGGTTAAAGCAGTATTTGAAAACTTTGATGATTTCAAGAAGCTTCACCCTGCATTTAAAAACTTAAAGAAAACTGAGATGGTTTCAGCTTCTCTTTCTGCTCCGTTACACGCAGGCGCAGCTAAGTACTACAAAGAAGCGGGTTTGATTAAGTAATCTTACTGTTGAAAAAAGCGAGGCGTTTGCCTCGCTTTTTTTTATTTAGTAAAAACGAATTGCTTTTCTTCTTATGCTTTTTTACTAAGAAAGCATAAGAAGGTGAGCGGAGATTCACCCAAATAATATTTATAAGGAGATAGCATGGCTGAAAGTAAAGCAGATGATTTTGAGATTGATGATTCAAAATTACAGGAAATGATCGCCGAAAACGATACAGGTGCAAGAAGCCCAGAAGGTGGCGTCGGTAAATTAATGTTATGGGTAGCCTTTGCATGGTCACTCTTTCAATTATGGATAGCTTCTCCTTTTCCTTACATGATTCCCGATATTATTCCGGTGTTAAACAATACGGGAACACGATCAATTCATTTGGCTTTCGCCATGTTCTTAGGCTTTCTTGCTTACCCAGCACTTAAAGGATCACCGCGTGATCGAATCCCCATACAGGATTGGGTTATGGCGATTGTCGCGATTGCGGTTACGTTGTATTTGTGGGTGTTTGCTAGAGAATTAGCTGATCGTGCGGGATTACCTTCAACACTCGATCTAATAGTGTCAGGTATTGGTATTATATTAGTACTAGAAGCTGCACGTCGTGCGCTTGGTCCACCATTAATGATTATTGCGATGATATTCTTGGCGTATGTATTCTTTGGTCATCTAGCGCCTGATGTAATGGCCTGGAAAGGGGCTTCTTTCCAGCGAGCAATGAGTCATTTTTGGATTACACAAGAAGGTGTTTTTGGTGTTGCTTTGGGCGTGTCTACAGGCATGGTTTTCCTCTTTGTATTATTTGGTTCATTACTTGAAAGGGCAGGAGCAGGTAATTACTTTATCTTGGTAGCATTTAGCCTTTTAGGTAAATTTAAAGGTGGTCCAGGAATCGCGGCGGTTGTTTCATCAGCATTAACGGGTTTAATTTCAGGATCATCAATCTCAAATGTTGTAACCACGGGTACGTTTACCATTCCGCTTATGAAACGTGTTGGTTTCTCAGCAGAAAAAGCAGGCGCTGTTGAAGTTGCTTCATCAACGAATGGTCAGCTCACGCCTCCCGTTATGGGCGCTGCGGCATTCTTAATGATTGAGTTTGTTGGTATCTCGTATTTAGAGGTTGTACAACACGCAATCTTACCCGCATTGATTTCATACTTTGCGTTGGGGTATATAGTTTATCTAGAGTCTTGTAAGTTAGGACTAGAAGGAATGCCTTCTAAGTATTCATCAACACTACTGCAAAAAATGTTCAGCTTCCTAACGGTAATCGTCATTATTTTAGTGCTATCAATGGCCATGAAATATGGCTTTGGCTGGCTAAAAGTAGCAGCAGGTGACGCTACTCCTTGGATAGCAGGTGTAATCTTTGTTGTCGCTTACTTCTTATTGTTAAAACTTGCCGTTAAATATCCTGACTTACAAAAGAGTGAAGATATTACAGAGTTACCAGAAGCAGGTCCTGTCGTTAAATCTGGCTTGTATTTCTTATTGCCTGTAGTTGTGTTGATTTGGTTCTTAATGGTTGAGCGCTTCTCGCCACCGTTATCGGCATTTTGGGCGTCTATGGCAATGATTTTTGTATTGCTTACGCATAAATACCTTAAAAGTATGATGCGCGGTGAAACCAATCCTGCTCAATATTTGTCAGATGGTTGGAATGACTTTCAGGAAGGCATGGTAGCTGGCGCACGTAATATGATTGGTATTGGTATCGCGACAGCAGCGGCAGGTTTAATCATTGGTGCGGTAACCTTATCAGGTGTTGGCTTGATATTAGCTGAGGTTGTTGAATTTATTTCAGGCGGTAACTTAATTGTTATGTTGATACTTACAGCAGGTATTAGTTTATTGCTAGGTATGGGGTTGCCAACCACAGCAAACTACATCGTGGTTTCATCATTAATGGCACCTGTTATCGTTAGTTTGGGCGCGCAGTCAGGGCTTATCGTTCCATTAATTGCGGTACATTTATTCGTGTTCTACTTTGGGATACTGGCGGATGATACCCCGCCCGTGGGGTTAGCGGCTTATGCCGCGGCTGCAATATCAGGTGGTGATCCTATCAAAACGGGTATCCAAGGGTTTATGTATGATATTCGTACGGGCATTCTACCGTTCATGTTTATTTTCAATACTGAATTATTATTAATAGGTATAACGGGACCAGTGCATTTAGCCATGGTGATAATTACCGCAACCATTGCGATGCTGATGTTTGCCGCCGCCACGCAAGGCTGGTTCTTAACTAGGAATAGGTTATGGGAAACTATCGCATTGCTCTTGGTGACATTCTTATTCTTTAGACCTGGCTTTATTATGGATAGATTTTATCCACCGCTGACAGAAGTGCCAGCAGCTCAAATCTTCCAGATTGCAGGTGATTTACCTGATAAAGCTCAAATACGTGTTCAGGTAAAAGGTGAAACCTTAGAAGGCCGAGCGATTGATAAAGTGGTAATGCTTCCTGTAGGTGATAAATCATTAGGCGATGGTGTAGCAAGACTTAAAGATGCGGCAGGTTTGGAGTTAAAAGAAGAAGACGGTAAGTTAATTATTGATAACTTGGTCTTTGGTGGCGTAGCTGAAAAGCAAAAACTCGATTTTGATTGGGAAATTGCCAGCGTGAAAATAGAAAATACTGAGCGACCTGCCAAGCAATGGTTATATCTTCTAGCGGGTGGTTTATTGGCAATGGTTTTCTTCTCACAAAGAGGTCGTGTGAGAAAAGAAAAGTTGGAGGTAAAGCATGTTTAGTAAAATTCTAGTACCTGTTGATTTATCAACAGAAAATACGACAGAAAAACTCTGTAAAACGGCTAATGATTTGGCGCAAAAGTATGGCAGTGAAGTGAGATTAGTTACTGTTATTCCAGACTATGGAATGCCAATGGTTGCCAGTTATTTTCCAGAGGGCGCGCAAGAGAAGCTAAAATCTGAAATGAAGCAAAAATTGACAGATCTTGCTGAAAAAAGTTTTTCAGTTTCAGTTGAATGTAAACTAACCCAAGGCAAGCGAAGAACAGCAATCTTAAAGGCGATAGAAGATTTTAGCCCCGATCTTGTGATGATGGGTTGTCGCCGCAAGAAGTCTCGTAGAAGTCAGCGATTACTTGGTGCAACGGGTACAGTTATCAGTGATAGAGCAGGTTGTTCTGTCATGATTGTTCGTTAGATAGGGTAGGTGTAGAAAGTTAAGGACTAGATATGGAATTTACAACATGGTTGCTTTATATGGCAGTTGCTATAGTCGCCGTGATAAGCCCCGGGCCTGCTATTTTATTATCCATTTCTAATAGCATTCGCTTTGGTATAAGCAGAGTTGTACTTTCATCGTTTGGTAATATTTGTGGCTTGTTGATTTTATCAACAGCCGCAATATTTGGTTTGGGTGCGATACTCAAAACTTCAACCACTTTATTTTTGGTTATTAAAGTAATTGGAGCTGGCTATTTAGTTTATCTGGGCGTTCGCCAATGGAGTTCTAAAACAAACTTTTTTTCTGATACTGAAAATAAGCCTGCTATAGAGCAAACAAAAAGTAATAACAGATTCTTTATAGAAGGCTTTTTAATCGCCATGACAAATCCAAAAGCCATTTTGTTTTTCACGGCATTGTTTCCTCAATTTATCAATACACAGCAAGCACTCGTGCCACAGTTTTTAATCATGACGTTCACGTTTATGGCAATCTCTTTTGTGACGCTTGTCAGTTACGGTTTACTGGCGAAAAAAGCCAAACGGTGGCTCTCGATAGGGCAGAGGGTCAAATGGTTTAACCGAACATCAGGCAGTTTGTTTGTGTTAATAGGTGTAGGTTTATTACAATTAAAGGCAGATAAGGCAACTCTGTAAATTGTAAATCAGACTACTTATTCACTACAGTTAAAACATCACAAGGTGCATTATTAATGACACCATTGGTAGATGAGCCTAACAACCTTGCTAGGCCTCTTCTACCATGAGAGCCCATTACGATTAAATCATTATCGTGCTTTAAGGCATAATCAATAATTGAATCAACTGGATGCCCAATAACTGTTACTAGTTTGATACGATTTTTCTCATATCCCAAGTCTTTTAATAAGTCAGAAAGCTTTTTTTCTATTCGCTCAATGTGTTTCTTTTCTTGTTCTGGGTTATCTACCATTACAGGTACGGCTAATTCTCCAATAGCAGGGTATATGTCGGATGAGAATACCTCAGCGGCATGCATAAGAGTAATTTTAGCATCAAAAGGTTTTGCTAGTTCAAGCGCTTTTCTAAGCCCAAATTTTGCATATTTTGAAAAGTCAGTGGTGACTAAAATATGTCTATAACCCATATATTCATCTTGCTCTGCTTTATTTTGAACCTCTATGATCCAATCAAGCGCTAAGGCTTCATCTTCAAAGTATTGGACTTCGGCTTCTGTAAATAAATCACCGAAGCCACTAATCAACTTTTCCCAAAGTGTTTCACCAACAATGGCTATTCGTAAGAAGTCATCATAATGGGTGAAGCCTAACTTTAGATCTTCCCATGCGGCTTTAGCTGTCCACCCTTCAAAATTTTCTAGTTTGATCAGTAAAGATAGGGGACGACCTACTTCTTTAAATAATTGCTCGAGTTTAGGTCTAAAAATCTTGTAGTCATTTTCCTCAAGCTTACCTGTAACCTTAAAAGCAAACACGTGTGATTCATTTATGGGGATTTCAGTAATCATGATTTCTCTCCAAAGTATTGATGAAAAATATTATTAACTGATTGAGTTACTTCTTGGTTTTCTTGTGATAATAAATCATGTCGTGACTGGTCAGCGTTATCATTTGTAACGGATTTACTATAGGCATTTGTTTGTCGGATCTTTTTTTTAACATCCGCTCTAATACTATCTAATTGTTTAAGAGCTTCTCCATAATTTTCATGCCATAGCTCGGCATCTTTAAGCCATACTTGTTGCTGATCTGAATAGTTAGAAGCATCTGTTACCGTATGCCTGCGTAGAGATTCACCAAGTTCAGATAATTCCACAATAGTTTTATCCGCCACTTTGGATAAGCTATTCCATACACTGCTGGCTAAATAACTGGCATCAAAAGACAATGTTTCTTTAAGACTTTCGTTAAGCTTGTGACTGGCTTCGCCGACATCAGATAGATTAGATTTTAGCTCTTCACTAATATTGGAGACTTCTTCACGACTTAGCTCCCGCCATTCGCTGAGTTTTTCCTCGGCTTCTTCAAACGCTTCTTTGAGAGGTTTTTTATCTTTATCGACTAGCTCTTCAACATGTTCAAGCATACTGTTATAAGCACTTTGAAGCTTCTCTTGGACTGTTTTGGTATCCATTTTTAACTCCTTAAAAGACTGTTGTTACTATTAATATAGGAGTTATTTCAGAAGTTGCATTAGATATAGGTCAAGAAGTGTTATTAATTATCCAGTTTTTGGCTTCTCCTATGTTGTTAAAAACAGCGGTAGCAATCGATAAATCATGCCTTGATGAGTAATCATTTTTTACAGCGCAACAAATAAGCCCAGCAGCTATAGCAGAGCGAATTCCGTTTTCAGTATCTTCAATAGCGATACATTCATTGGATTTTACTCCAAGGAGTTTCATTGCCAATAAGTAGACGGCAGGGTCAGGTTTACTGTTAGTAACATCTTTGCCTGTAGTAATCACATCAAAATATTTTTCTAGTTTATGGTCTTGTAGTGTTGAGTTCACGCCAAAACGCCCAGCGCCAGTTACTACACCTAGCTTTAACCCCATTTTATGAAAGTGTTGAATGGTAGCTAATGAGTCAGGCATTAATGAAAAAGTGTTATGGGCTAAAAACGTGTGTGTTATTTTCTCTTTTTCTTCAGCTAATACCTGTGGTACGATTTTGAGCTTATATTTTTCTACCAGTATCTCAGCGTTTTTGGGTGTAGGAGTACCTGAATGGAAGTCTTTATAGTCTTGTTCTGATAGTTTCACCTTGTATTTATCTAAAACAGCCTCCCAAAGCTGGAAATGAGTGCCTTCTGAGTCAACAAGAGTACCGTCGTGATCAAAGAGTATTGCTTTTAGGTTTATTTGGATGAGTATATTGGATAATTTAGTGATTTTTTTGTGTTTTTTATTACCCACCCCCCCTGTTTTTCGATGATTTGTAATAAATACAAATCATCGAAAAACAGGGGGGGTGGGTAATTAGGTGAGGTTTTTCATGAGGGTATACATTATATTATCGCCAATCTAACTTTAGATGATACCCACTCACTGATAACAACAGCTACTAAGATCATAATTAAAATAACAGCCACTTGTGGCCACGCTAGTATGTTTAATGATGAGGATAAATACAGACCAATACCTCCAGCACCGACTAAACCTAAGATGGTTGACTCGCGAATATTAATATCCCAACGAAATACGCTCAAACCCGCAAAAGCAGGCATGATTTGAGGAACAATACCGTAGGCTATTACTTGTAATTTACTCGCACCTGTTGCTTGAATCGCTTCAATTTGATTGATGTCTGTCTCTTCAATCGCCTCGTATAATAACTTTGCAACAAAGCCTATGGATCGAATGGCGATGGCTAAAGTGCCTGCAAAGATGCCTGGTCCAATAATAGACACTAACAGTAATGCCCAAACTAATGAGTTGATTGAGCGCGTTGAGACAATGATTAATAAAGCCAGTGGGCGTAAAAAACGTTTGCTAGGTGTGGTGTTTGTTGCGGCTAAGAAAGCAACGGGTACGCCCATGATTATTGCCAATAGTGTGCCAAGGGTGGCAATATTTATAGTGTCCCACATGGGCTTCCATAACTCTGATAGATAGCTCCAACGAGGTGGCCATGCACGCCCACCAATATCTGCGGCTATGCGGGGAGCATCAAAAACAAAAAACCAGGTGGTCTTATCGGAAATGATTTCCCAGCAGAACATAAAAATTGCCACACCGATTAACCATGCAAACCAAATTTTAAATTGTTTGGCTCGATCACGGCGTTGCCATACTTTTAAATCACCTTTTGTTGTTACTGGCATATCCTTATTTTCCTTTTTTAAATCTACTGTACTCTTGCTCTGATGAAGCCCGAAACATATTCAAGCACCATCACAATGGCGATGATGATAATGATGATCGCGGCTGCAGTATCAAATTCATAGCGATCAAATGCGGTATTTAATGTAGCGCCTACTCCACCCGCACCCACTAAACCGAGAATGGAGGAACTCCTAAAATTTATATCAACACGGTAGATAGATAAGCCAATTAAGCGTGGCATAACTTGGGGTTGAATGGCGTAGTTAATCCATTGCCACCAGCCAGAGCCTGTCGATTTCACTGCTTCTGCTTGAGGTTTACTGATATTTTCGATGTCTTCAGCTAGGAGTTTGGCGATAAAACCTATGGTGGATAATGTCAATGTAATAAAGCCAGCAAGTGGCCCAAAACCAAAAATGGCAACCATTAAAATGGCAACAATGATCTCATGCAATGCTCGGTTAACAGCGATGATGCCCCTACAAATATAATAGATGATTTTGGGTGCTAAGTTACTGGCAGCGCCCAAAGCAAGGGGAATCGCGAGAATAATCCCTACAACCGTTGAGGTCACAGTGATGACAATACTTTCCCAGATTCCTTCTGAAATATCCGACCAGCGTGTTTTAAAATCAGGGTTAGCGAAGGATTTTATAAACTCCCAACCGCGATCAAGCCCTTCATAAACGCGAGACCAGTTAACATCGTAAGAAAAAGATGCAGCAATAAAATAAGCGATAGCTAAAATGAGTAATCCATAGCGCCATTTAGTATCTTGTATGAGAGGAGGGCGCTTCCAGCGACGAGACTTTTCGTTACCAGACGTTATTGCTGCATTCATATGCTAGCCTCGACACTCTTTTCATCAATTGTGATGTCTTCATCCTCATCGACTTCGTCTATCGTTGCCTCCCAATCTTCTTCTCCATAAATTTTTGTGAGTACGTCGGGTGTTAGTTCATCAGGAGCGCCATCAAATACAATCTCCCCCATCTGTAAGCCAACGATACGCTCAACAAACATTTGAGCGAGTGCAACATCGTGAATATTAACGATAGCAGATAGGTTTCTTTCTCGGCATAGCTCCGAAATCAGTCGCATAATCTGGCGTGATGTTTTTGGGTCAAGCGAAGCGGTTGGTTCATCAATCAAAATAACTTCAGGGTCTTGAATTAATGCACGAGCGATACCTACGCGTTGCTTTTGCCCGCCTGATAATTCATCTGCACGCTTGTCTACCATGTGATCTAGCCCTACGCGTTCTAACAACCGAAAGGCTTCATCAATATCAGCTTGCGGGTATTTACGGAAAAAGCTTTTCCAGAAGCCCATATAGCCTAAACGACCAGACATGACGTTTTCCATAATGGTTAGTCTATCGACTAGCGCATATTCTTGAAAAATCATGCCCATTTTTCGTCGCTCTTTGCGCAAGCCTCCAGCAGAAAGTGAGGTAACTTCGATGTTATTTAGCGTTACAGTCCCTGTAGTTGGTTCAACCAAGCGATTAACACAGCGTATTAACGTGCTTTTACCTGCACCTGATGGGCCAATGAGGCCAACAAGTTGACCATCGGGTATTTCAAGATTAACGCCTTTAAGTGCATCATCCCCTGTTTTATAGCGTTTTCCGAGATTTTTTAGTTGGAGCATCTTCTCTTTATTTCCTTTTTTTTAGCATAAAAAAGCCCGAAATCACGAATGACTTCAGGCTTATTTTTTAAGCTTGATACGTCACTTATTTACAAGCGTAAGATACTTTGTTTGCGGCATCTATCTGGCGTATAACCGTCCAGAATTCTTTGTAAGTAATAGGAATAAATTGATCAGATTTCTTCTTAAACTCTTTATGAAGTGATGTCATTGTTCCATCTGGCTTGTCCCACGCGAAGGTTTTGAATGCTTCTTTTACTTTGGCTGCAAGTTCAGGCTTTAAGGTGTTCACATAGCCGTAGCTGGTGGTTGGGAAAGTTTGCGACTTATAAATAACTTTTAATTGATCATCTTTTATAACGCTTCGACCAAGCATTCTATTTTTAACAGAATTGGCAATAGAGGCTGCAGGATAGTCTTTATTGACAACACCTAAGATCGAGTTGTCATGTTTTCCTGAGAAGGTTGCTTTAAAATCACGGTCTTTAATCATATTAAATTCTGATTTTAAAATAGCAGAAGGTGCTTTAAACCCTGAATTTGACGTGGGTGAAGTGAAAGCTAATGTTTTTCCTTTAATATCTTCAACTTTGTCTATGCCACTACCAGGGTAAGTAATAATCTCCATTTCATAGCCGAACTTCCCAACTTTATTCGCCATCATTGTGAAAGGGCTGTAACCCGCGCAATTTACCGCTAAAGGATTTGAGCCCGTATTAAAGCCAGCAATATGTAAGCGCCCTGAGCGCATGGCTTCTATTTGTGCGGCGTTTGATTGCACAGGGAAGAAGATAACTTTTTTGTCAGTAACTTTAGCTAAGTGATCTAAAAAATCTTTCCATGCAGCCTTATAAACCGCAGGATCTTCAACAGGGGTATAAGCAAAAACTAAGGTATCAGGATCTAACCATTTAGATGAATCAGTTGGAGCGTCTGCAATCAAATCACCATCTCTGTCACAAAAACGTTTATCCAAATCTCCTCGTGGGCAATCTTCTGCTGCACTAACTCCTGATGCCATAAAAAACGATGCGGCGACTATTGCGCTAAAGAATCTTAACTTACTGCTTTTTTTCATTTTTATCTCCTTGTTGAATGGGGTGTTTTTCCAACACGTAATCTATATATAGAACAAAATATCAATTAATGTATTTTTAATGTGATTATTCATATCTCGAAAAAAAATGGACATCTTTAAATACTCTACTACTATTAATTAACATAATAGATGTATGGATAAATAAGAATAATATCAGAGGTTTTTACACGAGAAAACAATGAATCTATCAGCAATAAAGATACCAACATTATTTGGACGAGCTAAGAAACTAGAAGCACAGATTGATCAATTTCTCGATAAAGTCACAGAAGCAGGTTTAATCTATAAAAGTGCTCTAGCGGTTTATTTTGATCAAGGGCTTTGTGATGATTTTGAGAATTATCTGCAACGCATTCTAACGATTGAACAGTCAGCGGATACATTACGTCGTGATATAGAAACTAAACTCTATGAACAAACTTTAATCCCCGAACTTCGTGGTGATGTACTTGGTCTGCTGGAGCACGTTGATACACTGATTAATATATATGAAGCTAATTTATTTCGCTTTTCTATTCAAACGCCAAAAATCCCTAAGATTTATCATCATGGTTATACGCAGTTGTCAGATACAGCGATACTGTCAGTTGATTCATTAATACTCGCGGTACGCTCCTTCTTTCGTGATATTGAAGCGGTTCGTGATCATGTTACAAAAGTCATGTTTTACGAATCAGAAGCCGATCAAATTAGTACTAAAGTTCAGCGTGAAATATTTACGAGCACATTGGGATTAGCTCGTAAAAGACACCTTGCTTATTTTGTGGAGCATATAGATGAGTTGGCAAATACCGCTGAAGATATTGGCGATATACTTTCTATTCTTACCATTAAGCGAAAAATTTAATGGATCTAACGGTTTTAGTCTTTTTGTTAAGTGGTTTGGCGTTGGGCTGGGCGCTAGGTGCAAACGACGCTGCAAATATCTTTGGTACAGCGGTTGGCACAGGCATGGTGCGTTTCACAACAGCAGCCATAGTTGCTAGTGTTTTTGTTATATTAGGTGCAGTTATTTCTGGTGCAGGTGCATCACATACGCTAGGTAAGTTAGGTGCTATTAATGCCTTGCCAGGTGCTTTTATGGCCGCACTATCAGCGGCTATAACTGTGTATTGGATGACAAAACGTGGATTGTCAGTATCAACAAGCCAAGCGATAGTGGGTGCAATTGTAGGCTGGAATATTTTTAGTGGTAAACCAACAGATTCTGAAACATTGACAATAATCTTACTCACCTGGGTTGCTTGCCCTGTCATTGCGGGTTTTATCGCTGTTCCTTTATTTTTATCCACACGTTACATAGTATCTAATGCAAAATTACACTTGATTCGGCTAGATGCTTATACACGATTTGCATTAATCGCCGCTGGTGCTTTTGGTGCTTATAGTCTTGGCGCAAATAATATCTCTAATGTGATGGGCGTTTTTGTCTCATCATCACCGTTTACTGATTTTAGTATTGATACCATGATGGGTGACTCTTATGTGTTTACGTCTATCCAGCAATTATTTTTATTGGGTGCAATTGCTATTGCGGTTGGAATTTTTACATATTCCAAAAAGGTGATGATGACAGTGGGGCAAGATATTGTTTCATTGTCACCTATTTCTGCATGGGTAGTGGTAACAGCACATTCTATTGTACTTTTCTTGTTTACATCACAGGGTTTAGAGAATTTTCTAAATGGTAATAGTTTACCAACGATCCCCTTAGTGCCAGTATCTAGCTCACAAGCGGTAATTGGCGCAATTGTGGGTATTGGCGTGTTTACGGGGAGTACTAATATTCGCTGGCGGGTACTAGGCTCGATAGGAGTTGGTTGGGTTCTTACTCCTTTCATAGCGTGCTTGGTTTGTATATTGGGTTTATATTTTTTACAGAATATTTTTAATCAAGTGACATTTTTACCCTAGTAAATGCTAGTTTCCCCCTATTTTACTGTGCTTTAACTTAAATAATTGGATATTCCCCATTATTCTTAACCCACCCCCCCTCTTTTTCGATGATTTGTATTTAAAACAATCACAAATCATCGAAAAAGAGGGGGGGTGGTAAGTGAAAATGGCTTAAAAACACTGCTTATTATTTAATTCAATCAGTTAATGATACTTACCAGTGTTCCAAGGGTCACTTGATTGAATAAATCAATTACATCTTGATTGCTCATGCGAATACAGCCATGAGATACAGCTTTTCCTAAGCGTCCTTCCTCGTCTGTACCATGAATATAGATATAACGATCATGAGTATCTATATTGTTGCCTTTATTTATTCCGTCTTCCAGCCCTGTGAGCCAAAGTATGCGTGAGGTAATATTATCTTTATTACTTATATCATTTGGATGAGTGAGAATTTTAGCGAGCTTGTGTGTGTCTTTTCGTGCTTTGAATATAGAACCAAGCTTTGCAGTATCACCAAATTTCTCTGAAATAGCATGCCCACCTAGTGGCGTTTTATAGCTGCCACTTAGATTTCCAGTGCCTTTTTCTGCACTGGAAATCATGTAATGTTCTATAACTTTATTATCTTTAATAAGATAAAGTTTTTGCTCGTTAATAGAAATTATAATGAATAGGTTCTGAGGACATTCAGGAAAACGTCTGATGAAATCATTTGCAGTTGCAATAATGTTTACAGGCGCATCCATTTTTTGATTATATTCAGTTGATTAGATGTTTGAGGTTTAGTCGCTATCTGACATATCAATCGCAACGCGGTCTTCATTGCTACGTTTTTTTGCGTCATTACGTTTTGATTCTAGCTCTGTGAAATAACTTTCAGACTCACCTGTAACGTATTCGCCTGTAAAGACAGAACAATCAAACTGTTTAAGATCAGAGTTTCCCGTAGTGATGGCATCAATCAAATCATCAAGATTTTGATAGATTAATTTATCAGCACCAATGGCATTTGCAACTTCGGCTTCTGTTTTGCCGTGGGCGATTAATTCGGTCGCCGCTGGCATATCAATTCCGTAGATATTGGGGTAGCGAATAGCAGGGGATGCTGAGGCAAAGTAAACATTTTTAGCGCCTGAATCACGTGCCATTTGCACAATCTCTCGTGAGGTTGTACCACGCACGATAGAGTCATCAACCAGCATGACATTTTTGCCTTTAAACTCAATATCAAGCGGATTAAGTTTACGACGGACCGACTTTTTACGCTGAGTTTGCCCCGGCATAATAAAGGTGCGACCGATGTAACGATTTTTGATATAGCCTTCACGATAAGGCACGCCCAGCGTAATGGCGAGCTCTAAAGCAGAAGTGCGGCTGGTATCAGGAATAGGAATGACGACATCAATGTCATGATCTTTCCATTCTTTTTTAATTCGCTCGGCAAGGTTATGGCCCATGCGCATACGAGCTTTGTGGACAAATACATTGTCAATGACAGAGTCAGGGCGTGCAAAATAAACATATTCAAATATACAGCTATTGTAACGTGCTTTATCTGAACATTGTTGAGTGTGTACTTTACCTTCTGCGGTGATGAAAATAGCCTCGCCTGGTTCAATATCGCGAACGATTTCGTAACCTTGGGTAACGAGTGCAACACTCTCAGAGGCTATCATGTAGTCTGTTCCATCTTCTGTTTCGCGTTTTCCATAAACTAATGGTCGGATGCCGTTCGGATCACGAAAACCTACAATACCATCGCGCGTTATCATTGCGGCAACAGCATAAGCACCTTGGCAACGTTTATGTACACCTGTAACCGCAGCGAATATTTCTTCTGGGTTTACACGGTATGTGGCATATTTTTGTAATTCTTGAGCAAATATATTGAGTAATATCTCAGAGTCAGAATCAGTATTAATATGTCGGCGATCTTGTTTGTATAATTCTTTTTTCAATCCCGTAGCATTGGTTAAATTACCATTATGCGCCAATGAAATTCCGTAAGGGGAATTCACATAAAATGGCTGTGCTTCTGAGGCAGACGAGGAACCAGCAGTAGGGTATCGTAAATGACCAATTCCCATATTGCCAAGTAAGCCTTTCATGTTCTTTTCATGAAAAACATCATTTACAAGGCCATTTCTACGACGAATATAAAGGCGCTTTCCATCACTCGTGACCATGCCTGCGGCATCTTGCCCGCGGTGTTGGAGGACGAGTAGTCCATCATAAATTTCTTGATTAACGGGGGTGTTACTGAGAATAGCAATTATTCCACACATGGGTTTTCACCAAGGTTTAAAGTTGAGAAGGGTATTAGTTAGCTGACGGGGTAGGTGCAGCAGTTTGTAATTCTGCTGGGCTAATAGCAGAATTTGTATCAGATTTTTGGCCACCTAAAGTGTCATCAATATATTTGTTTAGGTCTTCAGGAATTTTAGCTTTTAACCAAGTAGCCGTTTCTTGAAATTTAGGGATAAATTTAGACTCACTCCATGACTTTTGATCAGGTAGCTCGGTAAGTCCTAGTAACATTGTGAGTAATGTGGTTGCAAATGCTCCTAATACTATGCCCAAGCCAGTTCCTAAAATTCGGTCAAATGTACCTAGGCCAACAGCATTAAGAATTTTATGAAGTATGGCATTTAAAATTGCACCAGCAATTAATACTCCTAAAAATATCAATAAAGCTGCTAGACCTGTTTGAGCAACTTCACTACTCAATTTGATGGGTAAAGCTGATGCCAGTTGGTCTTTGTACTTTATGGCAAAGATGATGGCTGCTGCCCATGTAGCTAAGAAAACCGTCATCCACACGATACCGCGCATAAAACCAATCAGAGCTGTAATCAGTATGATCACAATTATACCGATATCAAAAATATTCACATCCATCTACAATAATCCTTTTGGGGGAAGGGTTGGGTAAAGATTGCTTTAACTAGTTTCAGTTGAAGTATTAATTAGAATAATTTAGTTAGAAATAACTAGGCTATTTTGCACGAAGAAATTTTTCTGGTAGCGTCTTTTCATGCCTTCTTGTGCTTTTATTGCTGTAGATCTATTTGCATGGCCACCTACTCGCACTCGGTACAGGATTTTATCTTCACGAGTTGCTTGTGTAACGAACACTTTGTAACCTTCACTTTTCATTGTTTTAGCCAGTTTATTTGCGCGTAATGGACTCGATGTTGCTAATAATTGTATAGAGTATTTACCTATTGGGGTTGTTGAAATACTGCTATTTGTTGGAGGCTTAGGTTTGGCAGGTGCTGCCTTAGCTTGCTTAGGAGCTTTCTTTTTTGTTGGTTTTTTCTCTACTATTTGGGGTTTAAATGTTTTTGTACTAGCAACATTGGTACTTGCTACTACAGTTTCTTTTGCCGTACTTACGGTTTCTTCGATAGCAGGAGTATTTTTAGTAGGCTGTTCCTTTATATCAACAATTTCTTTTTCTTCATTTTGACGTGATGGTCTAATTGCAAAACCTGGTTTCATGCTTTGAATGGACGCTGAAGTTGAGTCCATTGTTGCTTTAGTCGAACTTTTTGCCATGTCTGTTGCATTACTAATAGCGTCAGTAGAAGATGCAATGATTGCTGAGCCTGATTCTTTAATAGAGTCAGTGACATTACTTGTGGTCTCACTGATAGTTGCTTTAGCCTTATCAAGTAATGATGGTGTATTTGCATCACTTGAATCTGTAAAACTACCGGTTAGGCTGGGTATATTCATTTCGGGCGCATTCGGAAGTTTCATGACAACTTCTTCTCTTTCACGGCTTTTATCTTTAAGCAAATAGCCTAATAACAATGCTGCAATTACTGCTAAAACAACCGCTCCAATACCACGTTTTACCATTGCGTTATCCATGATTCTTTTAATGCTCCTTATGTGTAGAGTGTGTAGGAAATGCTAATTTAATTTATCACCCAATCCGTCTATTTGATGACATGCATTTATAACTTCGGATACTACCAGAAAAGAGCCGAAAGCGACTACTCTATCTTGTAAATTACTCGTGCTTTTGAGTGATTTACAAGCATCTAAAAAGTTTTGATGAGTTTTAACTATTTTATTTGAGTTTTGTTTTGTAATGGCTTTTTCTAAATTATTTATGCGAGTGCTTCTAGATCCTTCTAATTCTACAATATGCCATTCATCAATATTTAAATCCATAATGGAAATGACTTGATCAATATCTTTATCCTTTAATATCGAAAACAAGGCGATTGTTTTTCCTGTTATAGGATTTGAGTTTAAGTGTTTTGCAAGTTGTTTTGCCGCATGAGGGTTGTGTGCTACATCAATTATCCAGTTAGGTTTTTGATGAATGGTTTGTAGTCTTCCTATGATGGATACGTTTTTAAGCCCTTGTTTTATATTGTTTGAATCTACTTCTAATACATTGTTAAAAGTAACTAAGCCAGCAATAACCGTAGCAGAATTATTAAGTTGAAACTCTCCCGCTAGCGCAGGCAAGGGTAGTGTGTAGGATTTATTAAATCCTTCCCAGTTCCATGTGTTATCGTCATTCTTATGATATGAAAAATCATTATTAATTTGAGAAAGTTTGGCTCCTATTTGTTTGGCTTTTTTTGCGATTGCATGAGGAGGATCTAAATCCCCACAAACCACAGGAGTATTTTTGCGCATAATACCTGACTTTTCGACAGCTATTATTTCTCGATTATCACCTAGCCAATCTACATGATCGATACCTATGCTAGTGATTATGGCGAGTGATGTATCCCAAAGATTCGATGCATCTAAGCGACCGCCTAAACCCACTTCTAATATAGCCACATCTATTTTTTGTTGCTTGAATATCAGCATCGCAGCGAGTGTGCCAAACTCAAAGTAAGTAAGGCTTATACCATCTCGTGCATTATCAATTTCTTCAAATGCTTCTACGATTAAGCTATCACTGGTATTGATGCTGTTGAGCTTAATACGCTCGTTATAATCAATGAGATGAGGAGAGGTATAACTGCCTGTATTGTACCCTTGCGCATTTAAAATGGATTCAAATAATGCAACGCAAGAGCCTTTTCCATTCGTGCCAGCAACGGTAATGATGGGAAAATCAGGAGAGAGTAAATTCAGCTTTCTGGCAACTTCACGAATCCGATTTAATCCAAGATCAATCTCAGATAAGTGAAGTGTTTCTTGCCAGTTTAGCCAGTCGGCTAATGTTTTTTTCATGCTATTGTAGGTTAATGGCTTTTAAATAAATTAAACTAGCTTATTTATTGTCGCTCTCGGTACTAGCGTTTTCTTCAGGCTTCTGATCAGCTTCAGAAGCCACAATAGGCTCAGGCTGAACAATTGCGTCTGTCTCTGCCATGTTTTCTGGGCGAGGTTTGTGCATAAAAAGGCAAAGCATATCAGCGATTTCAGAACGTAATTGATGACGAGATATAATGCGATCAATCGCACCTTTTTCAATTAAAAATTCACTGCGTTGAAAACCTTCTGGTAATGTTTCACCTACGGTTTGCTCAATAACGCGAGGCCCCGCAAAACCTATTAATGCATTTGGTTCAGCGATAATGGTATCGCCTAACATTGCAAAACTAGCTGATACACCGCCCATAGTTGGGTCGGTAAGCACAGAGATAAAGGGCAAGCCAGCATCTGATAAGCGTGTTAAAGCAGCGCTAGTTTTTGCCATTTGCATTAATGAGAAAAGCGCTTCTTGCATACGCGCTCCACCACTGGCAGAGAACACAACAAACGGAATTTTTTCGCGAATACAAACATCTACACCTTGCACAAAACGCTCGCCAACAACCGAACCCATTGAACCGCCCATAAAACCAAAATCAAATGCCGCGGCAACTAATGGTATGCCATGTACTTGGCCTTTTGTGACGAGTAGAGCATCTTTTTCGCCACGTTTTTTTTGTGCTTCGGTAATTCTATCTTTATATTTTTTACCGTCTTTAAAACCTAAAATATCAATAGGTGTGATATTTTCTGCAATATTTTCGCGGTTTTCTTTATCTAGGAATAGGTTGAGCCTTGTACGTCCGCCCAATCTCTCGTGATGATTACATTTAGGGCAAACTTCTAGGTTTCTTTCAAGGTCAGCTCGATAAAGGACAGCGCTACAAGATGGGCATTTATGCCAAAGCCCTTCTGGGATTGAACGTTTTTTTGCCGTTGTACTATCTGTACGAATACGTGAGGGAAGTAGTTTTTCAAACCAGCTCATAATTTTTTCCGTGCTTTTGTTTGTATCTGTGTTGTTTTTAGCCCCTCTACCTAGCGGGGGAGGGCTGGGGAGGGGGTAGAATATTGGAAGTAAATTATTACTTCTAGTTTTCTACCCCCTCCCTAATCTTCCCCCTGCTAGGTGGAGGGGACATGAAGAGCTTTGCTAAGCTTTATCCATAGCCGTGCGCATTGAAACTAATAGCGCACCTATTTGATCCATGATTGTATCAGCATCATCAATATTATTTTCAATAATTTTCACAATGGCACTGCCGACAATTGAACCATCCGAAACTTTTGATACTGCCGCTGCACTCTGCGCATCTTTAATGCCAAAACCAACCGCTACCGTCATATTAGAAATTGATTTTATCGTAGCAACACGCTCTGCTACTTCCTCAACATTCAATGCGCTAGAGCCGGTAACGCCTTTTAGTGATACATAATAAAGAAAGCCGCTACCTGCATCGGAAATTTTCTTAATGCGTTCATCCGTTGTGGTGGGTGATAATAAAAAGATAGGGTCGATATTATGTGCCTTTAATATAGGCACAATATCAGTGGCTTCTTCTGGCGGTAAATCAACGGTTAACAAACCATCAACGCCTGCTTTAGATGCGGCTTGGGTAAATTCTTCGTAGCCCATGGTTTCAACAGGGTTTAAATAACCCATTAAAACGACAGGTGTGATGTTGTCGGTTTTGCGAAATTCAGTCATCATGTCCATGGTGTCGCGTAAGCTAGTACCATGTACTAAGGCACGCTCACACGCTAATTGTACGGTTGGTCCGTCTGCCATTGGGTCAGAAAAGGGAATGCCTAACTCTATAATATCAGCACCTGACTCGACCATACGATGCATAAGCGGAACAGTAATAGCAGGGTTAGAATCCCCCGCCGTAATATAAGGCATTAAGGCTTTTTTGCCCGATGCGTTTAGTCTTTTAAAGCAGTTAGTTAGGCGGTTGTTATTAAGAGCGGTACTCATAGCTTGATCCCCTCTAAAGCTGCAACGGTATTAATATCTTTGTCGCCTCGTCCTGATAGATTCACAATAATATTTTTATCACTAGACATCGTTGGTGCAAGCTTCATCGCATAGGCAAGCGCATGACTACTTTCTAATGCAGGAATAATTCCTTCGATGCGTGTGAGCGCATGAAATGCCTCCATCGCCTCATCATCTTTAATCGCAACGTAATTTGCACGACCAGTGTCTTTTAAGAAACAATGCTCTGGCCCAACACCAGGGTAATCTAAACCTGCGGATATTGAATGAGGCTCGATAACTTGCCCATCTTCATCTGACATTAAATACATACGGTTGCCGTGCAATACGCCAGGTTTTGCCATGCTTAATGGTGCAGCGTGTTTGTCTGTGTCTAAACCAAGCCCTGCGGGTTCAACGCCGTACATTTCAACATCAAGGTCGGGTAAAAACTCGTGGAATAAACCAATCGCATTTGACCCGCCACCCACACAGGCGATTAAGGCATCAGGTAATCTACCTGTTTGCTCTAAACATTGCTCTTTTGCCTCGCGACCAATAATCGTTTGAAAATCACGCACCATCATTGGATAAGGATGAGGCCCTGCCACTGTGCCAATACAATAAAATGTATTATCAACATTGGTTACCCAATCACGCATGGCCTCATTAAGTGCATCTTTTAAGGTTTTAGAACCTGAAGAAACAGGCACAACCTCTGCACCCAGCAGTTTCATTCTATAAACATTTGGGGCTTGACGAGCAACATCAACCTCACCCATATACACGACACATTCCAAGCCTAGACGCGCGGCAATAGTTGCCGTTGCAACGCCGTGCTGACCTGCACCAGTCTCTGCGATAATGCGAGGCTTGCCCATGTGTTTGGCGAGCAAGGCTTGCCCAATGGTGTTATTGATCTTGTGCGCACCTGTGTGATTTAAATCTTCACGTTTTAGATAAATCTGCGCTCCACCTAACTCTTTTGACCAACGTTTAGCGTGATAAAGCGGGCTAGGGCGGCCGACATAATGGCGTAAATCGTCATCGTAATCTTTTTGGAATTGAGCATCATTTTTGAGTGACTCGTAAGCTTCACCTAATTCTTCAATTGCATCCATTAATGTTTCGGCTGCAAAGCGTCCACCATAGATTCCAAAATGACCCTTCTCATCAGGAAAGCTACTCCAATCGACTGTGCTTAAATCTATGCCGACTAGGTTCTTATCATTTTCAACTCTGGACACGTCGTACCTCACTCATTCTTATATTTCTCATTAATGCCTTTATTTTTTCTTTATCTTTAATTCCCAGTGCGCTTTCAACACCGCTGCTTAAATCCACGCCATAAATAGAATCAGCTGTTTGGAGAGCTTCTGATATGTTTTCAGAGCACAGCCCACCCGCTAAAATAATGGGTTTATCATATTTTTTGGGTACTTTCTTCCAATTAAATGTTTCACCCGTGCCACCCGCTTTGCCAGCACCGTGGCTATCGACCAAAAATCCCTGTGCTTGTGGGTATTGATCTGCATATTTTTTAAAGCTCGTTTCTATATTATCTTGGTTTTTACTTTGCAAAAACTCTTTCATGCCTACTGCTTTAATATAAGGACGATTAAATGAGGCACAATACTCAGGTGATTCAGAACCATGAAACTGTAATAAATCTAAAGGCACATTTTTTAAAATATCGTTCACAAAGTCTTCAGAGGCATCTAAAAATAAACCGACCGTAGTAACAAAGGGAGGAAGCGCACTACAAATCTCAAAGGCTTGCGTGCTACTCACATTACGCGGGCTTTTTTCATAAAAAACCAGCCCAAGCGCATCTGCTCCTGCATTGCAGACATTTAAAGCGTCTTCAATAGAGGTGATGCCACATATTTTGGTGCGAATTTTTGGTGAACAGTTCGACGAGTCATTCATAGTGGAGACGGTATCATAAGCACAGCAAACTATGAAGATGCAAAACAGGGATAAAAGGGCAAATACAGATGGTATTTAGAGGTATTTTTATACCCACCCCCCCTGTTTTTCGACGTTTTGTACTTTTAAAAGGCTCTGAAAAATACAAATCATCGAAAAAGAGGGGGGGTAGTATATAAAAATAGATAGTAGAATGCCGATATGACTACATCTAACCCCATAAATATACTTGCAGACAACGGATCAACCAAAGCAAGTGCGACTTTGCAACTAAGAGGCATTGCACAGCAGTTGAGCGAGCGTACACAACAAAAAATTCATCCTGTATCATTGCAGCATACTGATGTTATCCCTGCTGATAAATTAGGCGGTGTTAAAGCTTCGCTATTAAAGGGCTTTTTAAGAGATCAACTCAAACAGGAACAAAAGAGCTTTATAATTTTGCCGTTATTTTTTGGCAACAGCCGTGCGTTGACTAAATTTATTCCCGATGTTCAGGCAGAGTTAGAAGAGGAGTTTGGTAAATTTCATTTAGTCATTACCGATACATTGTATATACCACCTCATCCGATTTTAAACAGTGACACAATGTTGGCAGAGATCATCGTGGATCATATCCAGCAAACAGCTAAATCATTTTCGTTGCCATTAAATAATATTGTGTTGGTTGATCATGGTTCACCTAGCCCACAAATAACAGCCGTGCGTAATGGCGTGGCAGAAGAAGCACAAGCGATGCTAGGGCATATTGTCGAGCAAGCAGTGATGGAGCGCCGAGAAGGAAAGCAGTATGATTTTAATGGCGAGCTGTTAGAAGATTGGTTGATTGCAAAAGCCAAGCAGGGCGTTACTAGTGGAAAAACGAGCGCCATAGTTACTTTACTGTTTTCATTACCGGGTCGTCATGCAGGTGAGGGTGGTGATATTGTGACAATTTGTGATTCAGTAATGCAACGTTATCCCAACTTTAAAATTGGCATCAGTCCCTTAGTGGGCGAGCACCCATTATTACTTGATATTTTGGTAGATCGTCTCAATGCTTAAAGGATAAGTTATTTCACTTCCTTTCCTTTTTTTGTACTTTCGGAGTACGCAATGCGCTCATTCCCAATTTTCACGGCTTTATTCTTAGTTGTCCCCATTGTAGAAATATATTTGCTCTTAGAAGTTGGCGGATTAATCGGAGCATTTCCAACTATTATTCTAGTGGTTTTAACCGCTGTAATCGGTGCAGGCTTATTGCGCCAACAGGGCTTATCTACATTAGCGCGTTTGCAACAAAATATGGGGCAAGGGAAAATTCCCGCGCAAGAGATGATTGAAGGTGTACTGCTCGCAGTTGGTGGGGCGCTACTCATGACTCCTGGTTTTGTGACTGATACTATGGGTTTTCTTTGCTTGCTTCCATTCAGCCGTAAATTTATCGCTAAAAATATCATGAAGCGCTCGGCAGATAAGATGAAAGTGGGTGTAAATGTACAAATGAGTGGGTTTAGTGGCTTTGGAGGTGGTTCTTATGATGCTAATGAAGGACAGCAAGCACCTCATGACCCTAATATTGTAGAAGGTGAATTTACCGAAGTGGAAGATAAGACTCCCGTTATTAGTCCCACTAATAAGCAATAGAAAAAACTAAACAAAAAAACTTGAAATACTAATTTTCAACCCTATCATTAGCAGTCTCTGAGTGAGAGTGCTAAAAAGTCCTTCTCACCGAGCCAAATTAAACGTAAATTAATTATTAAGTATACATTAGAAGGAGTAACACATGAATATTCGTCCTTTACACGACCGTGTTTTAGTACGCCCAACAGAAGAAGAGAAAACAAGCGCAGGCGGAATCATCATTCCTGATAGCGCAAATACAGAAAAGCCAAACAACGGTGAGATCATCGCCGCAGGTAACGGCAGAATTACAGATTCTGGTGACGTTAGAACAATGGATGTAAAAGTTGGTGACAGCATACTATTCGGTCAATACGCAGGTACTGCAGTTAAAATTGACGGCGAAGAATTATTAATGATGAAAGAAGAAGATATTCTAGCTGTACTAGAAGTTTAGTCTTTCATTTTATAAAACAAAATTTAGAGGAATAAGAAAATGGCTAAAGAAGTATTATTTGGTGATGACGCACGTGTTCGTATGGTTGAAGGTGTTAACATCCTAGCAAACGCAGTTAAAGTTACATTAGGTCCTAAAGGACGTAATGTAGTTCTTGAGAAATCATTCGGCGCGCCAACCATCACAAAAGATGGTGTATCAGTAGCACGCGAAATCGATTTAGAAGATAAGTTCGAAAACATGGGCGCACAAATGGTTAAAGAAGTTGCTTCTCAAACCAATGATGTAGCAGGTGACGGAACAACAACAGCAACAGTTCTAGCGCAAGCAATCGTTCGCGAAGGCATGAAATCAGTTGCGGCGGGCATGAATCCAATGGATCTTAAGCGCGGCATCGACAAAGCTGTAACCGCTGCAGTTGAAGCGTTAAAAGAAATGTCAAAGCCATGTGCAGACTCAGATGCAATCGCACAGGTTGGTTCAATCTCTGCCAACTCTGACGAAAGCATCGGTGGCATTATCGCAGAAGCGATGGACAAAGTCGGTAAAGAAGGCGTAATCACAGTAGAAGAAGGCACAGCACTGGATAACGAACTAGACGTTGTTGAAGGTATGCAGTTTGATCGTGGTTACTTATCTCCTTACTTCGTAAATAACCAAGAGAACATGACAGCAGAGCTAGACGAGCCATTTGTACTGCTACATGACAAGAAAATTTCAAGCATCCGTGATCTACTACCTGCACTTGAAGCGGTAGCAAAAGCAGGTCGTCCTCTACTTATCATAGCAGAAGACATCGAAGGCGAAGCATTAGCAACATTAGTTGTAAATAATATGCGCGGCATCGTAAAAGTAACGGCTGTTAAAGCACCAGGTTTTGGTGATCGTCGTAAAGCAATGCTAGAAGACCTTGCAAACCTAACGGGTGCAAAAGTAATTTCTGAAGAAGTGGGTCTAAGTCTAGAAGCTATAACACTAGAAGATTTAGGTTCTGCAAAGCGCATTGTAATTGATAAAGAAAACACGGTTGTAATTGACGGTGCAGGCGATGCAAAAGACATCAAAGCTCGTGTAGACATGATTCGTGCACAACTTGAGACTACTACATCTGAATACGATAAAGAGAAACTACAAGAGCGTGTTGCTAAATTAGCAGGTGGTGTTGCAGTTATCAAAGTAGGCGCAGCAACAGAAGTTGAAATGAAAGAAAAGAAAGCCCGTGTAGAAGATGCACTTCACGCAACACGCGCGGCAGTAGAAGAGGGTGTAGTTGCGGGTGGTGGTGTAGCACTAGTTCGCGCACTTCAAGGCATCTCTGATCTTACAGGCGACAACCACGACCAAGACATGGGCGTACAAATTGCATTTCGTGCAATGGAAGAGCCACTACGTCAAATCTGTACTAACGCAGGTGACGAAGCATCAGTCGTATTAAATGCAGTTAAAAATGGTGCAGGTAGCTTCGGTTACAACGCTCGCACTAGCGAATACGGCGATATGCTTGAGATGGGTATCCTAGATCCTACTAAAGTAACTCGTGCTGCACTTCAAAATGCAGCATCTGTATCTGGCTTGATCATCACAACCGAAGCAATGGTTGCTGATAAGCCTGAGCCTACTGGCGCAGCTGGTGGAGCACCTGATATGGGCGGAATGGGCGGAATGGGCGGCATGATGTAATTTGAATAGTCTTTTTGTCCAATCTCGGCGTTGGGCATTTGACTACAAACCCTCACGTACTAGAGTACGCTTCGGTCTTGTAGCCAAATGCCCGCCTTGATATTGAACAAAAATCCTGCTTCAAATATTTGTCGGATACATTTAGTTTTATTCAGAAAAAGGGACGCATTTTGCGTCCCTTTTTTTATTTGAAATATATGAAGAGGTTTAAAAATGGCAGTTGATGTATCTTTAACGATTTGAATATAATCGTAGACCAATAGTGGAAAAGATAATTTTTTTTATTAGAAAGTGAAGATTCAAAACTTAGGTCAGTTGTGGATGCCTTTAAAAGCAAACCATGCAGATGAGCCTTTGTTGGGTTATTGCTTATTCTGTTTTAGAAAGTATTGATGTAAATAGGCTTTGCTACGAAACAATAGTCTAAAAGTCTCGTTATATAACCGATAAGGAAATACCGTCGAATAGCGGCGTAGGAAAGGATATTTTTTACTTTTCACATCTATCTGAGTCTCAAAAAGTTGAGATTGAAAAATTATGTTTGGATTAATAGATAGAGTCACTACGTCAAAACCCCACTCTCTATCAAAGGCATGGTCGTAGGGAAGCCACATAGGTAAGAGCTTTTCAATCATCATTTCTGCTGCTTTACGATTAACAAGATATCCACCTGCCCCTGTTTGTCGAACGAAGTTAACGGAAAGTTGATATTTTGAAGGTAAAGTTAAAACAGGCAGTTTTTTTCCCCTATGAATATCGCATAACTTTAAAAAATCAAAATGATTATCGTAAGCTAAAGCTTCTTCTAGGATTTGTTTAAAGTTATCAGCAAACTCGATGTCATCTTCCATAATCAGTGCGTGATCTTTATCCGTTTTTAAAAACAGTTTTAGTACTTTTATATGGCTGAAATAGCAACCTAGTTCGCCCATGCTGGTACGTTTCCCATGTGCTAAACGATACTTTCTCTTGTCATAATCAGGGTGCGGAAGTTTCAAATTTTTTCCGATAACGCCATCTACAAACTCAAAAGAAATATCCGCCTTTTCAAGTTGTTCTTGCATATACTTTCTTCTGTCTTTTGCATAATCAAGATTAATTACATAGGCTATATAGTTACTCATTATTTCCTTTAAATTGTATTGCGATAGGGACCCTATGCAATTATTGCTTAGTTAATTGAGTCTATATTCGCCCAATAAAAACAGAGGGTCAACAAAAGAAATTTGAACTTAAGTAATAACTTACTCGCTATGTTTTGTTTAATGGGGAAATTATTTTCCTATCAATTATTTTGTCAGAAATGCCTTAATCTGATGTGAACTTTTAAAGACTTATTGGCACTAAAATAGCTTTATTGGATAATGGAATAAAAATGGTTTTTACACGGTTAATAAGAAAAATTGCTACAGGTTCATCTGAGCCACAATCCTTATGTATTGTTTCTAATGAGTCTCCAAAAGCAGTTGGAATAACATCAAGTATTGATAGTATTTCAGTGATTCATAAAGGAGAGCGTATTGTGATTATGCGTGAGCAGAAAAAGGATGCGGTAATCCCTTCTCTTTTTAATAAAACCTCACGACCTTGCCCTCCTTTTTGTGTTCAACCTATGTTGGCAGCGCCTAATGTTGAAACTATTGGTGAGCTTGAGGTACTTGAATACCTCCAACAAACTAGTACTGGTTCAGTGCTTGTAGTGGACTCACGTTTAACAAATTGGGTAAGTAAAGGAACAATACCCGGATCCATTCATATTCCATGGACATCATTAGTGAGAAGCGAAGGTGCTACATTAAAAAGTACTTTAGGCATTTTAATTCAGAGGTTCTCCGTAAAAATTATTGACGGAAAGAATCAAGATGATGTTAATGAGGCACTTGCTGATAATAGAATAACGGATGTTTTGGATTATTCTAATGCAAAAACGTTAGTTCTTTTTTGCAATGGAACATGGTGTGGACAAACATCAGAAAGCATAAAAGCTTTGCTAGATGTTGGTTACCCCGCTGAGAAAATAAAGTATTACAGAGATGGTATGCAGGGCTGGGTCACTCTTGGGCTAACTACGGTTACAGAAGATGTCTGTAAGATAGTTAAACCCGCTTGTGACAGCTTAAGATAATAGCATAGAACGATTGCCCCATTATAAGTTGATAGCTTATGTCTTTCTATCACCTAAATTATATTGTGCTTTTTTAGGTAATACTTGGCGAATTCCACCTTTTGGTAATTCTGTATCTCCTGTGTAGCGAGGAATGATATGAACATGAAGGTGAAAAACACTTTGCCCTGCAGCCACGCCATTATTACTTCCAATGTTATAACCATCGGGATTATGACCTTGTTGGTGTATTAGTTCTTTGGCTTTTTCCATGAGATTTGCAAAGGCAATATGCTCGTCCGCTGTGATGTCAAAATGTGTTTTCACGTGACGTTTTGGGATGATAAGGCAATGCCCATTGCTAACGGGTGAGTTATCAGTTATCAATAACGCGAGTTCATTTTCCGCAAGAATTTCTTCATCTTTTGGATTGCAAAATATACAGGGGTTATTGAGGTCAAAAGGTTTACTTGTCATGATAGTTTCTTATTGAAAAAAGTAAGAAAATAACACAAAACGGTATAGAAATGGGGGAGTGTATTTTTTTAAGAGGACAGAGTAACTTTAAGAGAATAAATAATTTTACTCCTCAATTGAGAAGCAAAATTATAGGTAGTGTTATTCAGCCTTTCCTTAGGCAGCACGGCGTGGGTGCTCTAACTCTTCCATTTCTGCGTAGTAGTCTTCTCCTGACTCTGCGAGCATTTCTAAAATAACAGCAATTTCTAATGGATTCTCTTTTTTAAGTTCTAGTAATTCTTCGCTGCTGATTTGTAAGCTTTCGTTTGTCATTTTGATTTCCTTTTCTTTTTAGTTAAATTAGATAGGCTCTGTCCTTGCCATGTAAGAAACTATATAGAAATCAATTTAGTTATTCTGTGATGTATTTCTCATTTTGAAATTAATAGGGTGATTTAACTTAAATGCCATTTACCATTCCAATGATCCATATCAGTGCAGAAATTATAGCTAACACGATGTGCGCTCGTTTGTTGGTGATAAAAATAAGTGCTAAGAATGTGAAAAACATCATGGTTGGAATATAAACGAGAGCGGCATAACCACTTTCGCCATCTACGCCGTTTACATCCATGGACATGAGCATGCCAAGCATAAGCCCAATACCTGAGGCGGAAAATAGTGAGAAGAAAATTCGTGCAGACCAGCTTAAGCTTGTTGTTGAAACTCTACTACTATCTTGTTTAGAATTTTCCACTGTATTTCCCTGTTTATGAATAAAATTTAGTAGTGCCAGCTCTTTATAATTACAAGACGAAGATAGATCAAGAAATTATATGCTGGCTTGTTTATTTTAAAATCATAAGTATTTTTTTATTTGGTTAATGGGGGCTATTTTTCAGGATTGCCACTTCTGGAGAATGTTCTTTAAGGTGCTGGTATGACCTACCAACGTGATGTTAATAGGAAAAAAGTCTCCTCTTAATATTGTTCAACGCTATAACCTAAAGTTTTTAACTGGCTAAGCACGCTATCATCTCCAGATAAATGTAAAATCCCGACTAATATCATTTCGATTTCTCTGGTTTTTATCATTGCCTCAATTTGTGGAATCCATGCTTTGTTGCGTTTTACGATAAGGTTTTGGTAAGTATCGGGAAAATCCTTCTTCATAGGAGCGATACCGATTTTATCAAGTTTTTTAATATCTCCAGTTCTCCAAGCCCTTTTCATCTCGTTGAAAATTTCTGGTAGTTGCTTCATATCATGTAGGGTATAGCTGATAAATTCATCAGGGTTTTTTTCACCGAGTGTTGCGAGAAAGCTCATTTGTTGATCAACTGATTCAAGTTTCCCTATTTTCTTGGAATCTTGATTAGCTTTACTATTATAAAAACTATCAACGCCTTCAGCATCAACCCCTAACTTTTTAAGCTCAATCATGGTGATCATAGTTGAGGCCATTCCAGGTTTAAATCGTTCAATCACCATCATTGGCAGGCCAGAACCGTCTGAAAAATCTGTCAGTGCTTGGTATGTTTTTGGGCTTAGATGGTCTTTTAGAGTTGAACCATCTTGATAGCTCATAAGTTGAACCATCTTTAACTGTGTTTCTGGTAGCTGTAATTTTGTTATGTCTGTTTCAAAGACGAGTTGTTCTGATTGATTATAAATACTTTCAAATTTTGGGGGTAAGGGGTAGTCATTTTTACCCAGCATGTGAATAGTGCCACCAATAAATAGGTGGTCACCATCTTTGGATACTTTCCACAACGGAGAATTAGCTGAAGCGGGAAGCGCAATTATTAAGAGCGAAGTAATGAGGGCTGTTAGTATTATTTTTTTCATATTCTATTCTTTTTTATTGATATAATAGCCCTAGTTTATCCTACAAAACCCCGAAAAACAGGGGGGGTGGTAGATTATTTATCTTAATATTTAGTTAAATTAAGCATTTTTCTTAAAATATATAGCCATTATTAATTTAATAATGGATGTAGTGTTCAAGTTGTTCGATGGTATCTTTTTGTTCTTTGATCATGGCCTTTACAAGGTCGCCGATGGAAACAAGACCAATTAACTCCTCTCCATTCATTACAGGTAAGTGGCGGATACGTTTTTCAGTCATAATCGACATCGCATCATCAATGCTTTGTTCGGGACGAATTGCGCAAACAGGTGTGGTCATCACGTCAGAAACAGGAATATTTTCAGATAAACGATCTTTAGCTACAATTTTGCATGAAAAGTCTTTGTCAGAGAATATACCAATAACTTTTTTCTCATCCATTATTAAAAGAGAGCTGATACCACTTTCTGCCATAAGTTTAATTGCATCTTTTGCATCTGTTTTTGGGGAAGTGCTCGCTACGTTACTACCTTTACTATTGATAACATCTTTGATTGTTTTCATGAGTGACTCCTATTGTTTGTGTAATATGAGCTTTCTTTTATGCTGAAATGTCGCTTGAATTAAAGATCTCTATTAGTATGTATAGAGTATTTTATTAAATATGTCGAATGTAGTGATTGGTACTACTATACATGCCACGTCAGTAATCAATGAAGGGATTATGTTATTATCGGGTGAGTTTTTTTACAGTATAGCGGCAATATTTAGCCTCTCTGCTTATCTATTAAGCAATATATTGTGGTTAAGAATATTTTTAGTATTGGCATCCTTTGTTTATATTTTTTCAGGGATACAGTTAGGTGTAACATCAATGGTAGGGTGGAATACAGCTTACCTGGTGATTAATTTATACCATGTTGTGATGTTGTTTTTAGATAAAAGCACTATTACTTTACCTGAAGAAACGAAAGAAATTTATCATCAGTATTTTTCAATGATGTCTACACGTGAATTCAAAAAAACCATTACTGTTAATCATTTTAAAACAGTCAAAGGGGAGAAGTTAATTGGTGAAGGAGAAGTGACTGATAAGCTATTTATTTTATTAGAAGGAACTGTAGATGTTGTAAAGTCAGGCAAGAAAATTGCAAGACTTAATGCTGGTGACTTTGTCGGTGAGATGAGTTTTATGAGTAATAACACCGCCTCCGCAGATGTGATAGCTACGGAGGCGGTGAAATATGCTTATTGGACTCACAAAGACTTAGATAAGTTGAGTAAGCAAAACCAAAATACTTATAACAAATTCATCTCTGTTATCAGTTGTGATTTAGTTAGAAAGCTAAATGTGAAAAATACTGGGTTGATCACAAAACTTCCATAAACTGTTGTCATTCTCGCGTAGGCGGGAATCCATTTGTCAGTATGGCACTTTGTGCAGCCATGGATATTTACTTAGTTCTTATCTATTCCCATTGTTTGAGTTTCCACCTCTGCGCGGTGATTGATTACCACCTTGCGAATTTTTATTGCCTGAAGTGTTCTTTTTCTTTCGTCTTTGGTTTTGATGATTCTCTTTTGAGCGTTGCTTGTATGAGCTCTTTTTGGTGTTATCACTACGGCTAGTTCTATTTTGTGAGTTATTCCGTGGTTTATTTTGCTTGCTTGATTTAACGTTTGAGTTTGAAGCAGGCACATCGTGATGAGGCTCAAAGCCATCTACCAAAATACGATCGAGTTGTTGCTTGATCAGGTTTTCAATGTCACGTAATTGCTTAAATTCATCAGCACTCACTAATGATACGGCTTGCCCTTTACTGCCGGCACGTCCTGTACGCCCGATTCTATGAACATAATCCTCAGGCACATTAGGTAAATCAAAGTTAACTACCTGTGGAAGAAGATCAATATCAATACCACGTGCAGCAATATCTGTTGCGACCATGACTTGCACTTTGCCTTTTTTAAAGTCAGCTAAAGCACGTGTGCGCGCTGCTTGGCTTTTGTTGCCGTGTATCGCGATTGAAGGAATACCACGCGTTTCTAGCTGTTTAGCAAGGCGGTTTGCACCATGTTTGGTACGACTAAATACTAAAACTTGAAACCAGTTATTCTCAATAATTAAATGCGAAAGAAGTTCTGATTTTTTAGCTTTATCAACGGGATGAATCCACTGTTTAACAGTTTCAACTGTTGTGTTACGCGGGCTAACTGAAATTTCAACAGGGTCATTTACCAAAGATTTTGCAAGTTTTCTGATATCTTGCGAAAAGGTCGCTGAGAACATCAGATTTTGTCTGCGTTTGGGTAAGGTTGCTAATATTTTACGAATATCGTGGATGAAGCCCATATCTAGCATACGGTCGGCTTCATCAAGCACTAGCATTTCAAGTTGGTCAAAACGAATCGCATTTTGATTGTGCAGATCAAGTAATCTCCCTGGCGTTGCTACTAAAATATCAACACCTTTACGCAAACGATTAATCTGCGGGTTGATTTTTACACCACCAAAAACCACAGTTGAAGTGATAGGTAGGAACTTCCCGTACGCCACCACGCTTGCTTCAATTTGAGCGGCAAGCTCTCGTGTTGGCGTTAAAATCAAAACACGCGCTTGACCTGGTTTGACTTTTGCGCCTGTCGATAATATTTCTAAAATAGGTAGTGTGAAGCCAGCTGTTTTACCTGTGCCGGTTTGCGCCGCTGCCATTACGTCTCGACCTTTTAAGACAGCAGGGATTGCCTGTTCTTGAATAGGTGAAGGTTTATCGTAACCTTGTTTTTTAATGGCTTTTAATAAAGGGGCTGATAGCCCGAGTGAGTCAAAACTCATAGTGTTCAATCTTCATATGCTGATAATTCGCGCGAGATTACAGGATATAAGGGCTTAGTGCTAATACAAAACAGCGAAAAAGAGGGGGGGTGGGCTTATTTAATATAGTATAGGGGTTAAATATTGATTAATTCTAGAAGAATACTATGAAAATTTGGGTAGATGCTGATGCTTGTCCTGTTGTCATTAAAGAGATCCTCTTTAGGGCGGCGACACGTAAACAAATACAAGTGACTTTGGTTGCTAATCATCAAATACGAATACCAGCATCAAAGTTTATTAGCTTTATGCAAGTGCCAGCAGGTTTTGATGTGGCAGATAATGAAATTGTAAAGCGTGTTGAGAAAGGTGATTTAGTTATTACAGGAGATATTCCTTTGGCATCTGAGGTGATTGCCGAGGGCGCATTGGCGCTGAATCCGCGTGGTGAAATGTACACGCCAGAAAATATAAAAGAGCGCTTAAGAATGCGCGATTTTATGGAAGAGGTGCGATCAAGCGGAATAGGTACAGGAGGACCACCGCCCCTAAACCAGAAAGATCGGCAAAACTTTGCCAATCATCTGGATAGGTTGTTACAGGCTGTATAGATTTATTAGATATTTTCTAAATCAGTGATAGCCGCTTTGAGGTGCTCAGTAGCTAGTTTTGCAACTTCTTGAACTACAGTATTGTCTTCTAAGCCTAATACGGGCTCTGGTGCCATAAAGTGAAAAATCGTATTTCCATCTTCTTCACGAGCAACAATTGTACAAGGCAATAATGCACCTGCTTCTGGCGCTGCTTCAATAATCTTTTTTGCCATACCTGGGTTGCAGGCACCTAAGATTCTGTAAGGCGGAATCTCTTCGTTTAGCTTGTTTTTAATGGTCGCTTGTACATTTACCTCGCTGACGATGCCGAGCTTGTGAGTCATTAATGTGCTTTTGAGTGTTTCGATTGCTGCGTCGATAGGTTGTTTAAGGCTGGTTGTTAGTGTGTATGACATATTTGATTCCAATGTGTTTAATATAAAAAGTGAAGCGCACTATAAGGTTTTTTTACGGGAGTGTCTTTGATAATTGTTAATCCTGAATTTAGCTTAATTTAGGTCTACTAAGGTAATGAAATCTTTTTTTCTCGTAACATTTCGGCTAAACGTATAAGTGGCAAACCAATCAATGAAGTTGGGTCATCTCCTCGCATACTTTTAAATAATGTCACGCCTAAGCCTTCTGATTTAAAGCTTCCCGCGCAAAAGTAAGGTTCTTCAGCGTGTAGATACGCTTCAATTTCAGTAGCACTTAAATCCCGAAAATCGACAAAATAGGGGATCAGGTCTAATTGATAGCTATCATCGCTACTATCAAATAAACAAAGCCCTGTTAAAAAACTCACGCATTGCCCAGAGCTTTCAGTGAGCTGCTTGATGGCATTTTCATGATTTTCTGGTTTTCCTCTAATAACTCCATTGAGAATAGAGCACTGATCAGATGCGATTATAAGGGAGTCAGGCTGTCTTTTGGCCACTGCTTTGGCTTTTTCTAAGGATAAACGTAACACGTAATCTTCAGGTATTTCGTTAGCTAAAGGGGTTTCATCAATGTCAGGGGAGTCCACAATAAAGTCTAATCTAAAGCGCTCTAAAAGCTCTTTACGAAAAGGAGAAGTGGAGCCGAGGACTAAAGTCTTTTGCATGGTTTTCTGCATAATAATTATTGTAAGGCTGTGAGTTAGGTAAAATTGGAGGTATTGTTAATAAAAAACTTATGAAAAGCAATAATAAACCTTTACAGGATGGGGGTTGGGGCAATATAATTCCGCTCTTAAAATTACGCTATGTAAATTGTAATGTCGAAGAAGAGTAATATTCAGCGTTTACCTGTTGAAGTTGATCCATTTCGTTTGGTAGATCAGGGTCGTATTTTTGATGGGAGAATCCCGTTAAATGATTTTCCTCGATTGAAAGAACAGCTGTTTGAAGGTGGTGCTGATGATGTTGATAAAAACATCGTTAATGTTCATCTTGAATTTACTCGAACAGATACACGTTTGCCGGTTGTAAGAGGCACGATAAGTTCAGTATTACAAATGACTTGCCAGCGTTGTTTAAAAGGCACGGAAGAGCTTTTTGAAACAGAATTAGAGGTAGTTTTGGTGAGTAGCGATGCTCAAGCAGAAAAACTTCAAGAAGGCTTTGATACGTGGTTGGTTGAAGAGCAACAAATGTTTTTGCGAGATTTTATTGAAGATGAAATCTTGTTAGCATTGCCGCTAGTGATTGCACACGAAAAATGTGATGCCGCACGAAAGTTGATAGAGGCCTTGCCAGAAAATGAAATTGACGAGACAGCATTAGAGGATGAAAATCCTTTTGCTGCCTTGAAAGACTTAAAACTGAATTAATTTAAATTAAAGATGAGTATGAAATCGTGAGATTTTGAAACTCTAATGGAGTAACCCATGGCAGTACAAAAAAGTAAAGTAACACGTTCACGTCGCGGTCAACGTCGTTCACACGATTCTTTGAAGAATCCTACATTATCAATTGATCCAGTATCAGGTGAGACACATTTACGTCATCACATGACACCGGATGGATTTTACCGTGGTCGTCAAATCATAGCGTCTCCTGTAGAGCTTGATGACGAAGATGACGACGAGTAGAAAATAGTTAATATTTAAATAAGCGTTAGCTTATTAATTAATACTATTAAGAAATATTAAATCGCGGGCATGTCCCGCGATTTTTTCGTGTAAAATAACAGCATATAATATTTGATTGAGTAGAAATGGATTCATACTATCGTATAGCAATAGATGCCATGAGCGGTGACAATGGTCTTCAAGCGGTTGTCCCCGCGGCATTAACAGCACTAAAAGAGCATGATGATATTGCTTTGATTTTAGTGGGCGATGAGCCTCAATTACTGGCAGAACTCAAAAGCTTAGATGAAGCGCCCAATCAGCGATTAAGCATCCAACATTCTACCCAGGTCGTCACTATGGATGAAAAGCCCGCGATGGCTCTGCGGGGTAAGAAAGACTCATCGATGCGTGTCGCCATTAACCTTGTTAAGTCAGGTGATGCCGATGCTATTGTGAGTGCTGGTAATACAGGCGCTTTAATGGCAACAGGGCGTTTTGTCTTTAAAACACTTTCTGGTATTGATCGCCCTGCAATCTGTACGGCAATTCCTGCCGCTACGGGTCATACCTATATGCTAGACCTTGGCGCTAATATTGATTCATCAGCCGAACATCTTTATCAGTTTGCCGTAATGGGCTCTGAGCTGGTAAAAGCGATTGATGGAAAAGAGAATCCTAAAATTGGTTTGTTAAATATTGGTCAAGAAGACTTAAAGGGTAATGAACAAGTAAAAGCCGCGCACGAGTTGCTTCAAAAAGGTGGCTTTAATTACATCGGCTTTGTTGAAGGCGATGATATTTTCCACGGTGACGTAGATGTCATCGTTTGTGATGGTTTTGTCGGTAACGTTGCCTTAAAAACATCTGAAGGGCTGGCTAAAATGCTCTCGAATGAGCTTAAAAGTGGTTATACCAAAAACATTTTTACTAAAATTGCCGCTTTAATTTCATTACCCATTTTAAATGGTTTTCGCAAACGCTTTGATCCTCGCCGTTATAACGGAGCGAGTTTTTTGGGCTTAAAAGAAATTGTTATTAAGAGCCATGGTGGTGCTGATAGCCTATCATTTGCAAATGCTATTGGTATTGCGCGCAAAGCTGTGATGGAAAAAGTACCAGAACGTATTGAACAACACTTGCAAGAACACCTTGTAGATTAAGGACAATAGAATGTATTCACGAATAGCAGGAACAGGTAGTTACTTACCTGAAAAAGTACTCACTAATCATGATCTTGAAAAGATGGTGGATACCTCTCACGAATGGATAGTTGAACGTACAGGCATTGAAAAGCGTCATATTGCCGCCGAAGGTCAAAGTACCTGTGACCTTGGAGAGATAGCTGCAAAGCGTGCGATGGAAATGGCCGGTGTTTCTGCTGATGATATTGATCTTGTAATTTTTGCAACCACAACCCCAGATCTGATTTTCCCTAGTACAGCGTGTTTACTGCAGAAAAAGTTAGGTATCGCAGGTGGTGCGGCATTTGATGTTCAGGCCGTTTGTACAGGCTTTATTTATGCGCTAGGTATAGCCGATAAATTTATTAAAAGTGGCTCACACAAACGCGCATTAGTGGTTGGCGCTGAAACACTCTCAAATATTTTAGATTGGACAGACCGTGGTACCTGTATTTTATTTGCAGATGGTGCTGGCGCAGTCGTGCTTGAGGCAAGTGAAGAAGAAGGCATTATGTCTACGCATTTACACGCCGACGGTCAGTATGAAAGCTTGCTTAATACAGCTGGTGGTTTATCACGAAATAAAGCATTGCTAGATTCTGGTGGAGCTTATGTGCAAATGAAAGGCAATGAAGTCTTCCGTATGGCGGTGAATACACTGGGTAGAATCGTTGATGAAACCTTAGAGCATAATAATCTTAAAAAGTCTGATGTGGATTGGCTAATCCCACATCAAGCGAATATTCGTATTATTAAGGCGACTGCAAAAAAGCTAAAAATGGATATGGATCACGTGGTTGTAACGGTAAATGAACACGGAAACACATCAGCGGCTTCTGTACCATTAGCATTGGATACGGCAGTGCGTGATGGGCGCATCAAACGTGGTGAAACTATTTTGCTAGAAGCCTTTGGTGGCGGATTTACGTGGGGATCTGCGCTGATTAAATTTTAGTTTTCTCCGTCTTGGCCTCTAGCCTTACTCGTCGTCATACCGGCGAAGGCCGGTATCCATGGTTGGGACATAGTGCCATTTAAAACATGGATTCTGGTCTGCACCAGAATGACGGAGGTTAGTAAATAAAATGTTTATTCCAGTGTGAAATATGCATAAAATTATTTTTTTGATCTGTGTAATTCAGTGGAAGAATATTGTATTAAAGACCACCCCCCCTGTTTTTCGACGTTTTGTACGAATAAGACCCATTTCAGGCGCTCGAAATGCCTGATAACCCTTCCAGATTTGACAGTAAAACCTTTCTAAAAACCGTCCCGCATAAGCCTGGTGTTTATCGCATGATTTCGGCGGAGGATAAAATCCTCTACGTCGGTAAAGCTAAAGACTTAAAGAATCGTGTCTCCAGTTATTTTCGTAGCAATCTTGTAAATTCTCGTATTTATTCAATGGTAAAACAGATTTGTGATGTGCAAATCACCATTACCAGCACCGAAGCCGAAGCGCTGTTGCTTGAAAGCAATCTAATCAAAAAACATCGCCCGCGTTACAATATTTTGTTGCGCGATGATAAAAGCTACCCTTATATTTATTTATCCAAACACAAATTTCCGCGTCTTACGTTTCATCGTGGTGGGCGAAAAGGTCAGGGGCAATATTTTGGACCTTACCCCAGTGCGGGCGCAGTGCGTGAAACCTTGGGTTTGTTACAAAAACTATTTTTAGTGCGTCAATGCGAAGACAGTTATTTTAGTAATCGCTCACGCCCGTGTTTGCAGTATCAAATTGAGCGTTGCACGGCGCCTTGCACGAATGAAATTAGCGAGCAAGACTACAAAACGGGCATACGCCATACGGCGCAGTTTTTGCAAGGTAAAAGCCAATTGGTGATTGATGAATTAGTCCAGCAGATGGATAAATCATCCGAGGCATTAGAGTTTGAAAAAGCCGCAGGCTATCGTGATCAAATCGAGAAGCTACGCCAGGTATCTCAACAACAAAGTATTAGCGGGGGGAATGGTGACGTGGATGTTATTGCGATGCAATATGCCTCTGATGTTGCCAGCGTTCAGGTGCTAACCATTCGCAAGGGCAATAATCTCGGCAATAAAAACTTCTTTCCTAAAATTCCTCACTTTGAGAACAGTGAGTCAGAAATTCTTTCAGCCTTTATTGCACAATATTATTTTTCGCGTGAAGTACCCAGCGAGATTTTAATCAGCCATGACTTAGATGATAAAGACACGCTCGAAGAAATGCTGCAGCTAAAAGCAGAACGTAAAGTCAGCATCGCATATCGCTTACGCGGTGATCGTTCGCGCTGGGTAGAGATGGCAGCGCGCAATGCACAACATGCTTTAAGCACCCATCTTGCCTCAAAAGCAGGTATTCAAAAACGTGTACAAGCACTACAGACAGAATTAGATTTGGACTACATTCCCGCGCGTATGGAATGTTATGACATTAGCCATACTATGGGCGAGGCAACCGTCGCATCCTGCGTCGTATTTGGTTTAGAGGGTGCGATAAAGTCAGAATATCGTCGTTACAATATCACCGATATCATTGGTGGTGATGACTACGCGGCCATGAAGCAGGTGCTACAACGTCGCTTTAAAAGAGCTAAAGAAACAGTTAATAAATCGGATGAATCTGAAGGAGAATACGCAAAACTCCCCGATATTCTCTTTATTGATGGTGGAAAAGGTCAAGTCACTCAGGCAGTTGATGTATTACGAGATTTACAAATCAGTGGCGTAGATATTATTGGCGTAACAAAAGGAGAAGGGCGCAGACAAGATATGGATGCTTTGACCATTTTGAGTGATACGGGTGGCACTGCCGGTAGCGGACAATACAAAGAAAAAATATATCTGCCAGCTCATTCAAGCGCCTTGCATTTAATCCAACAAATTAGAGATGAAGCACATCGTTTTGCGATTACAGGGCATCGTGCACGTCGTCAAAAAGCACGTACTACCTCACCGCTTGAAGGTATTGCAGGTCTTGGGCCCAAGCGTCGTCAAAGCCTATTAAAGCAATTTGGGGGGATTCGAGCGATCACACGTGCGAGTGTTGATGAATTAAGCAAAGTAAACGGCATAAGTAAGCCACTAGCGATAAAAATCTATGATATATTCCACAATGATTAGAACCTTGATTAACATAAGAATTAACACACCGTGATCTTTAATATCCCCATTTTTTTAACAAGCCTACGCATAATCGCAATACCACTCGTGATATTGTTTTTTTATTTAGATATGCCGTTAACGACTTCAACCATTTTTGGTTTAGCAGGGCTTACAGACTGGGCGGATGGCTATTACGCACGAAAGTATAATCAAGAGTCACGCTTTGGGGCATTTCTTGATCCTGTTGCCGATAAACTCATCGTTGCCGTTGCGCTCATCTTAGTTGTTGAGCGTGAAGGAAGAGGGGATATCGCCTTTTGGATTACCCTAGCAGGGATTATCATAATCTCTCGCGAGATTATCATCTCAGCACTACGCGAATGGATGGCAGAAACAGGTCAACGCAGTAAGGTAGCGGTCGCCTATATTGGTAAAGTTAAAGCGGTTACACAGATTTTTGCGCTGATATTCTTATTGTACAACCAAGACTTGTTCGGTTTGCCGTTGCGTAAAATCGGTTTAGTTTTCTTGGTGATAGCGACGATTTTAACCATTGTCTCAATGGTGCAATATTTAAAATCAGCCTTTTCTGGTCAATAGAGCAAAAAGCCATTTTACATATATTTACACATTTTCTTGTGCCTGCAATTATCACGGCAATTTTTTTCCGTAAAAATTGGAAATTTGCATTTACGGTAATGATGCTAACCATGCTGGTTGATATTGACCATCTATTAGCTAATCCAATCTATGATGCCACGCGTTGTAGCATTAACTATCATCCACTTCATGGTTTTATTCCGATAGCTGGGTATGCTGTTCTTAGTTTTATCCCCAAAACACGTTTAATAGGAATAGGATTGGTCATTCACATGGCTTTAGACTCTATAGATTGCCAAGTTACCAATGGTATTTGGTTTAATTAACGAATTTTGATACTTTTTATAGACCACCCCCCCTCTTTTTCGATGATTTGTAGTTTAAACCACATACAAATCATCGAAAAAGAGGGGGGGTGGCATAGCAAGTAATGGTCTTTTAAGTATTTTTTATGCTAGTTTGATACTTATGAATGATTACAAAGGAAAACACCTCGTTATAAAGAAGGCTGCAGGCTCATATACGCATCATGGCTTGGGTGTGGGTGATGGTCGAGTGATTCACTATTCGGGTTTAGCAGATGATTTGACCAGTGTGGGCGTGATTGAAGAAATTAGCCTGGAGGAGTTTGCTAAAGGCAAAGAAATTATTGTTAAAACTCATGACGAGCGAAAGTTTAATATCGGCGAAGCCATTATTCGTGCGCACTTACGCATTGGCGAAGCGCAATATCACGTATTACATAATAATTGCGAACATTTAGTCGAGTGGTGTATTAATGGTAGGCATTTTAGCCAGCAATCTCGTCGGGGTAAGTTGGCCTATTCTGCAGGAATAGGAGCAAGAGCTTTAATAGGTGTAAAAAATCCCGTGGGTTTTTTAGCAGGTGCGGCGGCGGGATATGTCTATATTAATCATCAGGGGATGAAAAAAGTGCCTGATTTTTCAGAGCTAGAAAAAGCCTTCGAACAGGCTGTGAGTGCTAAGGCTCATTATAAAAAGGTTCTCCACCTAGCTAAAAGCTCGGCAGAGGACTTCTTAGATGTTTCTGTGCGACAAAACAAAGTCAAAAAGCTGAAGAATTAATCATGAGCAATGACAGCTATTTATTTTTTTGTTGTCAAGGTCGCTGTTAAGAATGGTCATGTCCACAACCACCAGGCGCATGAGGATGGCCGTGTGCAATCTCTTCTTCTGTGGCATCACGAATATCTAGTACCGCAACATCAAAATGTAAGGTCTCGCCCGCTAAAGGATGATTAGCATCAATTTTTACCGTATCGCCATCTATTTCTGCAATGGTGATAACTTGTGTGCCTTGACCTGTTTGAGCATGAAACTGTGCGCCAGCAACCATTTCTTCGTCAGGTATGCCTTCAAACATATCACGCGCGACAGACTCCGTTAATTTATCATCACGCTCACCATAAGCATCTTCAGGTGCAACAATTAGGCTGAAACTATCATTGATTGTTTTTTCATTGAGTGCATTTTCTAAGCCTTTAATGATGCCACCTGCACCGTGCATATAAAGGAATGGATTATTTTCATCCGCAGTATCAAGTACTTCTCCATCATCGTTTTTTAAAGTGTATGCAAGCGATGCAATTTTGTTTTTAGTGATATTCATATTGGTTACCAAGTTTTAGGATATAAATTAGGCGATATAAAAAGTGCCGTGATTTTGACATAATTTTATCGAAACAAATAGTTTTAGTGCTATTCTGCATTTTTATTAGTGGAAAATCTGATTGATGTCATTTCGGCGCATGCTTTATTCTTTGTTGTTGTATTTGATATTTCCACTTATCATTTTTCGCCTATTCTGGCGTAGTCGATCTAACCCTGCTTATCGTCAACGCATTAGTGAAAGACTGGGTTTTGTTCATGATAATAGCAATAAGCCTATTATTTGGGTACATGCTGTTTCTGTTGGTGAAACCATAGCGGCGCAGCCTCTCATTGAGTCATTGATTGAGCAATATCCAGATCATAGAGTTTTGGTTACAACTACCACACCAACAGGCTCCGAAAGGGTTAAAGTTTTATTTGGCGAACGTGTTTCTCATGTTTATTTTCCTTATGATTTACCTGATGTCGTGGCTCGGTTTGTTCAACGAATAAAGCCTGTAATGTTAATTGTGATTGAAACTGAAATTTGGCCAAACCTCTTTGCACTCTTTGCACAAAATGCAGACACGAGAAAAAATATCCCACTCATCTTAGTGAATGCACGTTTGTCTGAGCGCTCTACTCAAAAATACCTAAAACTACAAAAACTAGTCAAAGAAACATTAGCTAATATTACGTTGATAGCCGTTCGTTCATCGGTTGATGCAGAACGTTTTAAACAACTTGGTGCAAATAATGCTCAAATATTGATAGCCGGTAATATTAAGTTTGATTTTGCTGTTAATAAAAAACAAATAGAACAGGGAAAGCGGTGGCGAAAAACTTGGAAGCACAACGATCGAGTCTGGGTTGTAGCCAGTACGCACGAGGGAGAAGATGAAATAATATTGAATATTTATCAAAATTTATTGAAGCAATTTCCTCGTTTGCTGTTGGTGCTTGTGCCAAGGCATCCAGAGCGATTCGATGATGTTTATAGGCTTTGCATGAAAAATACAGAGCTAAAAGTATTGCGTCATAGTCAAATTAAGGATTATAAAGATTCAAAAGCAAATATTATCTTGGGTGATAGTATGGGTGAAATGCAGAGTTGGTTTGCCACGGCTGATGTGGTTTTTATGGGCGGTAGTTTGGTAGAGAAAGGAGGGCATAATCCAATAGAACCAATTGCTCAAGGTGTCCCCGTTGTAAGTGGACCGTATATGTATAATTTTGATGATATTTCAGATCAATTAAGTGATGCGGGTTTATTGTTGATATGTAATTCAATAGATGAACTTGAAGAGAGAGTATCTACAATACTAAAAAAAGAAATAGATATTAAGGGAGTTGCTAAAAGTGCCGTGCAACAACATCAAGGTGTTGTTGCACGATTATTAGAGGTGGTCTCTGCAAAAATTAATCGATAAAGAAAAAACTATTCAGTCAGTTGATTTGCACGTGCTGCAATTTTTTCATCCATGAGTTCTTGGGGCGTTTTTACTTTTTCTACCTTAGCTTTATCATCTTCCGTAACGAGCTCTTCAAGTGCTAAACCTTCGAATAAGAAGTCATCATCATTCTTTTCTGAATTTTCTTCACCATCATTGGTAGGATGTACATCATTTTTTAATCCACTCTCGGCAAAGTTACTATCTTCAAGGTTGATACGTACTTGTAGGTTACTGGCAGAGTCAGCATTTTTAAGTGCTTCTTCTAAGGAAATAATGCCAGATTTGTATAGCCTATAGATATGGCTATCAAAAGTTTGCATCCCAAGCTCTTCTGATTTTTCCATTATTTCTTTGATAGCCATGATGTCACCTTTCATGATTAGGTCTTTAATCATTGGTGTCCCAATTAAGATTTCGATAGCCGCTACACGTTTACCATCAATCGTAGGGATTAAACGTTGTGAAATGAAAGCTTGAATATTGATAGAAATATCCATCAATAATTGATTATGACGTTCTTCAGGGAAGAAGTTAATTATACGATCAAGCGCTTGATTTGAATTATTTGCGTGTAATGTAGAAAGACAAAGATGTCCTGTTTCAGCAAAAGCTAGGGCGTGCTCCATTGTTTCTTCTGTGCGAATTTCGCCAATCAAAATCACATCAGGTGCTTGGCGTAATGTGTTTTCTAGGGCATCTTCATAACAGTCAGTATCTACACCTACTTCTCGTTGGTTGACTATAGATTTTTTATGAGGATGCACATATTCAATAGGGTCTTCAATAGTAACAATATGCCCAGTAGCATTTGAATTGCGATGATCAATTAAAGCAGCCAATGATGTAGATTTACCAGAGCCTGTACCACCAACAAATAGAACTAACCCCCTTTTTTTCATAATAATTTCTTTTAAAATGGGCGGTAAACCTAGGTCATCAGCATTTGGTATTTCAACTTTTATATTTCGAATAACCATCGCTACATGAGTACGCTGTTTAAAAATATTAATACGAAAGCGTCCAATGTTTGGCTCATCCAGTGCTAAGTTCATTTCAGGCTTATGATCAAACTGTTTCTGCTGTTCTTCATTCATTAATGATTTAGCGATTTGATCTAACTGTTCCGAAGTCATTCTATTACGACTTAATGGTTTTAGTTCTCCCTGAAATTTAGCGGAAGGAGGGGCATCAAATGTAAGGTAAAGGTCAGAACCATCATGTTGAACGAGAGCGCGAAGGTATTTTTTGAAATCCATGTTGCAGTGCCTGATTATTATAATTTTTGTACGTATTATTCTAGAATAGTCTGTTACAAGATTGAAGAAAATTCCGATTAACTGTAGGCTTGCAATTCAATTATTCAGTAGTTAAAAATATGTCAGCCGATAAAATTTATCTCAATGCCAATGATCTTTTGCTCGATTCTTACCGCCTTGGAATCAATATTCTAAATAGTGGGTTTAAACCCGACTACATTGTTGGTATATGGCGTGGTGGCACACCAGTTGGTATCGCGGTACAAGAAATACTGCATTATTTGGGAGTGGAATCTGATCACATCGCGATTCGTACATCATCGTATTACGGCATTGGCAAGCAAGATAAAACGGTGAAAGTGCATGGATTAGAATATATTTTAAACAATATAAACTATGATGATAATTTACTGTTGGTTGATGATGTTTTTGATTCTGGTCGCAGTGTTCAAGCGGTTATCAATACGCTTAAGAAAAAAGCAAGGCGTAATACTCCTGATGATATTCGTATTGCAGTACCATGGTTTAAGCCTAATAAAAATATGACAGAAATTGTGCCTGATTATTATCTCCATTCAACCGATGATTGGCTGGTGTTTCCGCATGAGTTAGATGGCTTGAATGAAAAAGAAATTTTCTCCAATAAACCAGGACTTGAAGAAATTATGCAAAGCTATAATAAGTAGGGCATGATTTACTTCGTTGAGAAGGCGGATGTGAATGGGTTGAGAAACTAAAAAAAATATTGAAATATCAGTTAATAAGTCGCTATAAAGACAGCGACATAAGTGAATTTACCATGTTGAAAACAATATGGTAAATTCACTAAAAAGCTAACGATAAGTCCTTATGATGCGACATACAGCTCGCTACACCTAATGCCTGTTCTTCGGTTAAGCGCTCTTGCAAACGTATACCAATGGTTTTAGATAGTGCTATCTCGTAGTTTTTAAGGTCAGGAAGTAGTTCAGACTTAGCACGCTTTCGCCATATCATCTCAGCTGAAAATTCCTTGTGTGCTTGTCGCATAAAGCCCATAGCCTTATCTTTTGCTTCATCATCTTTCGCTTTTTTGAGTAATCGTCTGGCTTTTGATAGTTTAGATTTTATTGCGTTCGCACCTTTTAGGCTGGCAAAAGCATTTTCTACTTTCTTAATTTTAGCGATCGCATTTTTGCTTTTACTACTAATATCAGCATTAACGATAACAGCATCTAACGCCTTTAAATCAGGGGAAAGTGCCGCCAACTTTTCGCCATCAGTGATGGTAAGTTGTAACTCTTGCAGTGTTTCTGTTGATGAGTCAACAGTACTGAAGTAGCGTCTACGGTCTTTAGTTAGCTGTTTATCCAAGGCTTTGTACTCTTTCTGCCTACTTTCCCATTCTTCTGGAATAGTATTCTCAAGAGCTGATTTTTCAGCCAATAGATCTTTTATATTTTGTTCAAGACTAGTAAATTCATCACTTTCGTTGGCAATTTGTTTCATCTCTTTTTCTATTTCTTTGATTTTTCTGGTGACATTTTTTATATCAGAATTCGTATAAAGCACCTGCTTTTGTAGCGTTTGATAGCCAACAATATAGTTATCAAGCTTAGTTTTCGAAGCTTTTACTTTTTCGACAAGTTTAAGGCCGTGGTTTGCCTCATCAATACTTTCTGTAAAACGTGTCTGCAGTTTTTTAGGCAAATAGCTAATATCAAAGCCTTTTGCTGTATCAATACTTGCTTTGATTTTTTCACCATCGCTTGCGTATTGCCCCATTGTGTAATCTTCGAGACAAATCTGTAGCTTAGGATTTAAAGGAGGCGGAGCTGTTTCAGAGAGTAAATGACTTCGATTGGGTAAATAATTCACAAGGCTCGGAAAGAAACCAACGATGGCTAAACCTAATAACTGTAGCGCAATAAAGGCAGACGCTCCCTTGTAAATATCCATCGTTTTAACAACTTTATCAGCAACACCGCGTAGATAGAAAAGTGCAAAGCCAAAGGGGGGGGTTAAAAATGATGTTTGAATATTCAAGCCAATCATTACGCCTAACCATACAGCTGTTACGTTAGCTTCTGGATTTGATAATAGGATGGGGGCCACAATAGGCACCACAACAACAGCAATTTCTATAAAATCGAGGAAGAAACCAAGCAAGAAAATAACCAGCATGACTACAATAAATTGTGTCCAAAATCCACCGGGAAGGGTAGTTAAAAAATGCTTCACAATCTCTTCACCACCAAAGCCACGGAAGGCGGATGTCAGCATTGCCGCACCGATAAGGATAATAAAAACCATTGAAGTGGTTTTAGCTGTTTCGACCATGACTTCTTTTAAGGTGTTATCAATTTTATAAACTCGTAATGCACTCCAAGCAACAGAAAATAATAAAAAACCGACAGCTATGGCTGTGAGTTTTATATGAATCAATTGTTCATCACTTTTAATATTTTTAATATTAAGATCGTAGTTACTCGTGAAATATGCAATAACAATTAATGCCAACAAAGCAATAATAGTGGGAATGTAAGCAGTGTTTTTTGCACCAGTATGAAGCCGATAACCCGCCATAATCATGGCACCAATCGCACCGATAGAGCCTGCCTGGTTAACCGTAGCAACACCCAAAAGGATAGAGCCGAGCACGACAAAAATAAGTGTTAAAGGTGGTACAAGCGACAGGAAAATGTTTAAAGCAAACTTGCGATCATATTCACCTTCGTAAGGCACAGGGGGCGCCATCTCGGGTTTGATCATGGCAACAATAAGAATATACAGCATGTATAAACCAACCAAAATCATCCCAGGGATTAATGCGCCCATAAACATATCGCCTGCACTAGCAGAAACCACATCAAAGTGTGACGGCATTGAAAATTCGCCCGTTGCTTCTTTGTAGAGTGCTTTTCGCATGGTGTTCGCTTGGTCAGCAGCGCTTGATAATTGATCAGCAAGAATGATTAAAACGATTGAGGGCGGAATGATTTGCCCTAAAGTTCCTGATGCGCAGATAGTCCCTGTTGCCAGTGATTTTGAATAATTATTTTTTAGCATGGCGGGCAACGAAATTAAACCCATAGCAATCACTGTGGCGCCAACAATACCTGTGGTTGCTGCGAGCAATGTACCTACAAAAACAACTGAAATACCCAAGCCACCCGGTAATGGGCCAAATAGCTGCGCCATCGCAATTAATAAATCTTCGGCTATTTTTGAGCGCTGTAACATAATGCCCATAAAGATAAACAACGGTATGGCGATGAGCGTGTCGCGCTCAACTATCCAGTATAAACTTCTAAAGTTCGTCACGCCTGCGCTTAGCCATTGCGAGGGGCCATCTTGTGCAAAATAAGCACTAGAATCGCCCGCAAAAATATAGCCAGAAGCCGCCGCTAAACCAACGGTAAGTATGGCTGAACCAGGTAAGGCAAAAGCAACGGGGAAACCAGAGATAAGCGCCCAAACCATTGAGCCGAATAATACTGCTAGGAAGAATAATTCCATTAGTGTTCTCCTCCTGCTGGCATTGGTGCATCTTTTTCATTAAACAGATAAGCACAACTGCTTAAAAATAAACTCACAAACTGAATTGCCATGCTTACGGCAAACACTATTAAGAACCCTGCCATTAAATATTTTACGTAAAGTCCGTAGCCACTCTGTGAAACTTCAAACGTGATAATTGGGCTAATCAAGCTACTTTGTTTTGTACCCATGCCGTAATGTAAAATTGTCCAACATAAAGGCAGGCCCAAAAGCATTGTGCCAATTGCATTTACCCAAGCTTTTTTGCGAGGTTTAAAGCGAGCATAAAGAACATCGACGCGTACGTGCCCGTTGTCGTATAGGGTATAAGCGCTGGCGAATAAGAATAGGGCAGCATACCAAAACCGTACTAAATCCCCCATATAGGCTTGCTCATACGAGAATATAAAACGGCTTAGTACAATAAAAAATTCTGCTAAAACGACTAAAAAAGCCAGCCATGTAAAACCAAGCGAACGACTAAACCACGCAATAACCAGTGAGATCGCAATTAAGGGGTAGTGCACATAAAGCCCACGTTTAGTAGCAAGCCCTAAGGTGTCATCGAGGCTCTCACCTACAAGCGGTAAGAGAAAATTCTCAACACGTAATAAGGAGATAATCGTGTCGGCTAAGCCTACTAAAAACACTGACCAAAAGGCAAACCGTATAATATAAAATACTAGCTTTCGGTATCTATCCGAATCATCAGTTAGTGTGGTATTGGGAGTTTTTGAAACATGAATAAATATAAATATAAAAACAGAAAAATAGCCCATTAACAAGGCGGTACTTTTTAATAAGCTAGGATTTTCTTGTGCTTCATTTGAACCTATTAATGTTTGTATAGATTGAGTAAGGTCAGGCCAATCTTGCCAATAAATTAAATAACGACTGACTAAATAAAGTAGAACTGTAGCAACGAGGATTTGCCCAATAATACGAATAAAGAATTTTGAACGAGATTGCTCGTTATGGAGAGGGTTAAGAACAGCTGGATTCATTTAGTGTAGAGCCTTTTATCAAATTGACGATAAAGAAGTTTTGCTAAATGAATTGTGACAATCTATTTAGCAAAAATCCTTTTTCTATCTCATGCAAAGGTTTTTTATAAAAAATTCTGCATAAAACACAAAGAAAACGGAGCACTAGGCTCCGTTTTCTTATCTCTCTATAGAAAAAACTCTATAGACCAAGAACGCGGTTACGTTGTTGAACATAAGCTTGATCAGAGATCTTAGCCCAGCTACCGATATTCGCGCGAGCCTCAACAAAGCTTTCGTGAATTTCTTTAGCTAGAGGGCTATGTTTCTTAACATCAGCAAAAACTTCATCTGCTGCTTCACCGAAGCTATCGTAAATATCATCACTAAATGCACGTAGCTTAACACCATGTTCTTTAACTAATGACTCAAGTGCTTCACCGTTTTTAGCGTTGTACTCTGACATCATTTTGTCATTTTCTTGAGCTGCTGCCGCTTTGATGATTGCTTGATTCTCTTCTGATAAGCCGTCCCACCACTTCTTGTTCATGCCTACAGCAAGCATTGCGCCTGGCTCATGCATGCCTGGGTAGTAGTAGTATTTAGCTGCTTCGTAGAATTTCATAATCTTGTCATTCCAAGGGCCAACCCACTCAGTTGCATCTAGTGCGCCTGATACTAAGTTTTCATAAATCTGACCACCAGGTAATGAAACAGGTGAAGCACCTAACTTAGCAAGAACGTCACCACCCAAACCTGGGATGCGCATTTTCAGGCCTTTAAAATCAGAAGCAGAGTTCATTTCTTTACGGAACCAACCCCCCATTTGAACACCTGTGTTGCCACACATAAGTGATTTAATACCAAAACTAGCTGTTAGCTTATCCCATAACTCTTGACCACCGCCAAAGTTAATCCAAGCATTCATCTCTGTTACAGTTAAACCAAATGGAACTGAAGTGAAGTATGCAAAACCTGGGTGTTTACCTTTCCAGTAATACTCTGCACCGTGGTACATCTGAGAGTTACCAGAAGCAACTTCATCGAATGAATCGAATGGCTTAACGCGCTCACCAGCTGCATAGTATTTAACTTCCATACGTCCGCCACTCATTTCAGTGATACTTTTAGCGAAACGCTGCGCGCCAGTTCCTAGGCCAGGGAAATCCTTAGGCCAAGTAGAAACCATATTAATTTTGATTACTTTGCCATGCTTTGCAGCCATAGCTGGGGCTGTTGCAACAGCTGCTGCTGCAGTTGCTGCGCCTACTACGGCACCTTTTAGAGCTTTACGTCTATCCATCTTATTCCATCCTCATTGAAATTATTGGGTTGTGATTTTTTATTTATTCACCCTAGGATAGTAGCTTATGGATTGGAGGTGTGCATCGGTAATAATACTTATTATTAGCTTATCCTTTTCGGTGAGAGCTAAGCCTAAGGATAAGCTGGTGTTTTTTGATACTTTTCTTATAAATGGGCTGTTTTAAATAACCCACCTCCCCCTGTTTTCGATGATTTGTAATTTAAATTATGTATAAATTATTGAAAACTGGGCAAGGCGTGAATTAAAAAAGATGCTGTTTAAGAGTTTAAGAGTTTAAGAGTTTAATAGTGAGTAGAAATAAAAGAGAAGAGTTATACGTATCCATGTTTCTTTGCGTAACGAATTAGTCCTGAGATTGAGTGTGATTCTATCTTCCGATAAATATTTCCACGGTGACATTCTACTGTTCGAACACTGATTGAATGCTTCTCCGCTATATTTTTATTATTTAAACCATTTAATAGTTCTACTAAAATTAACTGTTCACGTTTAGTTAAGTCACTAGCATCCTTTCTACTATTGGCTACCGCAGTAGCGCTGGAGCAAAAATGTTGTTTTCCTTTATGGATCGCGCGAACGGCTTCAATCATTTCAGCCGCTGGCTGATCTTTTAAAATATAACCTTTAGCACCAGAATCAATCGCATTCTGCATATATTCTTTATTATCGTGCATGGTTAAAATTAGCACTTTTATGTGTGGGTGTGATTGGGATAGTTTTCGGGTAGCTTCTAAACCGTTAATGATGGGCATACTTATATCTGCGATGATAATGTCGGGTGTTAAGGCTTCTGCTTGGTCTAATAGTTCTTGCCCATTATTAGCTACACCGATGACATTGATGTCTTCGACTTCTTCAAAACGTGTGCGGATACCATCTTGAACGAGTGGGTGATCATCAGCTAAAACGACAGTGATTGGAGTAAGTTCACTTGAAGGTTCTATCGTTGTGGATGGTGTCTGGATTGAATTCATAACGGTATGTTCACAATTACTGTGGTGCCTTTGTCGGGTGCAGAATTAACAGTAAGGAAGCCTTCTAATAATTCTGCTCTATCAATCATATTGCGCAGGCCTAGCCCACGGTCGGGATTCGTTTCATCAATGGTGGTTTTATCAAAGCCGATCCCGTCATTTTTAATGATTAAATTAGCATGATTTCTTTTTTTGTCAATTTTTAGAATAACATGACTTGCTGTTTGTGCGTGTTTTTCGATATTTGTCAGAGCTTCTTGTACGATTCTATAGAATGCCGTTTCAACTTCCTGTGGGAGACGTTGATTTTGGCAATTATTATCAAAGGTTATTTCAATATCATTACGCTCAGAAAAATCATTGCTTAGGCTTTCAAGTGCAGCGGTCAGGCCTAGGTCATCTAGCAGAGTAGGGCGAAGGTCGCGTGATATACGCCTCACTTCTTGTATACCAATGCTTAGAATTTCATCAGCATCAGTAATGACGGTACTTACATCTTCATTGGGGAATCTCTTTTTTAGTTTAGTTTTTGCACTATCTAATTTGTATCTTACTGATACAAGTAGTTGGTTAATTCCATCGTGCAATTCCCTGGAGACTCGTTTACGCTCATCTTCTTGAAAATTAACAGTTTTATGGGTGAGGTTGCGCATTTTTTGGGTGGCAAGTTTACTTTCGGAAAGATTAACTAAAAATCCGATTAAGGCGATTACTAAAGTGGCAGTTATGGCAATCATTGATGTAACTAACAGTGTGTTAGTCGTAGATAATTTGGCTTTGGCTTTCATTGCTATGACACCTTTTTCTATATCATCAATATAAATGCCTGTGCCAACCATCCAGCCCCATTTATCTAAACCAATCGAATAGCTGAGTTTCTCTACAGACTTTCCACCTGAAGGTTTGTCCCATAGATAGCGTGTATAGCCTCCCCCACTTTTGGCTTTGGTGATAAGCTCTTGTATTAAATATTTACCATTGTCATCTTGAAAGTTGAGTAGGTTTTTTCCTTCAAGTTCTGGTTTGCGTGGATGAGCAATATTAATGCCATTGTAATCGTAAACGAAGAAGTAACCATCTTTACCAAATTCCATATTTTTAAGTGTGTCGTAGACTTCTTGTTTAGCGTGTTTTTTTGCAATATGTTCACTTTCGTAAATGCTTTTAATGGCGCTATAGGCAAGACCCATATAGTTTTTTAGTTCTTCTTTTTTTGCGGCTATAAGTTGATTTTCAAATGATAAGACCTGTGTGTTAGCAAGTTTTTTTGTTTGCTGAGTTGAGGCCATAGCGATGGCAGTAATAGCTACAATTAAGGGGATAAGCGTGAGTAACGCTATTTTTATTTTGTAAGGGAGGGCAGAGAGCATGGCGTTTATTCTCTACTAAATATCAACAGAGAGGAATATTTTTTATTTTGAAATAATCGAAGACTAGAAATATTTTGGCATTCTGGAGGGGGAATAAATTTTATAAGTGAGTATTATTTGGTCTGTAGAAATGGATACCGACATTCGCCGATACCCATGATTTCTTAATTGGCTTTTTACACTACACTGCCATCGTCTTCACGACCATCATCTTCCTTTTCAGGTGGTAATAATGCTTCACGAGTTATACCCATCATTAATAATGAACTACTTGCAACATAAATAGATGAGTATGTACCGACAATTACACCAATGATCATAGCGAGAGAAAAACCGTGGATAATTTTCCCTCCAAAGAAAAATAGAGCAGCTAATACTAAAAGTGTTGTTAGCGAGGTAACGATGGTACGAGATAAGGTTTGGTTGATTGAAGTATTGATAGATTCTTCAGCATTTGTTTTACGAAGCTTTAAGAAGTTTTCACGCACGCGATCAAATACCACGATGGTGTCATTAAGTGAGTAACCAATAATTGCGAGTATGGCGGCAAGTATGGTTAAGTCGAATTCCATTCGGGTGATGGAGAAAATACCAACGGTGATAACCACATCGTGTACTAAAGCGATAATTGCACCTACTGAGAAGCGAAATTCAAAACGCAAAGTAACGTAAATTAGTATCCCGGCAAGCGCTAGTAGCATTGCTGTTCCGCCATCATCACGTAATTCATCACCAATTTGAGGGCCTACAAATTCAACTCGGCGCATTTCTACAGCTGCATTACTTTCTTTTAAGATGGATAAAACACCGTCACCTACGGTAGAGCGATCAACACCTTCATGAGGTGCAATGCGTATCAAAACATCTTTAGCCGTACCAAAGTGCTGAACAGAGGCATCATATTTAGCAGTGGCTAAAGCTTTACGAATGTCATCAACATTTGCAGATTCTGGATAGCCTACTTCGATGACTGTTCCGCCTGTGAAGTCGACACCTAAGTTAAGCCCGTTTACAAATAGTGAGCCAATAGAGGCGATCATCATCAATAATGACAAAACCATAGCGGGTTTACGCATACCAACGAAGTTTATGTTTCTTTGTGTTTTAGTATTCATTTTTTATCTCTGTTTTTATCTCTATTCTGCGTAGATAGGTCAACTATATAGCAAGCTTTTTAAGGTCTTTCTTGCCGCCATATATCAAATTGATCACTGCGCGCGTACCCATAATTGCAGTAAACATTGAAGATATAATACCGATAGCAAGTGTGATGGCGAAGCCTTTGATTGGGCCTGTTCCCATTCCGTATAATACGATTGCTGCAATCAACGTAGTGATATTTGCATCAGCAATGGTTGAGAAAGCTTTTTCATAACCTGAATGAATTGCCGCTTGTGGTGTTAGCCCGTTACGCAGTTCTTCTTTTATCCGTTCGTATATCAGCACGTTTGCATCCACCGCCATACCTACGGTTAGTACGATGCCTGCAATACCTGGTAAAGTCAGTGTGGCTTGTAGCATGGATAAAATTGCTATGATTAAAACGAGGTTAAGTGTTAGTGCGAGGTTCGCCACTAAGCCAAAGACACGGTAGTAAAAGGCCATAAATATTAGTACTAGTACAAAACCAATAATGACTGATTTAAAGCCTGCAGAAATATTATCAGCACCCAAGCTTGGGCCTACAGTACGCTCTTCGACAATGTAAACAGGAGCTGCCAATGCACCTGCACGTAGCAAGAGGGCAAGAGTGTGTGACTCTTGAGGGGAGTCTAAGCCTGTAATTTGGAAGCGTTTGCTAAGCTGATCTTGAATACGGGCAACATTGATAACCTCTTTGGTTACTTTGGTTACTTTTTTAATGGTGCCATCGTCTTGCTTAGTAATATCTGTTTTGTGTTCAATAAATACAACGCCCATCAACTTTTGAACATTTGCACCTGTTGCTTTTGCAAACAGCTTAGAACCCTTGCTATCGAGTACTATATTGACCGATGGTTGTTGGTTTTGATCAAAGCCTGCACTGGCATTTGTAATATATTCTCCTGTGAGCATAACGCGTCGCTTGAGAAGAACAGGATTGCCATTACGTTCTTTAAGTAAAATATCGCCTGATGGTATGCGTCCACTAGATTGTGCAGCGTAAGCATCACGGCCCTCATCTACTAAACGAAATTCTAACGTTGCTGTTGTTCCTAATATTTTTTTGGCGATAGTAGGGTCTTGCATACCCGGTAGTTGCACAACAATGCGATCTAAGCCTTGTTGTTGAACTACCGGCTCAGCTACACCGAGAGAATCGACACGTTTTCTTAATGTTGTGATGTTTTGTTGTAGCGCAAAACGCTTAGTGTTGTTGATATTAGTTTGTGTCAGTACGGCTTTTAGTGCTGCGCCTTTGGTAGTAGCTGAGTCGCTAAAATCAATCTCATTACGATATTGGTTTTTTAGTTCAGCTTTAGCTTTGTCGCGTAACTCCTCAGATTTAAATTTAATAATTAAATGGTCTGCAACACGTTTTACACCTAAGTAGTTAATTTTCTTTTCTCTAAGAAGTGTCCTAAACTCCTCGCCATTACGAGAGAGTGATTTTTCAATCGCTGATTTCATATCCACTTCCATTAAAAAGTGAACACCACCGCGTAGGTCTAATCCTAAATTCATCGGGTTTAATGCACGTAGCCATGTGGGGGTTGCAGGTGCAAGGTTTAGAGCGGTATTAAAATCTTTACCAAGTGCTTTATTAATGGCTTCTTGTGCCGCTAATTGATTATCAGGAGTATCAAACCTTAGTAAAACTTTATTCTCTCCGATTGTTTCAATGCTTTCGGTGGATAAACCTTTGCTGGTGAGTGTCGTTTTAATATTCTCTAACACTTTATTATCCAGCGGTACTATTGGTGATGCGGCACTGATTTGAATGGCTGGTTGAGCAGGGTAAAGATTAGGGAGTGCGAATATTATAGCAAGCACCGTCACAGCGATGATGAGTAGATATTTCCACAGTGAATAACGATTCATTTTTTTATTAACCCGTTGTTATATGTATAGCTTTAGAAATTGAAAATATTGAATACAAAAACGTCTGATGAAATTCAGACGTTTTTGTATATTATTTATGCGCCTTTCATTGTTCCTTTAGGCATAACGCTTGCGATGGCGTGGCGTTGAATTTTCATCGTGCCAGTATCTGATACTTTTAGCTCAATGAAGTTATCACCTAGTTTGGTGATTTTACCTAAAATACCACCGTTAGTTACAACCTCATCACCTTTTGATAAAGCATCGAGTAATGATGCGTGTTCTTTGGCTTTTTTAGATTGAGGACGAATAATCATGAAATACATGATGCCGAAAAATAGGGCAACCATAAATACTAATTGTAAGCCACCACCTTGAGGTGCTTCGCCTGCTGCCATTGCGTTTGAGATGAAAAAATCCATGTTTTACTCCAATTAAATTTAAGCTGTTAGGGGATATAAGACCCCTAAATATTTTGTGCTGAATTATGTGCGCGTTATTATGCCACGTCCCACGGAAAGTTAATAACTTTCTGTATTGAATCTACGTCTGCCATCAGCATTAAGACTCGATCTAAACCAATCGCTACACCTGCTGATTCTGGAATGCCCCTTTTTGCCGCCTCAAGAAAGTGTTTATCTTGAGTTACTTGTGCTAATCCTATCTGTTTACGCTGTGTATTTTCATTTTGCAAGATGGAGCAGTTGCGCTGATAATTTGTTTCTTCTTGATAACCATTGCCTAATTCACTTTGCCCAAGATAGACCTCAAACCGCATGGCAACTTGGGTATTATCATCACGTTTATTGATCTTTGCTAATGCAGATTGTGAGGCAGGATAATCATAAACAAACGTTAAACCGTCTTTATCAAAATCTGGCTCTATACAATGTGTGAGCAAGGCATCCAACATAGCCTGATGATCGAGGTCTGCTGTATTTAAACTTGGTATGAATGTATTAATCAGTTTTTGTAGCTTTTGTAACGCTTCTTGATTAGCGATATGGGGATTGAGTTCAAACTTTTCAAGAAAGAGTTGCTCGTAAGAGATCATTTTATTATTTTGTGATAGCGATGGGAGCAGGGGGGCAAGTAAAAAGTGCAATAGTTCACTCACTTCGAGCATAAGCTCTTTAGTGCTAAAACCTATGCGATACCATTCGAGTAAGGTGAATTCTGGGTTATGATTTTTTCCTGATTCTTCTTTGCGCCAGACTTTACATAGTTGATAGATGTCGCCACTACCTGCTGCGAGCAAACGTTTCATGGGATATTCAGGGGAAGTGTGTAAATACCTGTCTAAGGCTATTCCTAAAGATAAACTAGGGGTCTGAAAAGACTGGATAAAGGGGTCAGTATTGCCCGCTTGTGATAGCGCAGGGGTTTCGACTTCTAAAACATTACGTTGATAAAAGAATTCTCTAATATCACGATTCATTTTTGCGCGTAATAGGCGTGTTTCTTGGTTTGAGGTCGGTTTCCAGCTCATTTTTATCAAAAATAGGGCTAAATAATAGACCACCCCCCCTCTTTTTCGACGATTTGTAGTCGAAAACACATACAAATAGTCGAAAAAGAGGGGGGGTGGTTAGTAAAAAAGGGCATTTTAGAGTAAGACTTAACTATTATCTTCTTATGTTGCTAAAACCTTTAAGAATCTTTAACACGTGAGATATATTCACCTGTGCGGGTATCAATCTTTACCATTTCACCTTCTTCTACAAATAAAGGGACTTTAATTTGTGCGCCAGTTTCAACAATAGCGGGTTTTGTTGCGCCTTGCGCTGTATTGCCTGCAACACCAGGGTCGCACTCAGTAATCTGTAGCTCTACAAAGTTAGGAGGGGAAATTGTTAATGGTGCACCATTCCAAAGTGTAACGATGTAGGTTTCTTGAGCTTTTAACCAGTGTTTAACATCTTCAACTGCTGCTTCACCCGCACCGTGCTGTTCAAAAGTTGTTGGCTCCATAAAGTGCCAGAACTCTCCATCTTCATAGAGGTATTCCATATCTACTTCCATGACATCAGCCGCTTCTACTTTTTCACCTGACTTCCATGTTTTGTCAATGGTGCGACCTGTTTTAAGATTGCGAATCTTTACGCGGTTAAAGGCTTGACCTTTGCCAGGTTTGACTAATTCATTATCTACAATTGTATAGGGGTCGCCGTCCATTATAAATTTCAAACCGTTTTTGAATTCGCTGGTATTATAGGTTGCCATTTTGAGGGTCTTCTCCACAGATAATTAGGATTGAATGATAACTGCTAATGCACTAAAAGTTAAAGGGGTATCTCAAGTTACCTTTAAAGATGTTGATAATGCTCCTTGGCAAAGCGCACTTGCATCTGCGATAAGGGATCCATTGGTATTGCTTAAATTGCTAGAACTGGATGTGACTAAATATCATAAGCACTTATATCATCCTGATAGATTTAAATTACTGGTGCCAATATCTTATGTTTCTAGGATGACTAAAGGCGATTGGAATGACCCTCTACTCAAACAAGTTTTGCCTATTCAAAATGAAACGCAATCTGTCGCGGGTTTTATTGCTGACCCTGTAGGTGATTTAGATTCGGTAATTTCTTCGGGAGTGTTACAAAAATATCAAGGCAGGGTGCTGTTAATTACAACGGGTGCTTGTGCGGTACATTGCCGATATTGTTTTAGGAGGCATTTCCCCTATGCTGATTCGATGCCAGATAAAGATAAATGGCAGAAGACACTCGCCAGTATTTGTAATGATGAAAGCATTCATGAGGTAATTTTGAGCGGAGGTGATCCTTTGATGATTCCTGATAAACGTCTCAAAATGATGTGTCATGATTTAGCTGATATTCCTCATGTGAAGACATTACGGTTTCACACACGTATTCCCATTTTTTTACCTGAACGCATTAATAATGAGTTATTAAAATGGCTAGCTGGTTTAGACATTAATAAAGTTATGGTCATACACGCTAATCATGCTCAAGAGTTGGATTCAAGCGTTGGCGATATATTAAATAAACTACGTGAAGCGGGTGTGATGTTGCTTAATCAGTCGGTATTGTTAAAAGGTATAAATGATAGTGTTGAGGCATTATCGGCTTTGAGTCATCGTTTGTTTGATTTTCAAGTTCTACCTTATTACTTGCATCAATTGGATAAAGTCGATGGTGGCGCGCATTTTGAAGTAGATCGTAAGAGGTCGATAACGCTCATAAATGATTTGAAAATGAGCTTGCCGGGTTATTTAGTGCCTCGCTTAGTTGAAGAAGTTTCGGGCGAACGGTCTAAGAGTGCTCTCGAATAATTGATTCGAAAATGTTAGAATACAGCGATATAACGATAAAAATAATTCAGCACTACTATCATATAGTCGTAACGAGTAACGACATTAGAAACAAATAGAATATAAAAAATAAAAAGAAGGGTTTACTATGAGTCAGATTATGTCTTCCAATAAAAAGGATAAAAAGCCACAGAGCATTCACGAGTTTGACTTGAGTAGTGTTTCAAAAACAAGAGTATGGGTTTCTAAGTTACCTTTGACAGATATGGGGGAAACTACACGACAACTATTCATGGGGTTGACGCACCTGAACCAATCTTCTATAGCGCCACAAACAAGAATTGATATTACCGATATCGTTTTACCTTACGTTAAAATGGTGCTTGAGAATTTAGATAGACATTTTTTAAGTCGATCTTTCCCTCTTCCTGAAAGAAGCCAGAAGGTTTTTGATTTAAAAAAATCACTGCAGATGGAGGCAGCGGGTTCATATCAATTAGCAGCGCTTGAAATGCTAGCAAAAAGTATGGTTTCAAAAAAGAAATTATTATTGGCTATTGGCCGTGCTGTTAGTTATATGAGCCAAGTATTGATAAATACTTATGAAGTGTATGCGAAACATGACAAAGCGATTTGGCATGATATACACCATTTATTTTTGTTAGCCTGTGAAAATAAAGTAGAGAAAAAAATCATACCTAACAAAGATGATACTCAAGATGATCAAATGAGTATTGAAGATCATTATAAACTTGTTAATCTTATTGCATTGTCTGCACCTAATACATTACGCCAAGGAGAAGTTACTAAGGTTTCTAGCTTCTTTAAACAATGCATTGGAGATATTTCTGTTTTAGATAATACTTCTCAAGTAAAAGCAAAATATGCTCATGTAGCTTTGTTAAATAGTGATGAGCCAGCTTCTTTGATGCCTGTTAGTGATCTAGTAAATTCACCGACCAGCCGTATTTTTGATCTTTCAGTCATTATTAGCCATTTGGATGAGTTTGTAAGTTTAAGTGAAAATTCTGATTTAGGCACACATGAGAAGTGGTCAATGCTAACGCATAGTTTGGCAAAGCGTTTAGTTTATGCATTGACGACTATTCGCAATCGACGTTACAAGCGTTTTTCACGCGAAGAAAAACTGACTTTGGCCATTCGGATGCCTGATGTGCTTGAAATGATACGCGATATTGAAATTGATTCTTTTGCTGCAGAAGTCAACGCAGATGTAGAAGACGATAATATTTATGAAGCACTTGCAAATGCTGATACCGTAGAGAGTCCTTGGTCTGATATTGATCTTGACTCTCTCGCGGATGGTTATGATATCCAGTTGCAGAGCTGGCAAGCAGAAAATAGTAGCTCAGGCGGTTATGGTATACGACAGATAAAGAGCGAATCTAGTACGGCCCGTGTGGGGGAGTTAGTCGCTGTTAAAGACCCTAAGGATATTGAAGATTTATGGCAGATTGCTGTTATTCGTTGGATGGATTCTATCCGTGGTATTGGCCTAAAAATGGGGTTAGAAATATTATCCCTACACGGAATGTCAGTAACAGTTGATGAAATTAGTAACCGCGAGATAACACAGAAATTACCTCTTGAGGGTATTTTACTCCCGACGATAGATGGTGCGAGAAAAGAAGCTAATCTTATATTTCCTGGATTTATTTTTCATGCTGGTGATGAACTAGTCTTAACGATGGGGGCTCGCCAACAGCATTTATTGATAACTAATGTGGATGATACGGTTGGAAGTTTTTCCTACTGTAGTTTCGAAAATACAGAAAAAGAGGAAGTCGTTGATGGATCACTAGAGTCCTTTGATGGCGTTTGGGAGTTTCTATAAAGCTTAGGAGGTGCTTTTGCTTCCACCTGTCCTGAATATTTTTGCAGTAGTCGGGTAAGGCTACTCCTTAAATCTAGCACTAACGTATCTTCCCAGTATGGGAAAAAAGGATTTACAGTGTTTATTTATTGGGGAACGTTCAAAGGTCTATCATGACTTGTTGGGCATGCTCCAAGAGCTTGACTTGAATTTTCAGGTTAAGCTTGTGGGTGCCGATAAAAAACGTATTTCACGAGCACTTAAAAAAATAAGAACTTCGAGCCTTATTTTCATTTCTGATAAAACTCCTTTTTCTGTAGAAGTATTATCTGATTTAGTCTGGCAATACGCCTCTGATGCGATTGTTGTCATAGTGACTGAAAAAACAACGAGCACATCACTAAAAAAACCTTTTGGTAATACACAATTCTCAAAACTACACTTTAGTAAAGAAAGTGCAGCAAGCCGATTGCATCTTCTTTATTTAATTGAAGTAATTCAGATTAAATGGGCGCTTCGTCGTTGTAAACGCTTGTTGGGTGTTTCTGAAAAACGTTGTCAATGGCTTGTGGATTCAAGCAATGAATCCATTGCTTTTATATCAAGCGAGTTACATTTTTATGCTAATACAGCTTATCTAGGCCTATTTGATATTGATTCAATCCATTCATTACCTTCTATCTCAGTAAAAGATCTTATTGTTGATGATGAACATGATATTTTTGATGAATTCATTAAGAAACAAAATGTTAGGCAAACAATGAATCGCTCATTAGTTCTGTCTTTAAGAAAAACAAATGGGAAAACATTTAGAGCAAATATCCATGCTATTCCATCAGTCTTCAAAGGACGTAAATGTTTACAACTTTGGGTGCATCCTTTAAATAAATTTGATTTTAATCAAATGGAAAATACTCAGAAAGTAGAGAGCAAAAATTTACAAATTGATAGTAAAGAAGTGAATACAGATAAAGTAATAGAAAAACGAAAAGTGACACCTAATTCTATTTTGATGGGGATAGTCAAAAGGAAAGAAGCAACTATTTCGGCCCAGCAACTGGTGGAAATGAAACTTAATGAAAGTAGACATAAAAATAAAATTTCCAGTCATATGCTTTCATTAAAAGTGCCTATTGCTCAGCGTGTTGGAATAGATAATCTGTTATTTTCATCTAGTGCTATAAACCAACAAGAAAAGCGCCAGATATTTTGGGATAAAGTAAAACTCACAAGATTGTTACAAATCTTAATTAAGAAAAAAAGCTTAAATGTGGATTTGTTTCTTCGTGTTAGTGAAGCATCCGTCCTTGATAAGTCTTTTGCAGAATGGTTTCTACCTAGCTTAAAGCGAATAGATAATAAAACTCCACACTTAACATTTTTATTGCCTTCTGAGGTTAGTAAAAGTGATGTAAAATCTTATATGAGATTTATAAAAGCACTTAGGGCATCCCGTTGTCAGATTGGGTTGGATGGTTTCTCTGCGTCAAAAAGATCTTTGCGTTTATTGAAAAACATTAAGCCCAAATATGTTCGGCTTTCTTTGTCATGGGTTAAACAAATTGAAGGGAATACTACTCGTGAGTTGGCATTAGCAAGCTTCATTCGACAGTTAGAATCAAAAGAGATAAAGGTAATAGCCCCTTGTGGCTTTAGTTCTGATATGAGAAAACTATTTGCTCTGTCAGGAGCATCCTTTTGTCAGGAAAGAACACGAAAAACTGCTTAATAATTGTACAATCTGTTCATAGATAGGAGTTATTTATAAATGACTCTGATAATAAAAATTAAATAGAAGTTTAAACAATGACCAAAAGTGCTCCCAAATTCTCATCTTTAGAAAAAAAATCTTTGACTTTACATCTAATAGACTCACTTGAAGCTTTTCAATCCTTACAAATGGACTGGGATGCACTATATGATAAGTGTGAAAGAAATAGCATTTTTAGTAGCTGGGATTGGGCATTTACATGGTGGGAAGTATTTAAAGATCATTTTGAGAGAGAGTTATTTATTCTTGGTTTATACCAAGATAAAAAGCTAGTTGGTATTGCGCCTTTTCAAATATGTAAATCCTCATTAGCAAAGTCCTTAGTTCAAGGAAAAACTTTGCAATTTATTGGAAATGGCGAGTCTTTTGATGACTCTATTATTAGTGAATTTCAAGATTTTATAGTATTGCCAGAGTTTGAATCGGAAATGATTCAGAGAGTTTCAAAGTACCTTATAGAACATTCTAATAAATGGAATTTTGCGGATTTTGAATTTCTTTTACAAGACGCATTAATTCTTCAGTGCTTTAATAATTCTTCAAGCAATTCAAAAAGTGTTGACCGCTATGAAATGGAATATGGTGTGCGATTTTCTATTCCTAAAATGGAGAGTTTTGAGCAGTACCATGAACAAATGGGTAAACGTTGGAAGAAGATGTATACCAAGAAAAACAGTAAACTTTTACGTGCTGGGGAAGTTAGAACAGAATCAACTCAAACATTAGACGCAATTAAACCCGCATTAGCACAATTAGCAGATATGAATTGCAGTCGATGGAAGGAAAGGACGGGTAATTGTATTTTTGACTCTTCTCGCTTTGTCGATTTTCACCAAAAAATTATGGTTCGCCTTATCCCAAAGAATAGAGCCGCAATTAAAACACTCTATTTAGAAGATGAGGCCTTAGCCTCGTATTATATATTTACAGATAAAGATCAAATTCATTATTATCAAAGTGGGTTCAATGCAAAATATGGTAATCGCTATTCGCCACTATTTTTATTAGTTTGCAATGAGATTGGTGAGTCCATAAAAAATAATAAAATGTTTGACTTCATGTTTGCTGATGATGCTAACTCCTATAAAAAAGATCAGTATTCATGTCAACACGAACCTATGTATAGGCTTCGTTGGTCAACACAGAAATATCGATTACCCCTATGGCATTCTGCTAAATATGCTCAAAATACAGTAATGGGTTTAAAAGATAAATTAGTGGAAAAAATGAATGATAAGCGAGGTAGATAGAATGCATGTCGTACATGTAATAGAGCCGATGGAGCATGGCGTATTTATTTGGGTTGTAGATATGGCAAATCGTTTAGTTCGTGATGGGTACCGAGTGACGGTATTGCATTCTATTCGTGAACATACGCCAGAAAATTGGCGAGAGATGTTTGACTCTAAAGTAGAGTTGATCCATGTGCAAATGAGCCGTTCGATTGACCCTATTGTTGATAGCAAAGCTTTGATTGGTTTAGTTAAAAATATTAAACAGCTAAACCCAGATATTATTCACACACATTCTTCAAAAGGTGGTTTCTTAGCAAGGGTTGCTGGTTTTATACTTCGTAAAAATAATCATTTGTTATACACCTCTCACGCAATTCATTATCCGTTGATTAAACAACCCATTAAACGAAAAATTTATAAGTACCTTGAACATATTGGTTACTGGTTAGGTGGAACAATTGTCGCCTGTGGAAAAGAAGAGTTTGGAATTATTTCTGATGAAATAACTTATGGAAATCATAAAAGGCTAATCAGAATTAGCAATGGTATTGATACATCACAACTTACCTCAAAAGACTATTCTGTAAAAAACAAAAAAGTAAAAATTGGTGTGGGTGGACGGATATCCATGCAAAAAGCCCCTTGGGTATTTGCAGCGATTGCAAAAGAAGTAAATGCTAAACGTAACGATGTAGAATTTATTTGGATTGGTGGTGGGGAAAAAAATGATGTTAAAATGCTGGAATCAGCCGGCGTAAAAGTCACCGGAATGTTAGATAGGAGTGAGGTTTTAGAGATCCTTCCGACACTTGATATTTTCTTCCAGACCTCAGCTTATGAAGGATTATCTTTAGCATTATTAGAAGCACAAGCATCTGGAATCCCAGCAGTGGTAACAAAAATACCTGGTAATGATGAGGTGGTTCAACACGGTGAAACAGGTTTTGTTGGTGAAACTGAAGATATATTAATGATGCACCTTGAGGATTTGATAGACTCTGAAGAAAAGCGTGTTGAAATGGGAAAATATGCAAAACAGCATACAGAAGAGCATTTTTCATTATCAGTGATGGCTGATCAATATAAGGTTAAATATCAAGAAATGGCGCGCAATACTAACAAAATGCAAGAGGCCTAGCGCTACTAATCCAATAATAAGCATCACTTATCTCAATATTCGTGATTATTCAGGACGTTTTTGATAGCATTTTAGCTATGAAAATAGTCAAACTCATTATGGACTTCTTGTTTACGGTAGTACTTTCTATATTTTTAGTCTTTATTCTTATGAATATTGTCTACAGTAAGCGTGAAGAGCTAAAATTGAAATTTATTAGTAGAATATCTGATTTACAGTTTTTATTACGTGAGTTATACCAGCAAGGTAGCTCTAAAGCGCTTGAATATAGGTTAATTTATAAAAAGGATAAATTAAGGAAGCTCTGAATAAACTCGCAGAATTCAACTAGGTTATTCAGAGCTTCCTTAAGTTAATAATAAAGGAGACTGTAACTAATTCTGTGTAACTGCCCGTTTTAAACATAGTCTTTTAGTCGGTCTTCAAACTCGATAATAAACCTATTCAATGCTGGTTTCCAATTTCTAATTGGCATTGTCCATTTCTTTGA